>Ga0214921_10002287_pt1 | contig 31364 bp, 32 predicted proteins | sample LL1505_MetaG_FD_177992 | JGI IMG/M metagenome (GOLD analysis project Ga0214921, IMG submission 177992) | Freshwater microbial communities from Lake Lanier, Atlanta, Georgia, United States - LL-1505 | ecosystem: Environmental > Aquatic > Freshwater > Lake | place: USA: Georgia | collected... | reverse complement strand
AGGTCCAGTTGTCCCGGTTAATGTTAATCGAACACCACCTCTAACTATTCCTGTTGCGCCGGGTATAGTAGCCCCAAGGACGATACTTGGGGCTGCAAAACCAAATTGAGTATAGATAATACCATTTGGATCATTACCGATAGTACCGGTAGGACCGACTAAAATAGTACCGGGACCCATAACTAATGTTTTTATACGGGCATTAGTTGAACCTATTGTGTAAATATTGTCTTCTGTTGGTATTATGTTTCCATTAATTAATAATGTATTTCCTGTTATACCCAAAACATTAGTTGATGCTGATAATTTCAAATCACCCATATAAATTGATCCAGTTCCAACATGAATATCATTCCATCGCGAGCCAGTTGAACCTAGATTATATGTCAAATCTGCTGAAGGCAATAAATCACCTGTTATAACCAAACTTGGGCCTGTTGTACCTGTAGAATTATAAATTATTCCAGTAGAACCGGTTACAATATTACCATCGTAAAATAATACTGCACCCGTGGGACCAGTCATAGTGAATGTTCCTGTAGGACCGGTCTGGCCAGTAGGACCAGTATCACCAGTAGGACCAGTATCACCAGTCATACCTGTGGTACCTGTATCACCAGTCGGACCTGTATCACCAGTCGGACCAGTATCACCAGTAGGACCAGTATCACCAGTCATACCTGTGGTACCAGTATCACCAGTCATACCTGTGGTACCTGTATCACCAGTTGGACCCGTAAGACCTGTATAGCCGGTATGTCCAGTTGAACCAGTATCCCCTGTCATACCTGTAGCCCCTGTATTTGTCGCAGTACCAGGAATACCTTGCATACCAGTAGGACCCGTAAGACCGGTATAGCCGGTCTGGCCAGTAGGTCCCGTCGGACCGGTATAGCCGGTCTGGCCAGTAGGACCCGTAAGACCGGTATAGCCGGTCTGACCAGTAGGACCAGTGGTGCCGGTAGCACCAGTAGCACCGACATATGAATAAGGACCGAAAACAACATTAGATATTTGGTCATTTAGTTTGTAAGCAGTTGCCGCGATTTTATAATTACCTGCAGATTTAGATGTAGTACTAGCCCATACTAGAACACCATTCTTGTAGTATAGATTAAAATCATTTTGGGTAATAACAACTGTATATGTATCACCAGGATTATAGGTTCCAATATTGGAAACTGCACCGCCATTTTCAGTAATATATACTGAACCAATAGCACCGTGGAATAAGAATCCGAAGAAGTTAGTACCTGTATTAATAATTGCATTATTACCATCATCATATGAATTATCGGTGCTGATAAGAAGACCTACATTCTGGAAATAGTCATTATTCAATGTCATTGATGCAGTGAATGATAAATATGCATTGGTATAGCTTTCACTAGATGTAATTACGTTTGCGTGGTCATTATTAGAAGTTTTAATGAAACCAGTAGAATTTATAGTACATCCAGAATATGCAAATGAATATTCAGAAAGAGTATAACTATTATTTGGTGCAGATGTTATATAAGGTAATGCAATTGATACTAATTCACCAGCAGAACCTGTCATACCAGTAGGACCAGTAGCCCCTGTGGCACCTGTATTTGTTGATGTACCAGGAATACCTTGCATACCAGTAGAACCAGTAGAGCCGGTATATCCAGTATATCCGGTAGGACCAGTATTTATTCCAACAATTGAACCACCTAAAATTACATTACCATCAATATATACTGTTGTGCCTGTATGTCCAATTTTCACGGTACCCTTTACTGAGTCAATCCAAAATGTACCAGTTCCGTACTGGTGGAAAAGATTAACATCATTTGCTACTAAATCAACATTATTAAAAGTAGCACTGGAAATAAAGGATGACATTCTTATTACTTACTAATAAAATTAGATTTTATTACTTTTTTTTTAACAATATATGTTTTTTTTAATAAAAAAGATTATAAAAAATAAGCTAAAAAATAAGCTAATTATATTATTAGTTAAAAATTAATTACTGAATGATAATCCCCCCATACCACTCATAATTCGTAATATATTATAATTAAGTCCAAATACTTTTAAGACTAAATTTGACCCATAGAAGTTGATATTTCTGTAATCTAGAAATAAAGTGGTAGTAGTAATTTTGGACATATTACAAGAACCTGATGGAAATTGTTTTTCTGGATAAAGTGCAAATGAATATGTATAAATATTTTTAGGAGTATATCTAGTATGGAATTGATAATTTTGTACTAGTCGAAAATATGTTGCAGGTCGTGTTTGAAATCTTTCTATACCATTTAATTGTAATAAACCTGTATTAAAAGTTTCTGTTGGTGTACTAAGAGATAATGAATAATTTAATTGTTGATTTCCAGTTAATGGGTTTGCCTGTTCATAATCATTTTTTACATTAATCCAATATATTTCCTTAACTGGATGATTGAATGTTAATTGTTTTGATATAGTTGATTGATTATTTAAAACAGTAGTATCCCCAGAAAATTGTAATTGTTCTATTAAATATTCATGAGTGTTATGAGCAAACTTTTTTCTTTCTTCCATATCTAGATAAATAAAATCAGAATATGCATTCATACTCATAATACTATATCCTGTTAAAGGAGTATTAATAGTATTATTACGAATACAACTGTTCAAATCACGTAATTTTATTTTCAATACTACATCGTGATACTGTAATGCAATAATAGGTAATGCCATTGAATATTCGCGATTAAACCAGAATAACATAGGAACGTGTAATTGCAATGGTGTTTCTGCATTTGCTTCTAAACTACTTAATGAATTAAAATTTCCAACCATACTATTATATGCACCAATTTTACTTTCATTAATGGTTAGTTGACTCCAGATATCTAGCCATTCACTATAATGTCTATCTACTAATTGTCCGCCAATTTCTAAATCTACTTGGGTGAATAAAACATTACCAATACCATTAGTCCAGTAATATCCGGTAGGTAAAATTGGTAATACAATATCGAATATAATATCTTTTAATAAATCTCCTTTTCTTTCTATTGTAACCTGAATATATTGACCAAAATCTGTTCGACCCTCTATTGGTTGTATTATTGATTCCATTGAGAAATTAGTATAGCGTTTATAAATTGTTTTAAAGAATGTTATTTGTGGATTGCCTATTAAATATATATCTTGTACTCCTACAGCAACTAATTGTAATAAACCTCCTCCCATTCTAGTAATACAAAAAATTAAAGTATGCTAGAATACTTTTACTATTGAATACTATAATTACTATATTATTACATATATTATTACATATTACTTTTATGATTAAAACATACCTAAGTTTTTGATGATAGATTAAATTAAATTCAAACAATATAATAGTAGTTAGTAATATTATAGTATGATTAAAAATACTAGAAAAAGAAAAAACTTAGTAAATAGTAATAGTGATAATACTAAAATCTCAGGGAAAACATTGTTAAATAAAGATAAACAGTATTTACAAAAGAAAAGGAAAACAATGAAAGGTGTTAATCTATCTAGTAATCAAAGTAATTTTAACAGAAATGCAAATGGAGAATATGTTTATAAATTCTATAAACCAAATGACGATAGTACTATAAAGAAAGACCCTAAACGATGTATGTGTATTAATTATAAATCTATGGATGATTTTCAAACATATGACCGTTGTCCAAATACTGCATTAGATGGAACTGATTTTTGCCAGCTACATCAAAATTGTAAAAGCTATCTTAGACAATTCCTTTCTGGTTCAGAACCTGTTCCTGACCAAGAACTATGGAAAGACCCATTAGTAGAGGGTTCACATAATTGTTATTCTTATTTTCTTAATCGTCAAGTTAAAGCAGTTAGGGAAAAATGCTACGAAATATGTAATAAAAAATATAAAAATGTAGAAAAATGTATTAATGATTCTGGATGTGGTGATTTAAAACCTCAGCCTGGTGATTTTGACCGTATTAAACGTACTGGTAGTGATAAAAACAAATCACGAATTTACAAATGTCCAGAATTACAAGATAAAATTCTTAAGGATAATCCAACTATTGTTCCAGTAGTATTTAATACAAAATGTCCAAATGGATATTATAAAGGTGCGATGACTATTGAACCTGATTCAACTTATCATTTTTATAAACAAGTAGATAATGGTTTATTCTATCATAAACCAGGTTTAAATCCTGTATCAACTGTTGATTCCGCATTTGAAGGTGAAAGCGGACGTCCTATTTATATTCCCCATTTTGCTAATAGGGATTATACAAAAGACAGTAATAATAATGATGATGATGGTATTAATTATACGTCATTTTGTTCGTATTATTGCATTCCTCAAAATAACAAAGTACATAAAAACTTAGCATAAATATTTTTTTTTTATAAAAAATTGATTTTTGAAACTAATTATAAAAAATTATCATAAATAATTATCATAAAAACTAATTAAAATGGCAAATATGCATGAGTTTTCCAAACAACAACAAAAAAAACTAAAAGATTTTGAAAGAAGATTGAAAAACGTTAATAGCAAAGCAGAATTTGACAATATTACGAGTGAATTAGAAACAATAATTTTGAATAATGATAAGTTTGGTACGAATGAACATAAATTGGCAGAAGCAAAATACAACTTAGTACAAATAGAACTTTCAAAAAGGCTTAAAATTCGTTCTGAGTTTTTTACAAATAGTGGTAATGGAATGGACAAAGCATTTGATGAAATGATGAAAGCATTCGTTAGTAATGGTATTGATTCAAAACCACATACCGATATGGAAATGTTTGAATTTATGCGACCATTCCTTGAACCTATTATGAACCAATATCGCATCAACGAATAAATTCTGTGTTTATATTTTTAATATTTTTATTATTTTTTATTTGCATATCCTTGGTAATATTTTCCAAAAATAAATCTAGATTAAATCTAGATAATATCTAAATAATATCTAGAATATCTAGAACATTTAAAAAAAGTAATTACTAGAATGCCAGGTTTTTTTGACAATTTATTAGATAAAATTACTGGTTTATTTAAATCCAAAGATTTAGATAACAATATTTCTAATTTCCAACAACGTATTGATACTATAATAACCGATTTAATTGAACCATACAGCAAACCCACACTTACTGCACAAAATGATCGTTTCCGTGATTTAATAACTCTACTAGACCCTAAAAAATGCAATAAAATTGCAATCACACTTTCTAGCAATCTAGATAAAAATTATACAAAACTACAATTAGAACAGTTTGCCAGCAATGTGTTAGTTGGTCGTGAAGGTAGTGAATGTACAGATGAAAGTTGTTCTTCTAATACTGAAAAAACAATTAATAATAAGAATGGTAAAGTATCTAAGAAAGAATTATGTAATTCGATTGCGATTCATTATGTTAAAATATTAAATTTAATTGGTGCTATTCTAACAGCAGTTAATCCTAATGATAATATTTGTCTTAATCGTATGAGAAATTTATTAACTATAATTGGTGAAGATAAACAAGGAGTTTCTGGAATATGTGATATTAATGCCAATGTTGTTAAGCAAAGTATTATGCATGAACCGGGTTTCAAAGAATTACTAATGCTTTATTATTATCATCTAATGCAAGATACTGAAACAGAAGAAGAAAAAGCTAATGTTCGTAATCAATATCAACTATTAGTTAAAACATTTTCATCTCTAGTAATGTTTGTAGACCCATCACTCCAGAATAGAAACGAAACCAATATGTTAATTAAAAGAGAATTGGCTGAAAATGAAAACGAAGCAGAAAATATCGTCAATGAAAATACTAATGAACTACAAAATAATATGGCACAAATGCGCGCAGAAAATACAGAGATGCAAGTCGCAAACAATACATCTTCATCAAATGCACAATCCAAACCCGCAGTAAGCAGTAATAATATTAATAAAATCCGCCAGAATATTAGAGAATTAAATGCAAAAGGAAGCGAAAGATTAAATACAATAGTAAGTAAAATTGAAGATTTAAATCGTGTTATCGCTGGTATCCAGAATAAAACCAAAGCAAATAATACAATTCAACCTAGTAATGAACCTCAATTAGCTCCAACCTCAAATATAGAAGTACAGCCTCCAATGGAACCAATTCCTTCTGAACCAATTCCTTCTCCTAATACTGTTCTTAATACTGTGTCTAGTATTTCACCTAATACTACTAGTGCAAATGTGGTACCAACTATATCTAATAATACTAGAAATAGAACTAGCAATAGCACTAGCAATAACACCAATAACACCAACAATAACAATAACAACAATAATAATAACAATTCAAATAATAGTACTCAAAATACATCAACTAGTAGCAATACTTCAACATCAATCAGTGAGCCATCAACAGTAGAAGGTCAACAACCTAGTGTTCAAAATCTTTCTAATAGTCAATTAGACCAACTTATAAGTTCAAATTTACAAAACAATACTACTGGAACAAATACTACGCCTAGCAAAAATGTCAGTACTACATCAAATACTACTGCAAATACTACTGCAAATACTAGTGCCTCTACTAGCACCAATGCAAGTACCACTGCAAGTACCACTGCAAGTACCACTGCAAATACTAGTGCAAGTACCACTGCAAGTACCACTGCAAATACTAGTGCAGGTGTTAGTCTAAATAGTGTGACTAATAATAAGAAAAAGAATAATGCAATTAAAGAAATTAATAATATTTTACAAGAAATCAAAGCTGATGAACAAAAACCTACAGAACAAAAAGGAGGTGCTAACAATAATAACAATAATAACAATGCCAATGCCAATGTCAATATCAATGCCAATGCAATTGCCAATAATTTATTAACAAATACAAATGCGATTGCTAATGTTGGTACTAATGTTAATAATGCTACACCTAATCTACTAATAGATAAATTTAAGCAATTTATTAATGAATATGCAAAGGTTGATAAAATCGACTCTAATGTGTTAGAAATAGTAAATACGGCTTTTAAAACACATCGGGATTTTTCTAAGGATATTGCAACGGAATCAGTAATGCGGATTTCTGATGAGGATTTTGAAGAGTTTTGTGTAAATAATATTAATGATAAATCGATGATACCTCTTTCATTAGATGACCCGCGTTTAGGTGAATTTGTAAAGATTTATAAGGATTTGAAATCAGTATATCTAGATAATTGTGAATATTTATTGAATCTTTTGGAAAAAAATATTTTAGATAAAGAAAAAGTTAGTGAAAAGAATGATAATCCTCGTTTTGCATTAAAAAATATCGGCTTTAATGATTTATCATCATTTGAAACTGATGTTCGTAATAGACTTGTTTCTATGTATAGCCAATGTCAAGAACATTATCAAAAAGGTATTATGGCATTATACACTGGACTAAAAACACCTGTTGAATAAACTAATCTATATCTATCATTTTTATTTATTTTTTATTTTAATTTTTTTGATTATTCTATTCTATCATATCTAATTATTTTCTAATGGTAAATAAATAGAATACTCTAGAATGCAAAACATTAAAAGTAAAACACGAAAGCAGAACGGTGGTTCCGGTAAACATTCCGGTAGACCTTCTATAAGCAATAAAAATAAAAATAATAATAATAATTTACAACACCGCTTAATTGAACTAAAATTACCAGATGTGCCAGTTAGCCATACTACACCAATACCAAAACAATTCATTCTAGTAGATGTTCAACATTATATAAATGAAATTACAAGAAAACAAATACCACAACGAGGTCGTGTAGATGAAAATACCGAACAAGTTATTTTGTTTAATTTATTGAAATTGAAAAATATTAAAGATAATTTTTCATCATTAGAATCATTATATGCTTGCATAGACATTCTAATTAATCTAGTTAATGATAAAATAATACAACTTAGCAAATTAATGCCTGAACATTATTCTAGAATGTCAAAAGTAACGGTATCTGATGTAAGCAAAGTTATAAAGGCATGGATAGAGTTTTTTATGAATTTAAAAATAATAGTATTAGAGAAAGAGAAAGACAAAATACAAAAACTACTGTAGAAAATTATATGATTGGTAATTGTTTTTGCTTATATTTTGGTATTTCTATTCTAGCAGTACATATATACTTATTATTGCTTGAACCTTTATAAATTCTTAAATTGTTTATTGTTGCATTAATAATTTCTATCATTTTGTATAAAAAGTTTATTGATTTAAATAACATTTCAATTTCAATACCTTCTACTGTGCCATCATCTTTAATACCTATCATATATAATGCTTTTCCATGTCCTTCTTCCAATCTATATAATAATTGAGAAGCTCTTTTATTAATTTTTGCAAATAATTTTTGCTCTCTTAGATAATGTATATAATCATCTGATTTATTCTTATTTTTCTTTTGTTCTGTTTTACTTTCCATTGCAATATCTAGAAACATCTTATACTCACGATTACCATTATTTACCTCCTTTTTCTGTTTAGGTATTGTCTTATTTATATATTCAAACATATTAGAATATATATTTGCTACCTTATTATTTTTAAGCAAAAAAATATTTATGATATAACTTAATAATGATACACATCATTATAAAAATAATGAAAAATATGAAAAATTAAATTTAGACCTATTCTAGAATATATTGTTTTGTTTTGTAATGTTTTGTAATGTTTTGTAATGTTTTGTAATGTTTTGTAATGTTTTGTAATGTTTTGTAATGTTTTGTAATGTTTTGTAATGTTTTGTAATGTTTTGTAATGTTTTGTAATGTTTTGTTTTGTTATGAAATAATAAACTAATTAGCGCTCAGTACTTGTTCTACATTACCAGGTAATGGGGCAATATGTTTTGTTATGTAATAATAAACTAATTAGCGCTCAGTACTTGTTCTACATTACCAGGTAATGGGGCAATATGTGTGTTATAATATTTCTCAATATCCGTCATCCGTTTAAAGTCATTACCATTTACAAAATTAATTGCAGTACCTTTACGACCGTGGCGACCACTACGACCAATACGATGAATATAACTCTCAATCTTTATAGGAATATCATAATTAATTACAACTGAAACTTGTTGTACATCAATACCACGACCTAGTAAATCAGTAGAAATTAATACTCGTGAATTCATATTACGGAAATTGCGCATTGCTTCCTCGCGTTCAGTAATATTCATATTACCGTGAATACAAGATACCTTAAAATTTTGGTCTTGTAGTTTCTTAGTTAGTTGTTCTACACTCTGATAATGATTACAATAAATAATTGTTTGACTAACTGAAATTAGACTATATAAATCACATAAAGTTTCAAACTTATATTCATTCTTTTCACAATCAATATAAAACTGCTTAATACCCTCTAATGTAAGTTCCTCCTTCTTAATAAGAATATTCAATGGATTCCGCATAAAATTTTGCGTAATTTTGAAAAATGAAGGTTCCATTGTAGCAGAAAACAATCCAATTTGTACATCTGGGCGCAGATTGCCAATAATATTTCGAATTTGTTGTAGAAAACCATCTGATAAAAGTTCATCCGCTTCATCAAGCACCATCATTTTAATAGTATTTGAATTAATGACTTTCTTATTAATCATATCTAGCATACGACCTGGAGTTCCAATAACTACATGTGGTAGTTTACCTTCAGTATTTTTTCCAAGCAGTTGGTCAATATTATCACGAACAGGAATACTTTTAACAGCCTGTCCTACACGAACATCTAAATACTTACCAATATTAGTAAACACAATCTCAATCTGCTGTGCTAGTTCCATTGTATGTCCCAATACAATAGCTTGGATTTCATTCTTAGAATAATCAATATTACCTAATGTGCCAATACAAAATGTTGCCGTTTTACCAGTACCACTCTGTGCTTGCGCAATAACATCATAACCACCTAGTAAAGGTTTAATTGCTTTTTGCTGAATTGGACTAGGATATTCAAAACCATATGCCATTACACCACGAATTAACTTCAAATCAATTAAACTACTTAAATCATCAAATGTTGCTATTGGCACAGTAAACTCTTCGCGACGCGCAATATCCTCTGCACTTAATTCCTTAATTTCAACAGGTTGTTCAGGTGTCTGTTGTACTTCATTATTTGCATTATTTGCATTGGTCTCATTAGTTTCTGGTTCGCGTTCACGTTGACGATTATCATAATTCTTATTACGACGTTCATAACGGCGATCATCACGGTCATAATAATCATTACGACCACTATTCCGATTACCACGATAATTACTACGCTGTTCACTACGATTATCATAATTTACTGTTTTGTCATCACCATTTGCAATAGGTCTTCTATTTTGGTAATCATTACGTTCGGAACGTTCTGTTTGATTTTCGTAAGTACGTTCACGATCATTATTTCTATAATTATTATTACGATTGTTTCCACGCCCACCGCGATATCCTGTTCCAGAAGTATCAACTTCCCTGCTATCACGCGGACGATTGGTCGGAGTAGTATCAGACATTATAAATTTATAAATTTTTTAGTAATATTCGTATAATGTGGTTTAATATTCAATTTTTATATTATTTAAATAATACATTATTTACGATATATAAAATGAAATAATAAAATGGAATAATAAAATAGAATAAATAGCTAAAATATTATAAAAATTGAAAATAGGTATGTAATGATTGTAAGTATTTTATATCACAAAGCATCTTACAAGACTAGATAGAATGTCGTTCTATATTAAGGCTGATGAGGATGATACATATACTGCAAATGGTGAAGCTCTCTCCAATATGACAAATCCTTTCGTGTTGCATGTTGTTTCCAAATTTGCAAAGATTTTGAGTGATGATCAACTTGAAGAACTACACCAGAGTTTCAACGAAGTCTGGGATATGTTTATGGATACTCCAGAACAAATGAAGCTTATTGATAGCGTTCCTGGTGGAGACGAACTTTTGCACATTCTTATTAACATGAAACATTTTGTCCGTGTATTTAAGCAAGTCCATCAGGTTTGCAATGCTGCGAAAGACAACATTAATGCAGCTGCAGAACACACAGATGCCGATGCTGTTGACGATGATGTTGCCGATGATGTTGACGATGATGCTGGTACAGCCGACGCCAGTGATGTTGCACCACAACAACAAGCAAAGCGCCCGCGCAAGTAATCTACGAGTATTGTAAAATACTTTTTGATTATTTAATTATTTAATTATTTTTTTTATTTTGTTATTTTGTTATTTTGTTATTTAGTTATTTTTTTATTTTTGCGGTTCATTATACAATATCCAAGTATTGCTAGAATAACAATAATACCAATATAGATATAAGTTTTTTTAATTACTATGTAATCATCAGATTTGGGAAATTCCTGTACATTAGTAGGTTTTGGTGTAGTTTGGTCATATTCAACTACTTTAATAACACTACGTTTGGGTTTTCCATCTGCGGGTGCAACACACCCTTTACCGGCTTTGTCTTCACGTTCTTTGTTGGTGATTGGTTTACATGCTGCGCGAAAGCTTTGATAGCGTTCTTCTATTTCTTCGAAACTGGGTCGTTCGCATGAAGGTACTCCTAGTTTATCATTAACTAGATTATGTACATCATAAAGCCACTTTGTAAAATCTTTTCTATTTCCTAAATGTTTCATTGGACTATCATTAGCAAAGAACTCCATATATGAATTTCTACAATATTTGCAGGGTAATACTTTTCCTAGATAATAAAAAAAACGATAATAATCATTTTGTTTTTCTAGATGTTCTAGATTAGTTGGATCAATTTTAAAGGGATAACCAAATGATATACAGTGTAAAAATAACCAACCACTAGGACCCCATAACCTAGTCATTAAACCATTATCAACATTCTTATTAAAGCATTCCTTGCCATCACAACGGGGACCGTGGTTATCACAAGGCATTTAATACTTTTTATACTTTATATCTTTTAATTTACACAGAGAAATATTTTTTTCAAACATATTTAATAAACATTTCTTGTGTAATACGATTTTCATTTGTTCTGTTAAATATTGGATCATATTCAAATTCAAATATGTAATCAATTCCTTCTTTTTTTTCCGGGTTTTCTAATCTTTTCCAATAACTATGAATTGCTACTGCTGGAACATTATGTTTACAATCTTTACTACCTTTAAGAATACAAGTATTAATTAATTTAGTTCTAATTGCATTAAGATGTAATGCAATTTCTTTTTCTGTATTAAACTTTATTATAATTATTTTAATATCTTTACCAATCTCTCTAGAAACATCCTTTGCAATTTTAATATATTTTTCTCTAACTTTACTAGTTCCATTAGTATTATCAATTACAACACTTAAACCATTTCTAAGTGTTTTTTCAATTTCTTTATTAAATTTCCCCGGCGTGCCATTAAAAGTATCATTACTTAGATATATTTGATTTTCAAAGGTTTGTAAATTTTCTTCATAATAACTAGTTTTTCCAGATGCAGGGGAACCTACAAACAAGATTAGACACTGATTAGTATATAACATTTCCCTCAATTTATCAGTATTAACTATATTATTTCCTCTCTTCTTAATATCAAATTCTTCTATAAATTTCTTACCTTTAAATATTTTATCATTCTTTTCTACAGCCTTAATTAATACACTAGTACGATTACTAACAGATTTACTATCATTATAAAATACTTCTGGCACTTGAAAATTAACACCCAAATTTATTGCAAACAATAAATCACTGCTAGAATAATCACCTTTCCTCCCTGCCATATCACCTACATATAAACTGGCATTTCTATCTACTTTGATATCACCATTAACTACTGTTTCAATATATTCCCACATACCAGTATAAGGTTTACGATTGAAATCATCATATAATGAAGCTATTAAATATATTGAATTAATTCCGTGTTCATTCTGGAGTTTAGTATAAATCGCATTCCATCTGTTCTTAAATCCTTCCAAACCCATTTTACCAGTAGTTAGATTTAATAATCCGCCTTGGTTGGTGAAAATAACAAATTTATATCCTTCTTCAATTTTGTTCTTAATTCTAGATAAATCTTGATTAAGAAATTCCCAATCGTTTTCATCAATAGGATGTATCTTCCCCTTAATTGGTTTTATGAATGTCCAATCTAAATCCATACCTAATATTTTAGTATTATTCAACCTATATTTAGTTTCTGGTTGCCATAATAATATATGTCCATTGTTGGTTATTACTTCTTCAAAAGCCATTTGTAATATGGGTTTATTCTGGATGCACTCTTTTTATTATAGCTAGAATAATTTTTTGTTTATTGTGCGATTTAATTTAAGATTTAAACAATCAATTTTTTATGCAATAAAAACTAATCCAATCCGTATTGAAAATAGCAATTTATTTATAGACTAAAGATAATATAGTATTGCTAGAATAAATTTACAGAATAAATTTACAGAATAAATTTATAATATGTCAGAAAATGAAAAAAATAAATTATTTATAACATATTGTGAGTGGTGCAATTATATAAAAATTAAGAAAAATAAGTTATTAAATCAGTTTGATATTACATCATTTCTAGATAATTCAAGTGAAAATGATACTTTTATTACAATATTAAAAAAAATATTTAATATGGATATTTTTAATATGTCTAGAATATCATATCTAGCTTTTTCTTTTCTAGACATATATATTAACTCATATTTAATAAATATTTTACAAAATGACAAACATATTCACCATACCACATCCAATCAATCACCTAATGACAAACAGCTAAATAATGATACGAAGATTATATTACAATTTATAATCAACTTAATAGTACATATCGAATTTATTCTTAATTTGCACTTATTTATTATTATATATATTATTCGCAAATCTTCTAATGATAATACTAATCAACATAACGTAGGATTATCAAAACCTAAACTATTATATAAATTAGACAAAATATGTGGTGATATTCAGTCCTCTATTAAACCATCAACAACAATATTATTACTATTAAAAATTAATCGTAAATTATGTAATATTCTAGATGTATTTGATAATTCTTTATTAATTAAAGAAACTGGGTTTATAAAGCAGGCAAAAGAATTAAATTCTAAAATAAATAATCTTCTAGATGCATTTATTCTAGCTATTGCAAAAAATACCAAATGCCAGAATACTACATCTACAAGTTCAAGCAAATACACTAATGCAAACCATAATATAATGATAGAAAGATATGAATTATGTGTCAATTATATTTTAGATTTAGCTAATATATTATATATGTATTTTGATATTGCATTTGACATATTTATTAAATATTTAAAACTAGAAAATACTTCCAATGATAACTCACAAACTAGATTTGACAATACAAAAAAATGCATTTCTGATTTACTTAAAAGTGAATTATTTACTCTCGAAACAAACTTTTTTGAATATTGAATATTGAATATTGAATATTGAATATTGAATATTGAATATTTAATTAAAACATAATTAACTTAAAAATTGGTTAAAATTAAAATATAATTTTGAAATATTATTCTAGAGATTAAAAAACTAGTTCTTCCAGAATGGTATCAAAACAAGATTTATATGAATTATTAGGAGTATCTAAAACTGCTACTGAAGAAGAGATTAAAAAAGCTTACAAAAAGCAAGCATTAAAATACCATCCAGATCGAAATCTTAACAATAAAGATGAAGCCAACATAAAATTCCAAGAGATTAACAAAGCATTTCAAACTTTAAACGACCCTGAAAAGCGCCATCGATATGATCAGTTCGGTGTAATTGATGGTGAAAATAATGACGGAGGTCCAGGTAATATGCCTCATGGGTTTAATCCATTTGATATTTTCGGTAATATGTTTGGTGGTGGAATGCCACCAGGTTTCAATCATCCGGAAACTCGTCGTAATACTAAAGGTCCAGAGAAGAAATTAACAATTAATATTTCCCTGACTGATGTTTATGTAGGTAAAGTAGTACCTATTGATTTTGTTAAGGTAATTTGTTGTGATAAATGCGATGGTAATGGTGCAAATAGTAAAGATAGTATTAAGGCTTGTAATTCTTGTAATGGAAAGGGTAAAATTATGCGAATGACGCAGATGGGACCGATGATTCAACAATCTATTCAGAATTGTGGTAAATGTAATGGTCAAGGTAAAGTTATACCACCAGGTTCACAATGTACTAAATGTAATGGTAATAAGGGTGTATCGATAAAACGGCATGTGGATTGTTATATTCGTCCGGGTACTACTGTAGGGTCGCATATTACTTTTAAAAATGAAGCAGATTGGCATCCAGAATGTGGGGATGTGGGTGATTTAGTAGTATATGTTAATTGTAAGCAAGAAGAAGGTTTATTTCGGCGGGAGGCTGATAATTTAATAATGAAAAAGTCAATTACTTTGCTGGAGGCACTTACTAAAACTGAGTTTATGTTTAAACATTTAGATAATCGGGTAATTAAGATATCACATGAAGCGATAATTAAACCTAATCAGAAGATGATTATTAAGAGTGAAGGAATGCCTAATTTGCAGGATAATTTGACTAAGGGTGATTTAATAATTTATTTTGATGTGGTGTTTCCTTCTACTCTAGATAAGGAACGTACTAAATATTTAGTGAAAATTTTACCTGCACCTAAGAAACAGATTTGGGATACTCAATTGGAACAAACACCAGAGAATGAAATTACTAATCATATTTTAGAAGATTGTAAAGATGATGGGGAATATAATACTCATCAAAATCGGCATCATAATACTACATCTAGTACTAATCGGAACCATACAAATTCGAATATTTCAGATGAGGAAGATGATGTATTTACACAATTTGCAAAAGGGACTATGCCAGGTATGCCTAATCCAGCAGAATGTACCACGCAATAATTTATGATTTTTATTAATTTTATTAATTTTATATATATTTATTGTTTTCCTATTGTTTTCCTATTGTTTTCCTATTGTTTTCCTATTGTTTTCCTATTGTTTTTATCGTGATTTTTATCTTTGTTTATATACCTTTTTTATCCTTTTACAAAAATTGATTTAGAAAATATTATAATGCACTAAATATAATTAAAAATACAATAATAATTAATTTAAAGAGCATTAAAGATGGAGGTATCTATGGATGATATTTTGGGTCCAAATGTAGATAATATTGCATCTGAAAATATTACCAAGACATCAACTAAATTTAATACTAGCAATAATTCTAATGGAAATGCAAATTCAAATGCAAATTGTTTTGGTAAAAATAAATCCAGAAATGATGTCGGTATTGATAGTATTTTGAATAATGGTTTAATTAATTTTGAAAACAAGCAACAAACATCAATGTTTTTCATAACTTATAAATCATTAGATGCAATTTATAAAGAATTACATACCAAATATAATTTTACTATACCAACAGAATTAGTTGAGAAAGCAGTTAATACAATTATTCCTGAAATGATTAAAGATTATACAGGTAATATGAAAAAACGTAGTAAAAAAATAATAAGTGATGACATGGTATGTATGGGTCGCAAATTAGATAACAAACAATGTTCACGTAAAAAACATAATGGAACTGACTTTTGTAAAAGCCATTTAAGAAAATTATCTAACGGTCGTATTGACCAACCACATGTACCTATTAATAGAAATAAGCGTGGTCGCAAACGTAAAGTGCAATTTGACCCACGTCAATATGATAATGAATATATTACCTTATGGGAGGAAATTATTGATGGACACAAAGTTTTAGTAGATAATAATAATAATGTTTATACATTTAACTTAAATAATCCAGTTTTTCTAGGAAAAAAAGATATTAAACTTAAACTCGATTTAGATAAAATTAGTAAATCTGCACCAGATACTAAAGTAAGTACTCAACATATTACACCATTACCAGAATCACAACCAATTGCACAACAATTAGAACATAGTCGAGTTGTTAATGATAATCATTCTAGAGATGAGATTATTACTAAGTTAGATATTGATATTGAAGATAAAATTAATGATTTAGTTATTACAGAAGATAATGCATCTACAATAGAAAATAATAAAGAAATTGATAAAGAAATTAATAAAATTGAAAATCCTATTACAAAACCAAAACCAAAACCAAAACCAACTAGAATTATTAAGAAGAAAAACAAGATAAATAATTAAATAAATGCAAACTGAAGATTTAAAGCTAAGTAAACGATTATTTCCAAAAAAAACAGTACATATTACAGATAATTATTCGGAATTAGATTCTGATATAACCCGATTACTAAATAAAAATGAAGAAGTTATTATTGGATATCTAGAAAGATTTATTTACACATCAAGTTTATCTGAAACAACAAAAACACAACTTCAAACTATATTTGATAATACTACTAACAAAATTATAAAAAAACAATAACTACAATGAACTAATTTTATATTTTGCATTTTTTATTCCTTATTCCTTATTCCTTATTCCTTACCATCTAATAATCATATATGGAGATATATATTTTTTAACTAAGCTAGAATAAAAGTCTTTCAATTCAGTATTCCATTTTTGTGGCAAATTTTAAGTATTAGATTTTTTATATGAAGCTATATTTTTTCTATAATATTTTTCCACATCTGCTAGAATAAAACAAATAAATATATACCTATATAATAACAATTAACATTACTATTGAGAATAAATAATTATTCTAGATGGATGAAAATATTATATTCATTGCATTAATAGTTATTCTGGCAGTATTTATAACTCAGAAATATCCACGATTAGTTGCAGTAAGTATATTGATTATTCTAGCGTATGTGATATTTAAATCCCGATTTACAAATCCACGAGACTTTCTAAATTACTTATCATCTAGAATAACAGAAACATTTGAAGCCTGTAATATGAATAATCAATCTTATTGTGGTAGTGATGTAGGTAGTAATATGACTATTCTTCCAGATTTTCTACGTACTGCACCGGTGGGTAATAATTCTATTAATGATATGAGCAAGATTACATTAAAACCAGAAGATTATCAAATTGATAAGAGATTGAAGATGGGTGTTAGACAAATTACATTAGATGATATTATTAAAGCGGTGCCACCATTATTAGATTATAAGTATTATTTAGAAAAAGTGATTAAATTTACATTACAAATAAAAACAGATGATGTTATCCAGAAAGATTTCTTAGCTAGAAAACTACGTTTTAAAATAACACATATATTTTATGATGCTTATAATACTATAACTGATAAATCATATCCTATACAAACATATAATAAATTGTTGTATTCGGAACGTGAATTTGATGATACATTAAATATATTTGTATTTCTGGGAATGAATGATGATGATAATTATAAATTATCCTTACTCCAGAAAGAATTCAAAGAATTAAATAAAAAATTAAATCAATTTGTTATTGATAAAGTTAATGACCTTTCACCTAATGATTATGATATTACAAGTTCTAGATTACCACAAATTGATGAACCATTAGGAATAGATTTATATAATAGTGGCAAATGGTAAATGTGTATTGTAAATATGTATGATAAAATAAAATTGATTTTTAATAATATATTATATAGTTAAATTAAAATATAAAAAATAACAGATTATATAAATAATATACTCTAGAATAAATAAATTACTCTAGAATAAAATGATTATTCCTGTTAGATGCATGACCTGTGGCAAATTACTTGCTGATAAATATGAATATTATGAACGTGAGCTACTTCGTAAAAAACTTGCACTCAATAGTGATTCAGATCCACTAATTATTAATATTAATGCTAAAGATATTAAAAAGACTATTGCAGGTGAAATTATGGATGAACTAGGATTACATCGGATGTGTTGCCGTAAAGTAATGCTTACCAGTATTAATATTATTGATGAAATCTAGAAGATGCATTACAATCTTATTACATTTCATTGCTTTGTTTTTTATTATTTTTTATATATTTATTCTAGCAGAGCTATAATTTTCTAATTGTTATGGAATATTTTATATCTGCTAGAATAAGATAATGAATATAATGAATTATACTATGTGGAATTATCGTATGGGTTTATGAACTAAACATTAAACCGGCCATGCCACTTTGTATCCGCAATATATTATAATTTAATGCATATACATTTAATAATCCATCTTGAATATTGGGATTACATACTAAATTAAGTGTTGCATTATCAATTTTGCTGAAATTACAAGTTCCGCTAGGTTGTACACCTTCTGGGTTAAGTGCAAATGTATATACGTGAATATATTGGCTAGTACCACAAGAATGATGTCTATAAGGTTGGTATAGGTAAAAGAAATTGGAGGGAATATATTCGAAACGGTCATTACCATTAAATCGCATTTGTAAATTATTAAATGGTTCATTACGTGTTTCATTCGGTGTATTATAATTCAATATATTGGCATAATTGTAATAATTGTTCGTATTTGTTGCGACTGCAGTGCGATACATCCAAATTATTTCTTTAACAGGATGATTAAAATATAAGGGCATGTTAATGTTGATTGAATTCTGGGGTACTGAAAAAGAATTCGCTATTTGAAATTGTTCGATTAAATATTCAAATGATTGTTGTGTTGCCATTTTTTGCCGTTCATATGTATCTAGATATATATAATTACAAATTAAACTAGATTTAGTAATCATTATACCAGATGGAGGAGATACAACTTCTGTTAATTTATACCAACATTGGTCAAATGACTTAAATTGCACTACAATTTTAACATCAATATATTGCATTGATATAAGTGGTAATGCACGTTCTACACCGCGTGTAAACCAAAAGGGCAATGGTATTAATAATTTTTTGCTCCCAATTTGTGTATTTTTATTAAATGTTATATATTTACCTATCATTGTATATAGAGAATTTTTAATACCTAATTGAGTACTAAGCTCCATCCAAGCATCCATTAAATCACCAGTAATCCGGTCAATTGTTTCACCACCTAGTTGTAATTCAACATAATCTATCATAAAATAGCCTATTCCGTTAGTCCAACTGACGTTTTCTACGAGAGCGGGTAATTCAACTTCTAGTAGAATATCACTTAACATATCAGCTTTTTTATCTATAATACATACAACTTTTTTACCAAAGTCGGGTGATTCAGTAAATATTTGGCGGATTGGTTCAATTGCGAAATTAGTATGGCGTCGATATACTGATTTGAAAAATGAGAATTGAGGATTTCCGATTAAATAAACGTCTTGATTACCTCTTGCAATTAATTCAACTAATGTACCTGCACCCATTATGATATTTTATTAGTTTGGTATTAATTTAGTATTAATTTAGTATTACTTTGTTATTGCTATATTTAATATTTATTTACTTTATTATTTGGGAACTTATTCTGGAATATCTCTAGAATCATAGTCTAAAAAATTGAAATTAGATAGTTTAGATAGTTTGGATAATTATGTATTAAATTAGTTTAATTTAGTTTAGTTTAGTTTAGTAAGATGAAAGGTGTTGGAATATATTTACAGATATCTGAAGAACAACGGTTAATATTATATCAAAAATATTATGAATTTCATACCCTAATAGAACAAACCGAGTTAGACTTTTCAAAACTTAACCCAAATATTATAGAACTTGATTTGTCGAATATTAAGTATCACTATCCATTAGATAACTTACCACCACAAATTATATCATTGGTTTTAAATTGGGATTATAATTATCCTTTAGATAATTTACCTTGTAATTTGAAACAATTACTATTAGGTGGTGAATTTAATCAACCGTTAGATTATCTTCCAGAGACTCTTGAAATATTAAAAATAGGATTTCATTATTCATACGATTTGTTAAATTTACCAAAAAGTTTAACAACATTGATTATTCATTCACATAACATAAGAAATATAAATTTAGATTTACCTAATCTAACTACATTACATCTAGATTATATAATTTTTGACAATAACACTGATAACAATGATAATGCTAATTGCAATTTAAATAATCAATTAATTAATCTTAATAAAACTTTAAAAGAATTAGTTCTTTCTTCAAATATTAGTAGTAATGTTAATAAATATATAGATATGCATATATTAGAAAAATTTTGTGTTCTAGAAACTTTACATATTGGTAATTATAATAATCGTATTAACAAATTCCCACCCAATCTAAAACATTTAATATTTGATAATTATAATTATGTATTGGATAATTTACCAGATACTGTTGAAATATTGGAAATTGGATATGAATCTAATTTAGATTTAAATTATTTACCTAAGAATTTGAAAATATTAGATATGGGTGAAAACATTACCTGTAATATTCTGGTAAAATATCCAGAAAGCTTAGAAGAATTGAAAATTATAGAAACACATCCTCAAAAATATAAATTAGATTTACTTGATGACAAACTTAAAATTACTATGACAACAGATTATGAAGCACGTGAAAAATATTACGAAGATATGAAATCAGTATATGGTATGTAGTAAATATTATAGATAATTCATACATAATTCATACATAATTTATACATAATTCATTTTGTTATTTTGTTTAGTTATAAATAAAAATATGTTCCTCTAGAATAACATATCTAGAATATCATTATTTGAATATATACAACAAAATGAATCCTTCTACTATTACACAATCATCAAACTCACAACCACCTTATAAAAGCCAAAAACGTTTAGCCAGAGAAGCTAAAGAATTAAAAAAGCAACAAAATCAACGTACTAAAGAAGAACGACAATCTGAGATAGATAAAGTATTTACTAAATTGCAAGAATTAGGTATATCATGTGAATTAGTAGGCGAATTTAATAAGATTTCATCAGATTATGTAGAATTTGGAAGTAGTGCTAGTGGATATGTTAAACTTCCAGAACTAAAACGTGTTTTAATTTATTCATTACCTAATGATAGACGTAATCAAGTAGCTACAATGTTGCGACCACTCCTTTAATGAATAGTATCATTTTATTCTAGATATCTAGAATAATCTTATCTAATAGTAAGTGTAATTATTTCGGTAAATAAAAATGGATTCAAAAATACTAACAATTATTTTTCTAGTAGTAATAATTACTATTCTAGGATATATGATTTATAATCGTAAATCTAAATCTAGCTTATCAAACATATCACTAGCAATGGCTACTACTACCACTCAACCTACAATAAATAATGCAGAAGTTAATGTTAATCTAGCAGTAGAACCTTCCGAATATGGATATTATTATGATCCATATTATTTCAATGATCCATATTACTTCGATGATCCATATTACTTCTGGAATTATGGTGGTTCTAGCAACTATTACTACGACCGTCATCATCACCGAGACCATCGCGAACGCCATAATAATAATAGTGGACGCCATCCTAGAATGCCCAGTAGCGGTGCTATTGCTCATGGTATAGGTGCAATGGGTAGTCGTAGTGGTCATTTAGGTGGTCATCCAGGTAGTGGTCATCCAGGTAGTGGTAGTGGTCATCCAGGTAGTGGTCATCCAGGTAGTGGTCATCCAGGTAGTGGTAGTGGTCATCATTAAATTTTATATAATAATTTTTTTTAGAATTTTTTTTTTAGATTTTTAGGTATTGAAATACAAGTAGAAATATAAATATAAACATTAGCTAGAATAATTTTATAAACATAATCAAAAATGTCTTCCCAGAATGGAATACAAAATACTATTTGGACTGAAAAATATCGTCCAAAAATATTAACAGATTATTACATTTCTAAAAATCAAATGGAAACAGTTAAAGAATGGATTACAGAACTTAAAAATAATGAACCGGATGCAAAACCTTTTCTAATATTGCATGGGACTGCAGGAATTGGTAAAACTACATTAGCACATTTAATATTACAAAAATATGGATATGAAATTATTGAATGCAATGCTAGTGATACCCGTAGTAAAAAACAAATAAGAGAAACTATAGGCGGTATTTCTAAAGTTTCAGTATGTATAGATAATAAGAATAATTTTAAACCTACTGCGATTATTATGGATGAGATTGATGGTTTAAATGGTGCTAGTGAATCTTCCGGTGTACAAGAATTAATAGATATTGTTATTACTAAAGATAAGCAAAGTAAGGATATAAAATGGGTATGTCCAGTTATTTGTACTACAAATAGTATTAAGGAAAAGAAATTACAAACATTGCTACGTTATGGTGTATTAATAAATTTTGAAAAACCTAGTTCAAATGATTGTATTAAATTAATCAATAAGATTGCAAAAACAGAAAACTTTACTATAACCGAAGCTGATAAAAACATAATTATTAAAAATGCTAACGGTGATTATCGGCAAATTATTATGCTACTCCACGAATATTATAATAAATGGCAAATGCAAAGTATAAGTAATACTGCAAGTAATACTGTTAGTAATAAGGAAGATAAGGTTATTCTAGAGGATGTAGAAAATATAATATCTGGTGTAAAAACTTATGGTACTAATATAGTTGAGGGTGATGGATATATGTATGATATAAATGTAATAAAACAGATTAATAATCTGGGTGATACCCCTCTAGATAAGATTAATTATTTTTTAACACATAATGTAGATTTGGATACTATTAGGTATTTTTGTTCTGGCGATTCAAATTTATTCTTTATGAACTTTTATAGTAATGTAATTTCTACAGTTTCAGCAATACAAGAAAAACAAAATCTCAAGACTAAAGATGCATTACTGCAAAGCTATAAAATATTAGGAAAAATTTATAATAGTGTTAAAAATGCTGATTCCCTAAATAATACTATATTTCTAGATAAGAATTGGGATTTATTAGATTATTTCGATATTTTCAGTGTAGGAATACCATCTAAGATTATATATACAGAAAATCAAAAAAAACAATCATCGACAACTTCAGATACTACTACTATAGATAATGCAAAAAAACAGGATTTATTTGTTAAGGATTTTAATTTATCGCATCATACACAATATAATTATATGAGACAGGAACAAGCTATGAATAAAAAGAAAATAATAGTTGATTATATGAAAACATTTGAAAATGATATTGGTAATATATTCTATTCTTTAAAACGATTTCAACACAATAATGCAGATAGTATTAAAAAATTTGGAAATAAAACTAGAAAGAAAAATATTGACCCTGAAGAAAGCAAATTTATTATAGACAAATCATATGGGAAAATCTTGGAAAAAATTGCTGAATTATTGAACTAAGTAATAAGTAATAAGTAAAAAATAGGATATTTAGTTCAAATATAAATATAGATATAGATATAGATATAATGTTTGTAAATATATTCGTCAAGCTAACTGGTGTATGGTTCTCTAGAAACATAATTACCAAAACACATTATCCTAGAATAGATATCAAACAATCTCGCATATTACATCAAATGGTTAAACCTATTCTAGCAATTGATATTTTAACCACACATAACTAAATTTTAGATATTTTTAGATATTTTTGAATTATTTTGTATATTATCCTCAATAAAATTGATTTAAAAATCCATATAAATTATTATCAATTACAAACAATTATAAAATGGCAACTTATCTAACTAAGATTGCAACCTATGTTTATGGTGCAGGTATTCTAGGAAGTATCGGTATTGGAATTCAGCAAGAAAATATGAAAATTGAACAGGCAAAGCAAAAAGGTGTCAATATTAAATTTGAAGATTATGCTATTCATAGTTTTGGCGGTGCAGCCATTGGTATGATTTCAGGAATTATGTGGCCACTTGCTGTTGTTGGCCGACTTACGGTTATGTTTACTCCAAAGTAATAATTTTATATATTTTGCTTTTTATTTTTAATTTAAAAATTAATTATATTGTAAAAACTAAATTATTGGGTAATAATATTGTACGTCATGGCTGGAACTATTGGAAAAATAATTGCTGGTAGTTATGGTATAGGTATTGTCTCTAATATTGGTTATTGTATCTATGATGCAAATAGACTTCTAGAGATGAATCGTGCTGATATAAATGATACTGACTATAATGATATAGGTTATATGACAAATGTAAAAACAAGCATGAGTGGAGCACTAATTGGTTTAATTACAGGGTTTTTTTGGCCAATTACTGGATTTGGTCGGCTTTCAGTAATAATTATGTCTAATCCAAAGTCATAATATCGATATCTGGCATGTCTTCAATGCTGAATTCTTTTTTGGGTTGGGGTAATTGTATACCACGGTCTTCTTCTGCTTCTTCCTGTGCTAATTCTTCTTTTAATTGTTTTATGTTCATTCCTTGCAATTCTGGATAGAATACATTTCTTACAGTATTTTCTTTTACTCTAAAAGATAATTTTTGTGTCTTTGGATATGTTTTCCGCTTTTGTTCCAAAATTATATCCTTAGATTGCATGCTAGGTGTAGATTGCGTTGTTGTAATTGCTTGTGGTATAGATATTTGTTTATTATTTTCTAATGATTTAGGTGCTACGAGAGTTTTTTTTAGATTACGTTTAAAATAATTAGGATTATTTTCCCTAATGATATTGAAATTATTACGCATTTTATCACTAAGTTTCTTACTGATATATAATATGCGAGTACCAAATTGTTTTTCGATGATATCTTCGCGTTTTAGACCACCTGCGGTTCTAGCGGCAAATCCTTTATAAACATCTTCACGAGTTCCTACCTTTTTCATTCTGGAGATATCCATATCCAATATTAGTATCTTTACAAATAAGTTATAAAATGACAAAATAGAATAAACGCAATTATTATCTTATTATCTAATCGGAGCTAATAGTTTCAATTAACTTCGCACATACTAAATAAGGGTCAATATTACTAGCCGGTCGACGGTCTTCCAAATATCCCCGCCCTGATGCTTTAACATTAATAGGAATACGAATGCTAGATGTACGATCGCAATCTCCACTAGTAAATGTATTAATATCACTAGTTTCATGATTGCCTGTTAAACGACGTTCATTACCAACACCATAAACTGCCATATGTTCCATATGTTTAGTTTCTAATTTACCAATAGCAGATTGAATAGCAGTAATACCGCCTTCAGCACGCATAGCTTTAGTAGAAAAATTTGTATGGGCGCCAGAACCATTCCAACTATGTCCAAATGGTTTGGGGTCATATGAAATATTAACATTGTGTAATTCTGCTACTCGTCCTAGAATATAACGTGCCATCCAAAGATGATCACCCATCTGAAAAGGCTCACATACACCTATTTGAAATTCCCATTGTGCAGGGGCTACTTCAGCATTAATACCACAAATCTTAATACCAGCATTGATACATGCATTCATATGTTCCATAGCAATATTACGACCAAATGCACGATCACCGCCTACACCACAATAGAATTTGCCTTGTTTCGTAAAATATTTAATACCGCCATTATCCCAGTTATAACCTTTGCCTGCATTATCTAGAATAACATATTCTTGTTCAATACCAAATAAAGGTTCCATTTCTAGAATAACAGTTTCGCCCAATTTGGAAATAGTATTAAATAATACTGCCCGCTTATTAGTTGGATGAGGTGTTCCATCTTGATTGAAAGTTTCACATAAACATAAATAATATTTGCATGTGGCTGTATTTGTATTAAACGGGTCTTGGAACATAGAACGAGGAATTAGAATAATATCACTATTCTTAGTATCACTTTGACCGGTACTGGAACCGTCATAATTCCAAATGTCAATATGAAATTTACACCCAGACTCTTCTTCTCCAGGAATTAATACACCTGGAATAACACGGGTTTTAGACCGGGTGTTATTGGAACCGTCGATCCATACATATTCAACTACTAAAGTTCTAGTTGTATTATCATTTAATGTATCATTGTATTCTGGCAGCATATTGTTTTTTAAGAAATAATAGTTATATAATATTTATTATACAATACTTATTATACAATACTTATTCTTTTTATAATAAATACGCTTTATATTAAATGTTTTTAGATATTTTGGATATTTTGGATATTTTATTATAAAAATTGAACAAAAAATACTAAAATACTAAATTATAATGTGTTGATTCATTGACTTTTTCAGAAATGTCTTCAGAAGTAATTTCACTTCCAAGTGATATTGAGAATGTTATTAAACAAAATTATATTGAATTGCATTTGCAATCACCAGAACATAAAGCTTTGATGGCACAAATTCGTTTGTTCAAATTGTATTATCGTTTTTGGAATTTACCTGTGTGTTTGGCAAAACTTTATTGCGGTGAAAAAACCAATGATGAGATATTTAGTAAGCCTTATTGGTTTTGTACATTAGGGAAAACACATTTTAACTATATGCCAATTCTTCTGGATAATGAGTTTGAAAGATATCTAGAAACAGAATATCCATATAAGCTTAAATATCGTCTTATGAATGATGGTGTGTTGGAAAAAACAAGTTATATACTTAATAAAAACTATTCTAAAATTATTTATAGTAATTGTGCCAATGATTTATATAAATTTCCAGAATATAGTTCTGATTTCTAAATTAGCTGTTGAGTAATTCACTGGCCTGGTCTAATACATTAGCTTGTTTTTTTCTTCCTCTACCAGGTGTTCCAGTTGCACGTGCTTGTTTTTCTTCTACTATTTTCAGTTTCCAGACTTCTTTCATTACACTAGTACGAGAAAGTGCCTGCATTATTTTATCAAATATTTCTTGGTCTTCTTTTAATTCATTGTATATTGCTTCCGTGACTGTTTCCCGTTTAAACCCACTTACTGTGTTTTTTACTACTGATTCTAGGCGTTTGCCTTTATAGCTTCCATCTAAATCAACTTTTTTAATTTGATTAGTTTGTAGGAAACTACTGAGGGTTTCAGCTAGATTTTTCTTCATTTCATTACGGGTGCGGATTGCTTGCATTAGTGTTTTAATTTCTTCATCTATTCTTAAATATTGATGTAATGCTGTGTTAAATACTTCTACATTTGCATTATCCATTGCTTGTTGATTATTACTATTGCTATTACTTTCCATTTCTAGATGAGTTGATTCCGAATAAGGTGATAATTCTTGTGTTGTTGCAGAAATAATATTATCAATTTCTGCTTCGATATGCGTATCTGTCATTACTATTATAAAATTGAAAAATTGTTTATATCACTAATAAATATTATAATTAACTTATAATTTATTTGAAATTGTAATACGAAACTTTCTAATAAAGATGACTCAATATAAAAGAACAACAAAGAATAGTTTGGAAGGTGATATATTAATTGAAATAAGAAAATATCACGTTAAAGAAATATCACGTGAATTGGTAATTCAAAATATTATTTCCAATCAATATCTAGATAATCTAATCAAAATAAAATCATTAAAAAATAATTCAACAAATGCAGAAGTTATTGAATATAATGACGAACAAAGAATCCAATTATTAGAGACATTATTACAAAAAGAATGTACTAAAGGTACTGCTAAACTTATCAATGAACTAACTAATAACAACAAACACTAATACTAATACTAATACTAATACTAATACTAATACATGTTTACTCTAGTAATGAGTAATCAAATAAATTAGTTAATGACTCGTCTAATTGTTCTATATCCCAATAAGTTATATTTTTGTTTATGTTTTTTTGGCTTTCTGTTTTTACGTAATTAAAACATGTAGTAATGGTATTTGGTACTATTCTTTTCATGTATCCACATTCGCTACATAGTAGAGGAGCTGGATATACACATGTATTACTAATTTGATAAATACCATTGCTACAGTTTTCGCATACATTAAGTAATTTACTTAATGCACTAATTTTAGTATCAATATATTTTTTAATTTCATCATTCATTTTATGATAGTAAATGCTAATTCAAACATAATAATTTATTTTTTATATTGAAAAAATTAATATTTTTATAAGATTACTAATAATAAATATAAAACATAACTTAATAGAAATAATATCTAATTATTTTTAGTAAAATGAATGAAGAAGATAAAAAACGATTTGCTAGATATTATCCGGGTTATATAGAACCTCAAGTAGAAGAAGATGATAATTCGGAAACTAATGAAAATAATGAAAACACTGAACATAATGATAAGAAAAATATTTTAGGATATATTGATAAAATAGATATTGATAAAGATAAATTAATAAATGATGCAATACAAAATACAAAATAAATTCAAATAAATTATTCATCATTCATCAGTATGTTGTTTTGAACCACCACATAATGATTTTAACCAACTTGTTTTTTTAACTACCATATTTTGCTTTTTATTAATTTTATATTTACCCTTTTGCAATGCAATAAATAAATCTATTGTAAGTGGAATAGAATCCAATGAATTAACTAAATCTTGTTTCTTTTCTGGTGAAAGTTCAATAATATACTCTAATTTATCATAAATAAATTTATGTATTGCCTGTAATACTATCATTTTCTTTTCTGTACCCGTTATATAATTATATTTATCAACTAATATCATTAATATTTCAGTTATTGTTGCAATGTTTGTAAATAATTTATCTGCATTATATTGTTTTTTCAATACAATTGTGGTTAATTTATCTACGATTGAATATATTATTTGACCACAATTAGCTCTAGTAATATCATCTGACATATCATATTTATTGGTTGAATGTTTTTTATCATAATTATTAGATTTGGTACGGGTACAAACAATAATTAATTCAATTATATTACTTAAACTACTTAGGAAGAATCTTTGATCAAATTCATTTAAATCTAAATCTATCATAACTAGACGATTCAATGCTTTAACAACTGTATCTTTTTTATTATTATTTTGTAATTCCGAATAATCTTCAATAATTTCCATTGCTTTTGCAATAAGAATTATATAATTACTTGTATTGATAATCATGTTGCGGCGATAATCTTGTAATTTATTATATAAATAGTCAACTTCGTCTAATTCAATAATTTTCTTTTTACTTTTTGTTTTGGCTAGTCTAATATTTTTATTACCAAATATTGGTTGTATATTTGGGATTTTACGTGATTTTATTGCTCGAGTATAACTAAAATCGGAACTAGTTGTGATTGAATTATTTCCAAATTGATTATTCATATTAATTGATTCGTTAATTGGTTTCATTTCATTAATATCATTAATGTTAATATGTGAAAATGAAACTTGATGTTTTTCAGGATTTTCAGTATTTTCTATTAAATCTGGAATATTACTTCTACGTATAATTAAACTATTATCTATTGTTTCATTACTCAATCTATTATTTTCATTCTTAATAATTACATTTTCAAGTTGATTCGCAGTTATGTTTATATCATTTGTAATAGGTTCATGGTCATTTGGATTTTCTATGAATGTAGTATTTTCAATTAAATTATTATTAGATGATGCAGATGATGCAGTAGATATTTTATCAAATGTATAAGCATTCTCTTTATTTGTATCACCTAAATTTGTTTCTGTGATTATATCATTGAATGTTAACCCTTCTTTTGGAGGCATAATATCAGTTTTATTAATATCTGATATTATTATTTTATTATTTTCACTACTATCCAATATATTATTAACATATTCTACAACATATTCATATTTATTGAGATTTCCTGAAATATTACTATTACTCGTAGACAAATCACTTACATACATATTAATAAAACTATTAGTATCTTTAGTATTACTACTTGTTATACTACTTGTTGTAGTACTTATTATACTATTTGTATTATCACTAAGATTCATATCATCATCACTACTTATTTGATTATTAATTATTTTATTATCTTCTTTAATTTCTTCTTTAACTTCTTTTTTAACTTCTTCTAGAATAGGTTCTTGTATGGGTTCTTGAATTTGTTCTGCTTCTGGAATAGATTCTGGAGTTGGTTCAGTTTTAACTTCTTCTAGAATAGGTTCTGGTGTGTGTTCTGATTTAACTTCTTCTAGAATAGGTTCTGGTGCGGGTTCAGTTTTAACTTCTTCTAGAATAGGTTCTTGTGTGGGTTCTTGAATTTGTTCTGCTTCTGGAATAGATTCTGGAGTGGGTTCTGATTTAACTTCTTCTAGAATTGGTTCTGATGTGGTTTCTTGAATTTGTTCTGCTTCTGGAATAGATTCTGGAGTGGGTTCTGATTTAACTTCTTCTAGAATTGGTTCTGATGTGGGTTCAGTTTTAACTTCTTCTAGAATTTGTTCTGGTGTGGGTTCTGGTATAGGTTCGTCATCTGGAATAGGTTCTGATGTGGGTTCTTGTATTGGTTCGTCTTCTGGAATGGATTCTGGTGTGGGTTCAGTTTTAACTTCTTCTAGAATTGGTTCTGCCATAATTAAATTATATTAGTATTATAATAA
>Ga0214921_10002286_pt1 | contig 31378 bp, 26 predicted proteins | sample LL1505_MetaG_FD_177992 | JGI IMG/M metagenome (GOLD analysis project Ga0214921, IMG submission 177992) | Freshwater microbial communities from Lake Lanier, Atlanta, Georgia, United States - LL-1505 | ecosystem: Environmental > Aquatic > Freshwater > Lake | place: USA: Georgia | collected... | reverse complement strand
ATAAAATGACCATATTAACACCTTCTGTTCATGGAACAGGTTATTCTCCAGATGATAATCGATATGATCAACGGCCATTTTTATATCCTAAATTTAGAGGTTCAGAAACCCATAAAATAATAGTGAATTTAGCTAAGGATATGGATGAAAACCAACCAACAACCGGCGGTTCTCGTTACCCAAAATTAACCCGCCGTTACAAATACAAAAATAATAAATATACTCGTAATAAAAAACATTAAAAAATTAGTATATATTTATAAATATTTTTATATACTAATCACTACAAAATAACTTACACATATTACGTGCTTCCATGTTTTCATTTGGAAGACAAAACAATTGATTTATCATAGCATCATCACGAAATCGGATTGTATAGTCTTGTTGAATATTATTACGACCTATACGTCCCATCGCCTGTAATGTTTTTTGCTGTGTCATTTTAGTCAAATCTTTACCTATAAACCCATGACAAAACTGGTAATTTGTGCCATAAATATAATCCGTCGATGCAATAATAATAAAGAGCCGCTGTTGTTCTGCTAATTGCTTCATAATCTCCATATATTCGATATTTGGAGTATCAACAAACATACCGATTCCTAATAGTAACAAGACTTTCATATGATTTTCGATTTTCAATCCCATTATGGATCGTGTAACATCTTCGCCAATATTGGAAACAAATGCATTTTCCACGATTTCACTATTTGGCGCCCATATATTTTGATGGGGTTTCGTATTAGGTACATACATAGGATCAAGCGAAACCAAACGAATCTCCTTTCGTAATTTATTGATTTCATCCATCCAGCCTTGTGATTCTTTACATAATCTACCACTTTCACGAACAGATTCTTTTTCGTTGTCATCCGTTGATTTCGTTTCTTTCGCACTGATCAATGATTCAAGAGCATCTATTTTTTCCAAAATGGCATTATTGTTCTCGATTTTCAACATAATATTTTGAAAAACCGATGCTGCAATATTGGATTGTTGAATATAGAAATTACCGATTTTTTTTACATCTTCGGCCAAGAAAATCGTTGGTCCATCCGTAAGAGTATACGCATCATTGGTAGTTAATAAAATCCCACTGGCTGCATTGGTGGCTGGTTTAGAAACACTAGAAACGCTTTGGGTTCTGGATAAATCCTTTCCATTTATGGTGTTTGTACGTGATTCTGAACTTTGTGTTTTCACAATTTTGTTGTTTGATTTTATTTTTGGTTTTCGGCATGTATTCATATAATTATATACAATATTCCATTTATCCATATCAATATGTAACAAAATTTCCAAATAATATTCTTTCAAGCTGTTCATAGTAATATCGGTTATTTTACTGAAATAATTATCGATCGAATATTGTTCACTAATAACATTGTTGTCGTTGATATATTCTATAAATCGAATGATTTCACGTAAATCGAAATATCGTAAAAGTGTCTTGTTTTGTTCACAATATTCCGCACATTTTCGAAGTTCTCGATAATCTGAATACATATAATGTGGCAAAATACAGAAACCGTCTTTGTTTATAATCGGAATTGATTTCTTACAATCAAAGCTAGTAATAGTATGAATTTCTGCACTATCGAATTTACAGCGAAAATCATCGAAAATCGGTTGAATTTCATCCATAGTAGGCAAAGTAGCACAAGATAAAACCACCGTTGGAATCAGATTTTGCTTCCAATTTTCATGAATCGTATCATGTAGTGGATGATCTTCATAATCCATTGTGATAGTAGGTTCATCCCAATAAGTTATAATGTTTTTAGCATCATTGAATGCCAACATATAATGCATAGCAGTAATATAGGATTTAACATCACAAATCATAATTTCGACATTATCACCTACACTATTGTTTACTTTGAAAATACCACCTGATTTACGATGTTTTGTGAAATCGACGGCTGCAAAATAATGTAATCGAATATCCGATGCGGTCTGACAACCAAATGCGAATGCCACTTTTTTTTCCATGGAAATCGCCGATTTTGCCAAGGCTAAACCGATATGTCTAGCAACACAGACAAATATTATACGATTCTTATTCGATAAACCAATCGGCGACAGAGTTTTTCCAGTACCAGTCGGTGCGGTATATAGTATCAATTTTGGATTATTAATTCCGTCATTGGGTCTACAAATAGAGAATAATTCTTTTTGATGTGGAAATAGACAGCGATCTTCGTATTTCAATAAATGGGTGTTTTTCTCGATAAATTCATAAGCATTCGTAATGATTTCGCTAGTTTTTGTAAAACTATTCACATATTCAACACAAGTATCTACAAACGCCACGACATATTGATTCAAGTTACGAATGGTTGCTTTTTTCAATTGTAAAATAGTATACAAATAAAATGCGTATTTTTGTTTTCTTTTTACAACTTGGCTTACCATGTCTTTTACGAGATCCAATAACAAATATTCAAAAATAACCTGTTTGTTTTGTTGTATATTATTTTCGAGATTTTGTAAACGAATTGAGTCCGCACTTTTCATAGTTTTTAATTCTCCTCCAGAATACAATGGTTTTGTTATGAAGTTGGAAATAGGCGTATCTTTACAATATTTTTTAATTATTGTATCGACTTGTTCTTGAAAATATTTTTTATATAAGAAATATTCTGTTTCTGGTGTTTGTTCGACTTTTATAAAAGTATACATAGATTGAGTATCATTCGTATGAATATTCAAGTCATCATACCCTTTTATAATCATTGCTAATATTTTTTTTTCATTTTCTGATACAGGGACTTCAATAGTTTCCCATTCATTTTTAGAAAGTTTACTTTGTGTTAGGTCCATTTTGTTGTTTGATACTATCGATTATAAATATTATCAAACTTCAATTTTTTATATTGATAAAATAAAAAACCATAAAAAATTATAAATTCACGCCAATTACTTGTTCCATTGCATTAAATACATTATTTATAAGATTGTCACTACTTTCCTCTTTTGATAAATTTTTGTTATCGAAAATATCTATACCTGATGGAATAGACGGAATATTTTGCATTTGGTCAGTAATATTACATGGGTTTTGATAACATTCATCTTCATTACGTTGTTTGAAATAATCCATTATTTCATCTAATAATTCTTTTGGACATTCTTTACTAGGTTCTAACACACCATATTTATTGTTTATAGTATGCAGGCTAGGCGAATAATCATATTTCATTAATATCTGCCACCGTTCTCCGTATCTTCTATTTTTTTTTGAACCATGGTAGTAATGTCTTATTACACCAGGTACATATCCTAACCGTAGGGTTTTGACTCGTTCTTGAAAATCTAATACGGATTGTTTATAGTCATCTGTAGAATTTTCATTGACCGCTTTTGCCCCTTGCTTTATCAAAGAAAGAGCCATAATATTATCACCAGAACCCAATATTGCCTTCTCATATAGACCGCCCATTTTCTCATAAGCTTTACGTGTACAAGCCCATGCAAACCCAGGGTGCCAAAAACGAACAAGTTGTTTCGAATATTTCATTTCTTTTACATATTGATGACCAAAACTTGTAAATATACTCATAGCTTCTTCGTCTATATTCATATCAATACATTGACTAAATAATTGTACAATATCTTTTGTTCCATTGAGAACTTTCAAAGTATCCATAGCCCATGACGGATTTTCGAATTCTATATCAGAGTCAATCCATGCAAATGATTTCCATGTTTTTGGTAATAAATATTTTACACCCATATTTACCATATTTTCTTTATGCCATATTGGGATATCTGTACGAATCTGTAAATGTCGTGGATTTTTAGGATCGGTAATAATAAACCGCTGATTTTTATATGCATATTCTACGACGTATATTATGACATCGGTTTCTTCTAATTCCATGCGATTGATAAATTCTTTTATTAATATATATCGCCTTGCATACAAACATGGATTAGAAATACACAATATTACATGTAGTTTGTTTTCGATTGGATCATTATTTTGGATAGCCTCCTTTATTATGTTACGTTTGTATTGAATATCATCAATTTCGATATTATTGATAATTGTCATTTGTATATATATATAATACTAGTTTTTATATAATTTGATTGATAAAAAATATATAAAATTGTTTCTAATATATTTTAGTTTTGATATGTTCTCGAAATTGTTTGAAACAAAATATAAAAAATTAACATTTGAAGATATACAGTTTATAATACAATATCCTGATCAGTATGTTATTATAAATACTATGGATATAAAAGAGCAAGACTGTTTGATAAAATATACGGTACCTTATCAAATGGAAGAGAAAATCGTAAACGATTTGATTGCTAACTGTGAGTTTCGGAAAAAGATTATTATTTATGGTAAAAATACGAATGATGAAAGTGTTGAGAAAAAATACAAACAGCTTATAGGGTTTGGATTTTTAGAAGTATATTTGTATGTAGGAGGGATGTTTGAATGGATGCTTTTACAAGATATCTATGGAAAAGAGGAATTTCCTACTACGGCGAAAGTTCTCGATATTTTGAGATATAAACCGGCGAGAACATTTGGGAATCGATATTTGGAATATTGAATTATTAGAAAATCAAATATCATAATACTATAAATGGAACATTTTTATAGAAATTTAGTAATTGTTGTATTATTTATTATAATTGGTTTAATATTATATTTTTATTCAACAAAAATATCATTCAATCAAGATGAATACACTATTTCCAAACCATATAACCCAAATATAAAATACATGGATGGCATCGATATTATTTATTGGATAAATTTAGATAGATCTACTGATAGACGAAAACAAATGGAAGCTATTTTCAGAGATCCCGTATTTCAAACCACTCAAATAGAACGTATTTCTGCTGTAGATGGTCGTAATTCGAATACGGTATATCCAAAATTAAACTTTATGTATAAACAAAAAAATGACTATGAATATGCATGCATGTTATCACATTTAGAAACTATTCGACGGTTCTCGAGAACAAACCATGAAGTAGCTCTAATAATGGAAGATGACATAACATTAGAATTTAAACCTTATTGGCGAAAAACTGTTCGAGAAATCATAAAAAACGCACCATCTGATTGGGAAGTAATTCAATTATGTTATATCATCAATGGAAATCGAACTAATCCAAATCAATTTGAATTATACCAACGAAATATACGAAATAATTGTGTTAGTGCAGCAGCATATTTAATTAATAACAAAACAGCCAAAAAAATAATTAATAGCATATATATTGATGGAAAATACAATTTAGAACATTACATTATACACCATGCCGACTGCTATATTTTTAGTAAAACAATTACATATACATATAAATATCCATATTTTATTTATAAATCGAATAATGATTCGCTTTTACATCCAGAAGATTTGAACCATCATGAAAGATCAAAACTAAAAGTAATAGAAATGTACAAAAGTTTGACTTCATAAAATATATATGAATATATAAAATGAAAAAAAATATCTATTATAAAATAATCATAGTTGTTATAATATTTTTTTTATGTAGTTTATTATACTTTTTTATTTATAAGGAAGGCTTTCAAAGTAATAATAAAACAAACAATGTTGAAATTATAGTAGCTAGATATAATGAAGATTTGAAATGGTTAGATACCGATCCTTTCAATCAATATTCAGTTATTGTTTATAACAAAGGTAATAATAGCAATTATATTAAATCATCAAACATAATAAAAGAAGAAAATATAAAAAACGTCGGACGTGAATCACATACATATTTATATCATATAATAAATAATTATGATAATTTATCAGATGTAACTGTATTTTTACCTGGTTCTGTTGATTTAGAACATAAATATAATCGTTCAGTAAATATGTTGAACAAAGTAAAAGAAACAAATTCTACAGTATTTTCAGGGAATTTCAATCAACATGGTGGTATAGAACATATTTATGATTTCAAGCTTGAAAAGTATATTTCAACGAATGAAAACAATAAACAAAACAATTCAGATGATAATATAAAATTAAGCAATAGGCGACCTTATGGTAATTGGTATAACTCTATTTTTACAAATGGAGAAAAAAATAATTGTATTGCATGGAACGGTATAATAAGTATTTCAAAAAACGATATTTTGAAAAAACCAAAATCATATTATGAAAAAATAATAAAAGAAGTAGACGATCACCATAATCCAGAAACTGGACATTTTATAGAAAGATCATGGTATGCAATATTTTATCCATATAATGAAACTGTTATGTTTACCAATTGAAATAATGTATTTGTATATATATAATATGAAAAATAAATACTTAAAACTAACAATTAGTATATTTTTAATCTTGACATTGGTAATATTTTTATTTCAACTTTTCAAAACAAAAGAATTTTTTGAAGAAAACAATGATAAAAATATGATACCAAAAAAAATTTGGACTTTTTGGAATGGAGAAATTCCAAACGTTGTCAATAAATGTATAAATACTTGGAAAAAATATAATCCCGAATATAAAATTACTTTATTGAACAAAGAAAATTTATCACAATATTTACCAGATCTTGATATATCAAATATGAAAAATATAGACTCGGATGCAAGACTTTCTGATATTATTAGATTGAATATATTAGCCAAAGAAGGTGGTATATGGTCTGATGCATCTATAATATGTTTGAAACCGTTTGATTGGATAAATGATTTGCATAACAAAGAAGATAGTGAATTTGTAGGATTTTATATTGATTCTTTTACTATTCCACAATATAAAGACAAATCACCAGTTATTGAAAGTTGGTTTTTTGCATGTGTACCTCAGTCAAAATTTGTATGTGATTGGCGTGATGAATTTTCAAAAATAACTAAGTTTAATAGTATAAATGATTATTTAAACGATTTGAAATCACAATCTATAAATTTTCAAAATATAGCTATGCCAAATTATTTAACAATTCATATATCAGCACAAAAAGTATTACAAGGAAATAAAAAATATAAATTATCATTAATAAAAGCAGAAGATGATGCGTTCAAATATCTTACACTAAATGGGTGGGATTCAAAAAAAGCTATCAAAAATTTAGTAGATTGCACTAATGAATCTATAAAATCTACTTCATCATGTAGTTTTTTGAAAGGTAAAATAATAAAACTAAGGGGCGATGATAGGAAAGAGCTTGATAGAATAGATACTCCACTTGATTTTTTCAATAAATTTTAGATAACGCAAAAAAATTGAATACTATGTTATTATTATAATCTAATAATATTATAATAACAAAATGTACAAGCCTATCATCATTTCTATCGAAGGAAACATTGGATCAGGTAAATCCACTATTTTAGAAAAACTACAAGATTTTATGAAAGATAATAATCGTATAGTATTTTTGAAAGAACCTGTTGATATATGGGAAACAATCAAAGACACAAATACTGGTGAAAACATATTACAAAAATTCTATAATAATCAAAACAAATACGCATTTCCTTTTCAAGTTATGGCTTATGCGTCCAGACTCTCTATGATACGTAATACAATAAAAAATTGTAATGATATTGATATCATTATATGTGAACGTTCATTAGCCGCTGACAAACATATTTTTGCAAAAATGTTATATGATGATGGTAAAATAGATGATATTAATTATCAAATATACAACAAATTTTATAATATGTTTGAAGAAGAATTCAAATTGGATGGAATTGTCTATATTGATGCCGATGCGGAAATTTGTAGTGAACGCATTAATAAACGGTGTCGTGCAGGTGAAAGTAATATATCATTGGAATATTTACAAAAATGCAAATCATATCACCATGATTGGCTAACAAATACGAATACGAATGTTTTGAATATCAATGCAAATGTTAATGTAACATATAATATAAGTGATCCAACTGATTTGGGTAGTGAATGGTTATACAAAATTAGAAGCTTTATAGGTATTTTGACACCAAATAAAAAACAATGCGGTTTATCATGGTCTTGAAGTTTACTAATATGCAGTTGATTGAATACAAAAAATTGAATATTTATTTTTTTATTTGTAAATCTCATAAACTTATAAAATGAAATCTTTAATTGAATTCTTGGTGTACACCGCATTAGCTATATTATTTTATCGTAATCTTTATCCAAAACAAAAATATAATATTATAGATAAAAACCCTTGTAATAATAGTTATAATAATAGTTTGAATGAATTTAATAAATTTGAACATTTATATTATGAAAAGTGTAATAAAAATGATTATACACGACGTATAATAAACTATGACAATAATATTTATAAAGGACAAGCATTTTATGGGATAAAACATGGATGTGGTATTAAAACTTATTATGATAAAAATTTAAATGAAATAAAATATGAAGGTATTTGGGAAAATAATACAGAAAATGGATTTGGTATTTTATATAAAAAAAATATAACTATTTCGGGTAATAAAAAAAACAATAAATACGATGGTTTAATAAAAATCCAAAGTGATTCATTTCCAAATCCTTTGATAAAAAGAATTGACTGCATATTTGTAGATGGATTACAAAAAGATTGTTTTGTCATCTATTTTAATGATCAATATAATTATATTCCTGAATATTATGTAGAAAAATACAATATTCAATTAAAGAATATACTTTTATAACATACATAATAAATATAATTATAGTAGTTTTTTTATTTCGATAATTATATATGTCTATAAAAACACCTGTTCGAGCAGTTGCATGTTTTATTGCTAAAAAAATAAAGGGTCTTGTTTATTTCACAGAAGATCTGAAAAACGATACTGTTATTATTGATATTCATGTGGAAGGATTGAAAAAGAATGGAAAACACGGATTTCACGTTCATGAATGTGGTGATTTGAGTGAGCAATGTGAAAGTATGTGTGCACATTTCAATCCATTTGGTAAAAAACATGGTAGTCCAGGTTCACGAGAACGCCATGTAGGTGATTTAGGGAATCTAGTAACCAATAGTAACGGTATAGCGAATTATAGAATGGTAGATGATGTTATTAAATTGCGCGGAACTAAAGCAAATATTATTGGTCGTGGACTTATTATTCATGCTGATGAAGATGATTGTGGTTTGGGTAGACAAGAAGATAGTTTGACAACTGGACACGCTGGAAAACGCATTGCTTGTGCAGTGATAGGTTATGCAAAAAATTGAATATGATTTTTGCATACAATTTTTATATAAAAATAATCAAAATGTATAATTGCATCGAAGTAACAATGTGGTTAGTGTTTGGTCTCATTTGGTATCAAGGTAGTTATTTTATTTTCAAAAAACAACCAAAAGTAACAATAAGCAATGATGAATTAATAAAATATAATAATGTTTTGAATGAATATTATTATAATGAATTTTTATATAAAAATAAATGTCAAAATAGCATTGTTTCCATAGATCAAAACTATTCAAATTATATAAACGGTTGTATTAATATATCTTATAAAAATGATATTAGTTATGAAGGTTTTTGGGAAAATAATGTTGAAAATGGTTTCAGTATTATTAGTAATAAAGAATTTGAAATAAAAGGTTATAAAAAAAATAATATGTATTATGGATTAGTAAGAATTAATGGATATCCATTCGATCATAATAATTTCAAGAGTTTAGATTGCGTATATGAAAATGGAAAAAAAAATGTGTGTTATTTTATTGATAAAAATAATAATATTAAATTTGTTGTTCCGGACAATATAAGTATTCCAATATAAAAAATATAAAAACCTATAGAGAGACCCTTAATTGAATTTCACAATAATTTTAACAGTCTCTTTTTTTATGCATTTACACGCACTCACTGATAATTCTTCGCGCTTCTTACGGGTTTTTGTATTATTGGTAGTATCGATATATTCTTCTGAGTCGCCATCGGAACTACTACTGTTTGGACTACGTCTTTTTGAAGTGGTATTACGACTATTCATGTCGCGTTCGATATCATCATAGTTTTGTTCAATATAATCGATAATGTTGTTCTCGATCGCCCATTTGAAGAAATTCAATTGTCCTATGGTGGTTTCAATATATTTTTCATCATCATAAGGAATACTAATACGTTCCCAACGACAAAATGGATCGAATTTGCGCTTACTATATGCTTTGAGTTTCAGTTTATAGTCATTATATACCTTGAATCTGATCTTGTCTTGGACGGTTCCGCGTTGGGTATGTAAATCATAGACTGTGTAGTATTTTTTTGCGAAATTTGTTACAAACCAGTCGACGATACGTAATGATATTTTGGTTTCACCATTGATTATAGACATCATTTTATTGAGGGTTGCGTGATTGTTATAAAAATCCATGAGATTTTTCATTAATAAATCGTTCTGAGTATTGAGATTTGATGCACAATATAATGACATTTTGGGATTGATTTATTTTATATAGACTAGTATGTTTGTTTTGTTTATGCGGTTTTTTCGTAAAATTATATTATTAGGATTTTACGAAATACATTGTAATTTACTACCTAGACTCCTATAATAATAACCATTATATGAAATGTCTTTGTCTAGTGCTTTGGCTAAGGTCTTGTCGCTCATTTGTAGGGATTTTATACAATCATATTTGCAAACAAATTCTCTTATTAGATTGTTTTGACCATCATATTGACCTACGCCATCTTTGTATAATATTGGATCTTGTAAACTGAATGCATTTTTGAGATCATCCTCACATTTGTCATATAACATATAAAAGTGCCCATTTGTAACAGTACCATTTTTCACTGGATTGTCTAGGGCTGAACTGGATTGATAGTTATTTTTTATAGCAGCGGTTTTTCTATCCAAATAAACATTCAATATTTGTGTTTTTGATGCATTTAGTTTTGCTATATATCCTAACGATTGTAGTTTTGTTGTTTTGGTTGGTTGTAAATTGGTTATTATGTTCGGATCGAGTTCTCTTTCTACGTATGCCCATCGATAACCATTATAGACTATGTTCTCGTGAATTGCTTTTTCGATACTGGGTCTCTTGTTTTTTGAATCCTCTCTCATGCATTCACTAACTGTTTCATATACTTTTATCAGTTGTAATGTTTCTGGATTTATTTTTTGTAGTCTTGGTCCAAGGGTTGGTCTAGGTGCTTCAAATCCTGTTGTTATTTTTGTTTGTGATGCGGACAATTTTTCAAGGATCTCTTTGTTGGTTTTTTCCAGATTTGCTATTTTGTCTAATAATAATATTTGGTTGTCTAGTAGTTGCTTAATGATATTGTCGTTTGTTGATTGATTTAATGTATTTTGTATAGGGAGCGGTGTTTGATTGGACAACATGGATTTTATTGAATCTAATTCATTGATTATTATAGTGTAATCGATATCGTTGAATTGATTAATATTTTTTTTGATAACATTCAAAATCATTCCATATGACAGTTCTTTACCTACCAAGAACAATTCACGTTCTCTTTCATGTCCTTCTAGGTTTATTATTTGGTTCAAACGAATGTCTTTATGATTATGTAAAAAACGTTCGAAATCTCTACTGCGTTTTACTAAAAAACAATCCAATAATACAGCTTCTTCGTAATTTGATTTATGTTCATTGAAACGTCCTTCGATTCCTCTTCTACTTTCTCCTATTTTTATTATGTATTCGCCATTTTCATAGGATTTTACGCGTAAAATATATACCATTGCTCCTGCAGTAGCGAATTCTCTTAGAAGGATTTTGTGTTTTTCGACGGATTTTTCCTTCTTGAGACTTTCTATTATTGATAAATTTTGATTCTGTTTTGCTGTAAATTCATTTTTTACTTCTTCAAGTTGTAGTTTCAATTCGTTTGTTTCTTCGTTTATAACTTCATGCAGTGTTTCTTCTAATTTTATGTAATATTCGTGAATCTCATTAGCTTTTTTTGTACAAGCTTTCAAGCATAAACGTTTGAATGTATTTATAGTCATCAAAATTGTTTCTTTGTTATGTCCACCGTGTTTCTTTTTATCTGTTTCATTGTCAGATTTGTTATTAAGAAATATTTTATAATCTATATTCTTTTTGAAATTTCTTTCTAATAATAATTTTGCCTTTACTTTTTGTAAAAATCCTAACCATTCCCATATATTATCTAAATCAATAATATAATCAGTTTTTGAATTATAATTCAAATAAGAATAAAAGCTAGCTAAAAATAATTGTTGATTTTCTGTATTGAAATTGTTTTTTATTTTAATAAGCAATCTATTTTGGTAAGCATTTGATAACCTTTTTATTGGGTTATTTTCGATCAATTCAACGATATCTAATTTTGTCATCTCTGACATAAATTAATTTAATGTTATTTCTTTATATTGTTTTTAGTTGAATTTGTTTTTCAGAAAGCAAGTGCATTATTTATAAATATTTGCTCTCTTCCGATGGAAAGTAAGTTTTGCTGCATATTAGATTGTCAAAAATTGCATAATTTATTTATTAAATAACTGCTAATTATTTTTAAAATAACTTTATATTTGCTTTCTTCCGATGGAAAGTAAGTTTTGTTGCATATTACATTGTCAAAAATTGCATAATTTATTTATTAAATGACTGCTAATTATTTTTAAAATAACTTTATATTTGCTCTCTTCCGATGGAAAGTAAGTTTTGTTGCATATTACATTGAAAAAATAAGTTATTTTTATAAATTATTGCTTCTTGATTATATAAATATAAGCAAATTATTATTTATTAATATAAATATTTATATTTTATATTAATTTTTATGATTATTTTTATTTTTTGTTGGTCAGATTTGTTGGTCAGAAATTTAGGACCATATAATATAAAATGTTGGTCAGAAAACCAGCCATACCGGTCATCCGATCAATTACTGTACGCTACACCAGCCATACCACTCATGACACGAAGAACGTTGTAGTTGACAGCGTAAACTCTGACCTTGGCAGTGGCAGTACCACCAACGGTACCTGCTGAAAGAACAAGTTGAAGAACGGCGTTATCAATACGGGAGAAGTTGCACGAACCGCTTGGTTGATGCTCTTCCGGTCTTAGGGCGAATGAGTAAACATTGATACCAGCATCAGGTGCACGGGTGTGGTGTTGGAATGGTTGGACAACATCGAAGTAGTTACCTTCGCGTTCAGAGAATCTGTCTTGACCGTTAAGTTGTAACTTAGCAGTGACGACTGGGTTCTCACCCCAACAGTGCATGTCAAGGGCAGTCTCAGAAAGAACGAATGTTCCAGCATCAGAGACAAGGGATCCTGTTTGACCAGCAGTTGATCCAGCAAATGGAATGTATGAACTTGCTGGCTCACCAGTTCCACTCATAGCACCTGGAAGATCGAAAAGACCAGATGAGTTGATGTATCCAGTGGCTGGGGCGATTTCACCAGCTGCACCGAAAGCAGCGATGGATGGAGGAAGAGCATCGATGGCATCAGTGTAGTTGAATGGTTGAGCACCAAGGGTTCTGAATAGAGTACCAGCAGCATCTAATGATGAGCAGTAATCAACATTGGCATCAGGTTGGACAACCCAGATAAGCTCCTTGCAAGGGTGGTTGAAGTTAAGCTTGATCTTGTTTGATGATGATCCGACTGATTCATCACCAGTGAATTGAAGTTGTTCAATAAGGTATTCATGAGGGTTTTGTGCCATCTTTCTACGTTCATCAGTATCAAGGAAGATATAGTCGACATAAAGGGAAGCAGCAACAAGTGATTGTTGGTAGGCTTGTGAGACTGATTGAGTTCCAGAGGTGGCAGAAAGATCTCCGACAGCCCATAGACATTCACCAATTGGTCTGAAATCAATGTTGATCTTGACTTCGTGGTATTGAAGAGCGATTAAAGGAAGGGCAAGTCCAGGATTTCTGCAGAACCAGAATAAAAGAGGAATATAAAGAGTGGTTTCTGGAAGAGCATTTCTTGGAGCACAAACTTGGGATGGTCCACCAGCAGCAGCACATGGTCCTGAGACGTTGGCGAAATCAGGATCAATCATGTAGGTTAGTTGAGTGGTGTTACCAATCATCTTGAAGTATCCACGTTGTTGTTCAGCAGACATGGTAAGTTGGTTCCAGATGTGCATCCAGTCACCATATTGACGATCAATTCTTTGACCACCAATCTCAACTTCAACTTGAGCGATGATTTGTTCACCAATGTAGTTTAACCAACGAGCATAGACGTTACCGTTAGCACCCTTCATGGATTGGTTGATTTCAGGAAGAGTTAATTGTAAATAAGTTCTGTAAGCAAGATCACCATTACGTGAGATGGTGCAGGTAACGCGACGACCGAAATCGGCTTGACCTGAGAAAGTTTGTTCGATTGATTCCATAGCGAAGTTAGTATGGCGTCTGTATGACACCTTCCAGAAAGTGATTTCAGGGGTTCCAGTAAGGAAAACATCTTGTGCGCCATAGGCGACTAATTGCATGAGACCTCCAGCCATATCTTATGATATTTATAAACTATACAAAGAAAATAATTTGGAATAAATACCTAAATTAATAATTATTTTAATAATAGTAAAAAAATATTATTTTACTATTTATTATACATAATATCACTAGAAATAGTTTTTACTAAATATTATTGATTCTGACCAAATTTAAATAATTTTACATAGAATTATAGAGGTTGATACATACTTTTATAAGATGATAAAGTAGTTACTTCTTCTCGATCACCGTTTGTATATCTCAAACATACTCCCAAAATGTTACCATTATAACAAACAGTCAATCTAGGACCTGTATCAAATAAACTAAAACCCCATCTTTCTTTTTTCATATCTTCGTATGTATATATTTTTCTGTTAGCTCTAATAGTACCAGTACATCTTCGTTGTCCGTCTTCACAAACTATATAATGATCGAATAATGATGATACATTAAAATTATGTTGACGAACATCATCCGGTAATTGCATATTATTTTTTATATGTGTTTGTATTTCTATTTCAATATTATTTTCATTACACTTTATAAACAATGTTTTTATTTTCAATACTATTTTAGCTTTTCCTTTAACCCGTGATGATAGATCCGTTTTTATATTACATCCCAAATCATCTAATATTTTATCCGCAGTAGAATCATTATACTCTTCACTATATTCAGGATGTATTTCGCCTGTTTTTGTATTTATAATATTGAATTTTTTGTTTTCACTATCTTTTTTTATATTACTTTTTCTAACATTTGTTTTCGTTATTAATGAATCATTTTGTATAAATGACAAATTATATGTATCATCATCATTATACGCAGTAATTAAAGCATCCATCCAAACATTATTATGTTTATATTTTACACTATCATCTATAATCCAATGATCCCTTATTACTTGTTTTTTTTGCCAATCGTCATTCAAATATTCACTGAATGTAATTTCTTTTGCCGCCAATTGAAACGTCTTTAAATGGCCATAAACTCGAATTGATTGAAATTCACCGTATTTACTTGAATAATGCGCAACACGTAACTGTGCTTGAGCAATAGTTCCATAACTAACTGTCGGTCTGTAGTCATGTGTTGCAAAGACGCGATCATGAAATTCCCATTCAGTGGATCTTGTACTTGTTTGTTCATGAACAATCACAATCAATTTATCACTTTGTTTATTATCCCAATAGCTTTTATTACTCCAATTTACAGTTTCACATGAAATGTTATGATTATTATTTGTATATTTGGATAAATCGGATTTATCAGCTATAATATTTACATCAGCTAATTCTGGAAACAAATGTGAATTATTCAAGAATTCTTCGATTGAACGATTATTACTTCTTTGTGAAGTTCTTTGTGAACTTCTATAAGTTTTATAGGTCAATCGTAAAACAATGACATTTCTTATTTTTTTTTCTTTTGTTATTAAATATTTTTCGGCTTCAGCTATATTATTTTCATTTATATATTTATTGTACAAATACGTAGCTTCAACTTTTTCCATTTTTGAGTTTCTAAGATTTTCTTTTGCATCTGCAATAATTTTTTTACCTTGTGTCGATAACATACAAGTACCATCTTCTTTTTTGAATTTGAAAAACGGAATTGCATTTTCTACCAATTGTTCATCTAAGAATTTTTTAGCACCACAATATGTTTCAGGTGGAATATAATATAATTGAATACCTTGTTCATAAATACCGCCAATAAAGTTTTCATCTTCTTCATTTTGGGTTATGTCTTGTGAAAATAATAGTTCTTCTGGAGTTGCACTGTACAAAATTGTAAAAATATTTCTATTTTCTTTTATTCTACTATAAATAAATTTCAAACTTTGTCTCGATCCTGTTCCGTAATCACACTCATCCGCGTGTAATATTAATTTTTTACCTTGTGAAACCCTTTCGTTTATATATCTTAAAGCTTCTTTTGCCACTTCCACTGATATTATTGAAAATACTTTTAGATTATGTTGTTCTAATTCACGACGTTGACTTTCATCTGCTTTTCTATGGAATGCAGATATAAAAATATGTTCTCGTATTTCAGACCCATGATCTCTACGAGCAATATATTCAACTATTTCTCGTTTACCAGATTTGACTTCACCATGGATCAATATTCGTCTGACTTCATAGTCTCTAGATTCAATCAATGGAACGATATTGGAATCTACAAAATTAGTTATATAAGGTCTATAACGTTGAAAGTCTGCAACTGCCCATGGTTTGGGTGAATTAGTCAAAGCACAACCACTTACGATTAATGAATTCATTGTTGAAATAAATAATGACATAGTTTGATTTTTATTTGATTTTATTGAATTTTATAAAAACTATTTATAGAATTCAATTTTTTATTGGTCCAATTATTGGTTGAATTTTTTGGTTGAATTTTTTGATGAAATTCTATTTGCTTTTCTAGTTTCTCGTATACATTTGAAATCCGAGTTTCTTATGTATCCAGGTTTACATTTATTGATACATCTACGTGTTTTTGGATTTCGCTCTTTGCCCGGTGGACATTCTTTTAATTTCATAATTGTATCTTTACCTGGTGTATTTAGTAATAATTCTGCATTTACTTTAATATCGGGACCAGAATTAGCCAATAGTTTTTTAATTTTTGTTTCAGATTTTTTGTTATAATCTATTACAATGTTTTCATGGATTTCTTTTTTATGTTTTTCTAACAAACCACTTTCTGTTATGATATATTCTAACTGACTTCTAGCTTCTTCGATTCTTAAACGACCCAACAAATCCGGAGTAATCATTTGATAATACAAAACATATAATTTATCTACTATTTGGACATCCAAAAATGGTTTTGCATAAATAAGCCAATGCATCATCGTAAATCCCAAACCATATGTATCGATACTATCAATCGATTTTTCTAAAAAGTCATTGTATTCGTATCTATCGATGCCATCTGTCAAAAAACGTTTATATTCATTCAAAAAAACACCCCGGTCTTTTCGGTAGTCATCACGGCTTATGTTTGGATTCAATACATAATAAAAATAATTATGCATATGTTCAACATGCTTGTTTTTTTTATTGCGATTTACAAAATCCTCTATCAATCCATTATAGATTGTTGCACGATATTGTCTATTTTTATTTTTGAATTTTGTAAAAAGATTTTTGTTTACATATTCGAGTTCCCATGGAAAAGACCAATGAAATACACCCATGTCATTTTTACTTTTTTTGGTTTCTTCTATTAGTTTTGTCTTCGAAGTCATCAACCCGAAGTCAATATAATTCAACCGTTTCGTTTCGTCATTATAGACAATGTTTTGTGGTTTCAAATCATGATGTACTAAATCATGCTCTTTGAATTTTATTAAGCCTGTAAATAAACGTAATGATTCCAATAAAAACAACTCGGATTCGTTTCTATTTGCTACGGATGGAGTCCATTTTTTTATTTTTTTGACATAATCTTCGATATTGATGCCACCATCACCCATGATTATTAGTTTGTGCTGTTTTAGGTCATTTATTACATCAGATCCGATGGTGCATTTTTTTATGGCATCGATATTGACTGGGATGTTTTCTATTTCACATGAAACTGGTTTCCCTACATAAAAGTCGTTTTTTTTGTCAGCATTTTTTAGATTTCTATATTCTTTGAGTTCGTCTTTTGCTGCTGATTTGAGTAATACTTTTGATACTTTGTTTTTATATGATAATTTAGGCTTATTTTTACATGTGAGACTTGGTTTATGAACACAACCATATGAACCTTCACCGATTACCTTGGGTTGAGACATATATTGATAATGTTATTAATATATGTTGAGATTTTTGTGATTAGGAATTTTTGGAATCCAATATGTCTTTAGAAAAATTGGATATCAAAAATGTTTCTAAATAATTTTCTTGGAAAATTTCACGACGGTTCTCGTGTTTTTTTGTAAAAATATAGGAGTCATCGGATTTTTTGATTGTCCAACCTTGGTCGAGGGCATTTTGGATGAAAACCATTTTTTGGAATTGTTTTTTTGTTATTTGGATAGATTGATCGGTGGGAATTTCAAGATTTTTAGTGGACATTTATTTATATATTTTTAAGATAGACGTTTTCGGCGGTATTTACGAGTTTTGGATTTCTTTGTAATTTTACGTCCTGCTTTTATTCTTTTATTAGTATATTGATTGTTATTATTAGATGGACTTCTACTACGTTTTAATGATTTACTAATAATCTCAACTTCGTTTACCGGAAGAAATTGTGTAAATAAATTTTGAGTTTCTCGTTGTAAAAATAAATTGTTTACATCTTTAATGGATTTTATTGAATAGTTTTGTGATGGTGATGCTTTTTTGGGAATAGTTGACATTTTTTTGGGTGATGCTTTTTTGGGAATAGTTGACATTTTTTTGGGTGATGCTTTTTTGGGACTAGTTGACATTTTTTTGGGTGATGCTTTTTTGGGACTAGTTGACATTTTTTTGGGTGATGGTGATCTCATGTCTAGTTTTTCATCGATGGCAATGATCAAATTATTTAATAATTCTTCGAACTCTGGTTTAGTTTTCAATTCATTTAAAATTTCTTGTGCATGGGCTTCATTTATTATTTTGATTCCAAACGTTTCTTCTGGGCGATAAGTATATTTTTTTGGTGATGCTTTTTTTTCAGGTGATGGTTCTCCGCCATAATAATCATCGTTATCATCATTATCATCATCACTATCAACTGTTTGAGTTATTTTTTTTTTTTGTTCATTTTTTAATTGTTCAAATTCAGTATTACTTGAATTTATCCACATAATAATGGTCAATGTTCGTTTAGAAATATCAAAAATATCGTCTTTAACAAATCTCTTTATAATATCATTTGCCGCTGGACACCAAACATCATTTGTATAATCTTCTATATTTTCTTTTACAACTGTTTTACTTTTTTTCAAAATATGAAATTTTTCTACAAATTCAGGATCGTTTTCGCTTTCATGAACAGTTTCAGAACAAATGGCTTTTACGATTGCATCTGTTCCATCCTCATCATATTCCCACTTATTTTTCTCATTATCAAATCTCATACTAATCATTTCTGATTTTTTTCGATTACAATGTACATGAGAAGTTCCATAATTATAATGACTTTCACTTGACATAGTGGACAATAACATTCCAGCTAATAATGCTGCAACAATCCCACCAATATGTTCACAATCTCCACAATTAGTTACAAATTTTTTATCATAATAAAAGTAAACTGGTTGACCACACATCCAACATTTTCCGCAAGTACCTTGACCTATAGGACTGGTTAATTTCTTTTTTATGTCTTTTTTACTATTACCATCAAACGGTCTACCATCCTTTGGATTTATATCACCTTTAAATTTCGTGTTTTCCATTTTTTCATTTTGTATATGCTTACGCGTTTTTTCATCAATATAATTTATAACTACTGAATCTTTGATATTTTCGTTTTTAGCAATTTCTGCAGCAATTTTACATTCTAAATCATTATTTTGACCAGTATTCTGAAATTTTTCACGATATTTGGGGATTTTGCTTTGTAATTTTGTTTGGATGTCTTTAATAGAAAAACCTTCTTTAAACATTTCAGCTATGTCTTTAATTATAATATAATTCTTTTTATCAATAATTGTCATCCTTTATATATATGAATATATTATTCTAAATATTTTTACACTTTTGCAATTATAAATACACAAAGGTGTAATTTTTGAATAGATTCGTCGGTATGGATTGTTTAATTTTTTAGAAACAATATGGGATTCAATATAGACGTTTTCGGCGGTATTTACGAGTTTTGGATTTATTTGATTTGATTGATTTCTTTTTTGAAACTTTTTTGTTCTTTCGACGTTTTGTTTTTTTGTTTGTTTTTTCAATGTATTTTTGAGTATTTTTATTTTTTTTTAAAATGTTGTGTTTGGTATTGCCACCCGTGTTCATATTACCATTATCTTTATCTTGTATATGGTTTTTTAAAACGTTTTTTATTTCATTACAAACTTGGTTTAATAAACCATAAAAATCAGTATTTACTGATATTACAGGTTTTTTTGATAAAAATATTAGATTCATTATATTTTTAAATTTTTTATCAAATTCTGGATCATATGAATTCATATCTATTATTGCTTCAATATCGTTGAATGTTATTATATCTACAGTTATGTTCAACAAAAGTGTTTTATCATTCTCATCAAGTACTTCATAAGTATTTTCCCATATTGATTTATAACTTTCAATATTTGGATCGCTTAAATTAGTATTTAATAACGCGACAACTATCTTTTTATTAATTTCATCTTTATTTTTTTTTTCAGGTGCAAATGGCGGTAGTGTTGATGATGATGATGATAATCTTGGTGGCAGTGGTAATTTTTCATCTAGGGTTGATTTTTCTAATAATAAATTCAAACATCCTTTTATTTCGTTAACATTAATTAACGGGATATTTTGTTCATTTTTAATTACATAAAATCCATCATTATTGTCATTATTATCATCATTAGGATTAAAAAAATTTCCTTCATCATCGTCATCATGGTTATTATCAAAAACATCGATAATAGCAGTACTACTACTTTCATCTCTGCCTTCATCCTTCTTGAAAGTTATATTTTTGTTAATCAAACAAAAAATTTTTAATAATAATTCTATTTTTAATATTTTTGTAAAATTGTGAATATCAATATCTTGATCTTCTTGAATTGTTGGTAATATTTTGCTAATAACTTTATTTTTTAAATTAACAGATTCATTTCCAGATTCATTTCCAGATTCATTTCCAGATTCATTAGTTGTATTACCTTCATCATTATAATTATTATTATTATTATTATTATTATTATCTGGTTCAACTAAAGTATTATTTGGTTCAACTGAAGTATTATTTGGTTCAACAAAAGTATCATAAGTATATGTTTCATTATAAGTATCATCTCCATCTACTTCATCATCTGCATCATCTGCATCATGATGAATCGTACTCATTGCATCATCATCATCATCATCATCATCATCATCATCATTATCATTATTATCATCATTATCATTATCATCATTATCATCATTATCATCATTATCATCATTATCATCATTATTATCATCATTATCATCATCATCATTATCAGGTTTGGCTTTTTTTTGTTTTTTTTTTTCTGAACCAAATTTCTTTCTTTTAACGCTAGCGCCGCCTATTTGAATTAAATTTTTCGTATTTAATTCGTCAAATTTTGCTTCAAATTGGGTTAAAAGTTGTTTAAAATTATAATTATTACTTTTTCTCAATTCAACAATTATACTTTTTATTTGTATAATAAATGCATCACAAACTGTTATATTTTTTTTAGGTTGTTGTATATCCATACCTTCATCTAGAGTAGCTTTGATTAGATTATCATTTTCATCTGCATTAGAGTCAATTGTAATAGACGTAGTTTCTTTGCCTATTGGTCCTTTTAAAAAATCCAAAATAGTCATTATATCTCCCATTGCAAAAATAGAACAATATTGTGAATCATTACTAAACAAATTTGATAAACGACTAAATGTTGTTTTTTGTTTTGAGGCTTCAAAAAAAGGGGCTGCTTTAAGTAAAATTTCACTTTTTATTTTGTAGTTCCAAATTTGTTTCTTTTTCAAAATATCTGGGTTGTTCAAAAAAATACCTAAATCTGTATTTGTTAAATTTAAATATTCGATTAAATCAATAATACTTTTATTTATTGAAATCAATTTATTAGTTTTTTCTTTATAAGGATTCAATATACTATTCAAATAGTTTGTATTTTCTAATATTTTTTGTATCTTACTATCATTATCCGATTTATAATTTTCAGATTGTTTTGTTTCTATGACTTTAGTTATTATATCAATATTTTGTTGAATACTAATATTTTTAAGTTTCATAATCTCAACATCTAAATCTGCTTGCATAGACCTGTCTAATTCATTTATCTTATCAACATCAAATTTATTCAGTTCTTCTTGTAATTCTTGTAATTCTTTTTCTAATTCTTCTATTTTTTTTGAATATAGGTTTATTTCATAACATATAAAATTTGTAGATTCAATTGTTTCATTTATCAATTTTAGATCTTTATCAAATTGAATATTAGATATTTCTTTGACTTCATTTTCAATAGCTTTATTATCAGAATACATTGGCGTTATTTGTAGTGCTATTTTCCATAATGCAATTATACGTCGATATGTATAATCAGCTTCATCAGTGGCATTCTTAATTGATGTGTCAATATTGATTGATATTTTATAAATACTTTCTATATGTGTTTTTAATTCTTGTATTGCAATTCCTTGCTTTGAAATATTTGATTGAAATATTTCATACTGTTTTTTGTAATCAATATATATATTATTATAAAATTCGTCATTTTTTGGAAAAGCTTCCTCAAATTGTCGACATGGGTCTTGATATTTTGTTGGAACAAAAATATCACAACATCCCCCCCTATCAAGTATCACAATCATACCTAATATAAATATTGCAGTTTCTGCTGCAATTCTATCATTTGTAACAAATATACTATTTTTGTTTGTTTTAATAAATCCAAAATCCTGATTAATTTGTTCAATCGTTCTCGCCCCGCCAATTTGTTTATTTATACCACCACCGAAAATTCCAGTGGGAGCCGAATAAAAAGGATTTGTATCAAGATTCATTATAGAAGGTTTTTTTCTATAAATAACATAAAACCCTATTGTAGCAGCTATCATTGCTAATAATGCCTGCAATGTATCCCCGCAATATTTACTAATTACTAATGAAGCATTATTCCAATCAGATATTGTAGTATTTGGCGGTACTAAAACACTCAAAAACTTACTTATAGATTGTGCAGCAGTTTTATATAAACTCACATTTGTTCCACTCTTATTAGATAATGTTTTATCTGAATAAATATATTTTTTTTTATTGAACATATCTTCATATGTAAAAACCAGTTTTCCTTCTATGTTGCTTGGTTCAAATGGATCATTAGATATCGCTATAAGTTCTGCATTATATTTTGACCATAAACATTCTTGTGGATATCTCGGCGGGTTTGTATTATCATATTTATTGAATAAATATCCAGTAGTTAATCCAGGTTGTACATATTCCCAGCAGTATCTGAAATTAAAATTTGCATCTTTGTCCCAACCACATAAAGTTTTACCGATTTCGGTATCCGGATTTGTACTTCCTGCAGCATCATATTTTTGTGCCCGACTATCTACCCAAAAGAATACTGTATCACCATATGCATAAGTTAAATCTTTTTTAAGTTTTGCTTTAGCTGTATCTACAAATAAAAAAATTTCTCCTTTTACACCAAATTCTTCTAATTGTTCTTGAATTTTTGATTTTCTACCATCAGTATCGGTTCGATTTTCTGGATAAAATTTACTTGCCATTTTTTCTATTTTATTACTTTTATCATATTTTGTATCATGTATATATGTTACAGTAGCAAAATTATAATAACCAAGAATATTATTATGAAGTGTTCTTGTAGTAATGTATGGTTCTTTATCTGGACATTCAGATGTCAATACATCATAAACATCACGTCGTAATAATGGGTCTTCAGCTAATGCACTACCTGATGGATTAGCATCATAAATACCCCACTTATAATGAGGTGGTGAAGGATAAGTGTTTTCTACATCACTTTTTCTAACTCCTCCTGTTGTTGGGTTGTCTTTTGGATCCAAATCATGTTTAGCATCAGCGTCTCTTCTTATATGTAAACAATTCGCAATATAATTAGAAATATTAGAGTTTTGTTTATTAGCATCATATATTCGAATATAATCGCTTGTTGGACCTGGTTGTTGTATAGGAACGCTCATTTATATCTATATACTATATAATCAACACAAAATAAAACCCCCAATCTTAACATAATTTAACAAAAAACTCACATAAAAAACACAAACTATTAATATCTATAAAACCCCAATCAAAAAAAACAATACTATGTCCGCTACTAATTCAAAAACGGTACAACCATCAAAATCGACATCCAATACGATCGACGAAAAACACAGTGAAATGCTAAATCATTTTCATGAAATAGAAACCACCATTATTCCTAACCTCCAAACCGAAAAACTACGTCTAAAATCCATTATTCCAACTCTAAAAGACCATCAAATAGATGAATATATGGATATCCGTGATAAGATCACCGATATACGTTCTCAAATACGCTCCCTAAAATCCCAAAAAAAAATGTATCTACTAGACAACTCTAAATACATTTTCGATTATTTTGAACAAAAAAAACAGATATCAACTTCGTCAAATACTACCAATCAAAATACCAATGTTCTCAATTCCTTTTTTAAAATTCGGTCAAATACATCGAATCCTGATTCATCAAACCCTAATAGTGATAAATATTCCCAATCCAAAAAAGCCTATCAAAACTACTGGCGTAATGTCAACAACGAAATAACCAATATCCAAGACTTTGTAATTACTAGTGACGTATGTGAAATATGTAATAAAGGAGAACTTATTCCACAAGATGAAGAGGGTATCATGATCTGTAACAACCAAGGATGTGGTAAATTCATTACCTATATTATCGATAGTTCAAAACCCACCAACAAAGAGCCACCCAATGAAGTATCATATACTGCATATATTCGTCTTAATCATTTCAAAGAGATTCTTTCACAATTCCAAGCCAAAGAGACTACACAAATACCAAAAGAAGTCATTGATGCGATCAAAGCACGTATAAAAAAAGAACGAATCCAAGATATGTCCTTGATAAATTATGATAAAATGCGTGATATTTTACGTAAGCTGGGTCTAAATAAATACTTTGAGCATATTCAATATATTAATTCGCTTTTTGGAATAAAACCACCCATCATGAATGAGGAATTACATGAGACATTATGTGTACTTTTTATTGAGATTCAAAAACCATGGGCAGTGCATTGTCCAGCGAATCGTACTAATTTTTTCAATTATACTTATACGTTGTATCAATTATGTGTTTTATTAGATCAGACCCAATATTTACCGTATATTCCTATGATGAAAGATCGTGAAAAACAATTGGAACAGGATATGATATGGAAAAAAGTATGTAATGATTTAGATTGGGAGTTTTGTCCAACGGTATAGAATTATATTTAGAATATTTTATAAATATAATATATATATTGAAAATGCCAAAAAATAAGTCTATAAAAAAACGTGTTTCAAAGCGCGCAAATAGAAAAATTCGTGGAAAGTCTAGAAAACAAAAATCAATGCGTAATAAGAAAAGAATGGGGGGTGCGATTGTTTGTAATAATAATTTTGAGGAATATATGATAAATAAATATGGTGAAGCCTTTTACAAAGTTGTTATGAATAGTCCAGATCAAGGGTCTAAAACTGCATATATGAATGAATTCGAAGCTGCTTGCAAAAAACCTAAATTTATGAATTAATACCCGCGGAGATTCAAAATCGGACGCTCCCGTGAAGCTTGATTTGAATTCTTCAAGTGTGTAACTATACATTATTTTATAAATATATAAAATAATCTAATTATCACTTTCATTCATCTTCTCTTTCCGTTTCATATAAGCACGATGTCTATATTCTTTTAGTTTGTCCGGGTTTTCCTCTTTAAGACGGTTCAAATATTGTTTTGCATTTTCTTTGACACGCTCCTTGTTTTTTTCATAATATTTACGATGACGTTCATTATTTGTATATTTTTCTAATTTAGTTTTTAGTCTTTCAATTTCAGCCTCTAAAGCTGTGATTTTTTCGTCCCGATTATCCATTTTATATTATCAAAATAAAAAATTCCTAAATATTAAACGTAAAAACATCACTCCAAAAAACTACTAGTATATGATACCAAATATCGATTATTGAAAAATTCCATGACAGAATCTACTTTCTTATTTCCAGCAGTATTATCTAAAATTATACGGACGGTTGTATCGAATAATTTATCTCGACTAATATCAATGTATATAGGAAACTCAAAATATGATATAAGAGATTCAGCATTATTAGAATCGTCTAATTCCGAATGTGTAAAATGTCTATGAGATACTTTGGATATTTTTCTACAACTAATACCATAACGATGTACTAAATATATTTTTTGACCAATATCGTTAATAGTCAATTGATTTGCGTAAATAATTTTATAGAATCCGCTATTATGAAGTAATTCTATAGATAGGTGTTTCATTGTATGATCTATCATTTTCATTATATTTTTGTATAATGAAAATTTATATTATGTATTCAATTTTTTGGTTTACATAGGGAATTTCACTAGATTTAAACCTAAACCAAGACCTGCACCATTTCTTGCTGAAGCACCCATTGATGGAATGAATACATCAAGGATACTGAATGCAGCAGCAGCAGTTAGTGCAATAATAACAATTTCTTCAACATTCAATGGTTTACGAGGAACAATTGTAGCAACGACTGCAACAACTAAACCTTCGATTAAATATTTGATAGCTCGCTTAATAAGCTCGGTTAAATCGAACATTCCTGACATTCTATTAATATATTATATACCAACAAAATAATTCCTAAATAAAATAAATATTAATATTGATAGCAAATTACTTAAATAAAAAAATACAATAAAATTATAAAATGAGTTTTGAAAAAAAAATTCTTCCAAATGGTAAACAAAATCCTAAATACATCGATTTGTGCGATGAAGATCCTCCAATTGCAGGACAAAAATTCGCATGTATTTCGTTCGTTTCACCTGAGAAAACTCTTAAAAAACGCGAAGTCTATTTATTTGATGAATTTATTAAACAATGGGAATTTTCTAAATCTATGGAAAGATACTTCGATTTTGTCCATTTTATTGCATATAAATATAATCTAAAAGTAGAGACCCTTATTGATGATTTCAATGACTTCGTAAAAGAAGAAACTGATAAACTCAAAAAAAGTGGCATCGAGGATGATTACAAAAATTTCATGGATAAACAAGAAGAAAAATTAAATGAACAATTCAACCGCGAACATGCTTTCCAAACATCAGTTCGTGGTTTAAAAATCCGCGGTGTTTTTCCATCTCAAGAAGAGGCCGAAATGAAATGTAAAAAACTACGCGAACAAGACCCTAACCATGATATTTTTGTCGGCCCAGTAGGTATATGGGTTCCATGGGATCCAGATGCTTATAAAACCGGCCGTGTAGAACATTTGGAAGAAGAGCTCAATGCACTTCATAAGGAAAAACTCAAGAATGAGGAAATGGCTAAAAAAGAGTTTGAAGAGCGTGTTCGTGAAACAAAAAAGAAGGCCATTATGGAGAACATCGAAAAAGCAAAGAAGAGTGGTAATGTTTTAACACAAACCATGGATGAAGAAGGTAATTTAGTCGGTGTTAAAGAAACCATTAATTTCGAAGAACGCGAAGTTGAAGATGCTGAAACCACACAATTACGTAATGAATTATTAGTCAAAAATATTATCGAAAGTGATACCAAAAAATCAAACGAACAACCGGACGAATAGGAAAAATTATATTACCAGGTGGATGGTAATTTTACACAACAAATCAATACATTTATATTATTTTTCATAATAATTATAAAAATAATATAAATACAATCCACCGTTAAAATTCAAGTATAGGCGGCACGAATAATGAACGCATTTTTACAAATACTTCATAAACAATGTGCAAAAACAAACGAATTATATGAAGTATCAAAATTAGATAATTCAGATAAAACCCGGTTTAGTATTGTAAATAATACATATAACTATGAATTGAAAAACTGTTCGTTGGAATATTTTGATAAATTGGTAATAATAACATTCAATATTTTATTATTAACACCAATTTATAATACAAAAACCAAATTTGGTTTCTTGTCTTCGATACGCGATAATAAATTTTATGATGATACTACAAAACAAATTATTTATGAGATATTTTATGAAGTACAAAAAAAATATAATGCATTAAATCGCCTAGCATATAGATATAAATATTCTAGATCACCTATAGCTATTGATACTGATCTTTCGTTAGCAAACATAAAGAGTTCGAATAAAAACACTATAATTATTTTACAAAATAACCAAAAATATTTGTTTACATTATTTGATTTAAAAAAAATAATAGATACATCGTTATCAAACTCACCGTATCATTTTTCTCATCCATTACCTATAAAAAATCCTTATAATAATATGCCTTTTGAAAAATCCAATTTATATAATATATATTTTTTCATGAAAAAAAGTGACTTTGTCATTCCTACGCTTTTTCATCAATACTTTTTATGTAATTTCAATTTATCAAAATTCCAAGAAGAAAACGAAGTATTAATACAGAAATTCCATTTGACACAATATTTACGTAATCTATCTTCGAAAGATTTGAAAAAAGAAATTCTATTTATGTTGAAACAAAATAAATATAGTAAAAAAATAAAAATAGATCCAGAATTTCCAACCGACAAATTAATCGAAATATTCAAACCATATCTGGAATTGTTTTATAAACAGAGCTACTCTATTGATACAAATGCAAAGATAATGGCTAAAAATGAATTACATATAAAACTAAAAGTTTTTTATAATTTCAATCCTATTTTTGGACGTAAAACTATTTCAAAAAAAAAACAAGAAAATGATAAATTATGCTTAAACGATAATCATATTCAATTTCAGAAAAGAAATTATAACAAAAACTATGATATATCACATATTACTTTGTGTGATAATAATAATATTATTGACAATGAAAGCGAAAGCGAAAGCGATACTAGTACTAGTAGTGAAGAAGATAATAATATAGTTGGAAATAATAGAACCCGTAATATTCATGTATTTCATGTATAAAATTACGATCGTATAAATATTATATAAACATATAATATTTATTTACCATTTATTTTTCTTTACATTAATGGCTGGACCTTGGCGTTTTTTCGCTTTACTAGGATCATAAGCTTCATCTTCGTCGTCTGAACCCATATTTTTCGATATTTCCCAAAATTCCTTAGAACCCAATTTGAAATCTGGGTGACCTTCTGCTTTATACCAAAATATTTGATCATTCAGTTTGTTGGATTTAGCGTTATTATTGATCACTAAACATTCATAGTTTTCGGTTGTTTGGTCCATTACCGCACAAAACGACTCCATAGTTGGAAACATACTTGCATAATTTTCCCATATTCTTTTTCTATTTGTCAAATAAGGTTCTCTTAATATAAATACATAATCTATATTTGTACGCAAATTAGGTGGAATACCCAAAGGATATTGCATGGTAATAATCAACATTATTTTCCAGTGACGACCATTCATAAATAATAGACGCATCATTTTATCTCTTGTCCATGTTTGATCATACAAGCAATCATCTAATATTACAAATGCTCTAGGATCGATTGTTGATTTTCTATACATTTCTATTTCTTTATTTACCTGTTTTAAGACCGTTTTTTGACGCCGTAAAATGTTCTCGATTAATACTGTATTATATTCTTCATGGATAAATAATTTAGGAACATGGGCGGCATAAAACCCATTTCCGGCCTCTGTTCCCGATATTACTGTACCAATAGGAATATCTTGATGATAAAATAATAAATCTCTTACCAAATATGATTTACCAGTATCACGTCTTCCAATCATTACTATAACTGGTCCTTTATTTTCATCTGGTTTGAATGTTATTTCTCTCATATTGAATTTCTTTAATTCAAGTGTCATAAGTATTTAGTATATCAATATATATTTTGTATATATTGATTAACGCAACAATCTTACAATAAAACAATTAGTTTAGAAGGATAAATAAAAAATATAACAACCACTTATACTTGTTTTATTTTATAAAATGAAATCTAGTGAAATCCCTAAATTCCATATCGATTATTTGAATATGAAAACTATTGATACAAGTTATTTAGAAAAACAATATATTCCATCTGACGAGGATAACAAAAACAACTATAATCCATTTCATTTAGATAAAATACAGATCTATAACCCTTCATATAATTTGTTTTTCAAACTATCGGAAGACGAATATAATAATATTTGTCTGAACCATAAATATTGTATTTCAAATTTAATAAATATAATTGATCAAGAAACCAAAGAACCTATTGAAAAAAATATTTTTATCAAATATTCACCACTGTTAGATCCCCTCAAATATATGATTGGAAAATATAAAAACGATGAAACTATTTATTTATTACCATCCACAAATAACAAGGGTTCTCATCCAAAATTATTAGATACTAATAATGCATCTTATGTCGATAATTTCTTTTCTTTTTTATCGAGTAAACTATTACATTCACATAAATTTTTACATGGCGTAGATTATTATGGGTCATTTTTGGGTATTCAAAATAAATTCAAAATAAATGTTATTGATGATTTAGAGTATTTATCGAATTCTGATTATTTCAAAGATAATGTCAATAAATTGTTCACCATAGCTGATGTTGAAATGAATGATTTTTCAAACTTTGGTTCTCGAAACAATAAACAAAAATTAGTAATAGAAGATAAAATAGATATTACTGATTTTGAAACATTGGATGTTATTTCAAACAATGATCAATCATGTGATATCGTAAATGAAATTATATATGAAAAACCTATAAGAAATACTTCATCGTCAACATCATCAACGTCTTCAAGTAGTGATACTGAAAGTGAAGATGATGAAGAGAATGATTCTCAATCTAGTAGTGATAGTGGTTCTAATAGTGATAGTAATAGTGATAGTGAGAACAGTAGTGAAAATAATAGCGATAATGATGATGATGACAATAAGAATGATGACGAACAATGGGAAACGGAATCAGAAGAGTCAACCTCCAATATGGAGGAAGCCAGATTTGTATATATCAATAATTTCCCAGTGCAATTAATCTGCCTTGAAAAATG
>Ga0214921_10002285_pt1 | contig 31384 bp, 25 predicted proteins | sample LL1505_MetaG_FD_177992 | JGI IMG/M metagenome (GOLD analysis project Ga0214921, IMG submission 177992) | Freshwater microbial communities from Lake Lanier, Atlanta, Georgia, United States - LL-1505 | ecosystem: Environmental > Aquatic > Freshwater > Lake | place: USA: Georgia | collected... | reverse complement strand
CGAATCAAATCGCGGGAAAAATCAGCAAAAACTGCAAAAAAATTAAACAAAAAATTTCTAAAACTTCCAAACCAAATTTTCTGATGCTGAATTTTTTGGGAAATTAGATTTGCGACGGGCTCATTGTTTGTTGGTGCAATTCTGGTTATGGAAATGGGTTGGAGAGTTAGCCACTTTGCATGGATGAAATCTCAGCCATTTGTAAGGGTTAACATTACTGCAAAAGCTTATGATTATATGCAAAATCATTCCTATAATTTTTTTCAAAATATCCATAGCGGATCAATTGTTAGTAAAATCAAAGGAATAGTTGTTGGTTATAATAATACCATTTTAACCTGAAAACACCCATTTTCTTCTGCAAAATTCTGGCATAAATTGCTCGGCAAGCAACGCTGTATCACTTGATACAGCTTATGCTTTTCGTCGCAATTTCTGCTCATAATTTTTTTGAAGAAAATGGGTGTTTTCAGGTTAAAATGGTATAATCTGTGGTTTGGAGTTCATCACAGACTTGCCGTTCCATTTCTTGAAATATTAGTAACCATCATTGCGCTAATATTCATAAATTTACAGCTATTCATTTTTATGCTTATTTGGTGCTGCATATTTTTCCCAGTAATGCTCAAAATGTCTTTTAAAGTTAGTGATCTTGCCAAAGAAACTGCAGATTCTCAGCATAAAGCCATGGGTTTTATTTCTGATAATATCACAAATATTTTTTCGTTATTTTCTTTTGCATCAAGGTCGCGTGAATTAAGGCAAATAAATAAATTTTTGAATGAAGATACGGCAAAAAAAGATTATTCTTGGATAAGATATGAGCTAAAAATGGCATTTGTTGGCATAGCTTTTTATGCCACCATGTTGGTTGCGCTGTTTATTTTTATGATTCACCTGCGTCGCATTAATGTTATTACAACTGGAGATTTTGTTTTTGTAATGACAGTTACATATTTTGTGGTTGATAATATATGGAAATTAACCAGCGATATTGGTGACTTTCTTGGAAAGATGGGTGATTTTAAATCCTCTTTCTCAATTCTGCAAACCCCGCAAGAGATAATTGACAAACCAAGCGCATTTGATCTTAAAGTTAATAAAGGTGAAATAATTTTTAAGGATGTGTCTTTTGGATATGAAGAAGGTAAAACACATACGCTTAAAAATCTTAATCTACACATAAAAGCTGGTGAAAAAATTGGTTTAGTTGGATCTTCTGGTGCTGGAAAATCTACTCTTGTTTCACTTTTACTTAAAAATTTTAAAACCAATAGCGGTGATATTTTTATTGATGATCAGAGTATTTATGATGTTACTTCAGATTCTCTGCGCTCGCAAATCGCATTAATTCCACAAGATACCATGCTTTTTCATCGCTCTATTGCTGAAAATATTGGCTATGCCAAAGAAAATGCTTCATTAGAAGAAATAGAAAAAGCATCTAAAATGGCGCATATTCATGAATTTATTACTTCATTGCCTGATGAATACAACACCTTGGTTGGAGAGCGTGGAATTAAATTAAGTGGAGGTCAGCGTCAACGCGTTGCAATAGCCAGAGCAATACTAAAAGATGCTACAATTTTAATTTTAGATGAAGCCACTTCAAGCTTAGATTCGCACACTGAGCAATATATTCAAGATAGCCTTAACCTGTTAATTGATGCAAAATTTAAAACAGTTATTGCCGTTGCTCACAGACTTTCTACGCTCAAACATATGGATAGAATTATCGTTTTGGATAAAGGAAGTATTGTTGAAGATGGAACTCACGAAGAGTTGTTAAAGAGTGAAGGTTATTATCAGCGTATGTGGAATATGTAGGTTGGCGGGTTTTTGCCAGAGACTTTGTAATAACGAGTTAAATCACCCGTCTGTCTGCTTCGCAGCCATCCACCCTCTTTTTCAAAGAGGGCTTACCGCGCTTTTAGCCCTCTTTGAAAAAGAGGGTGGATCAATCGCAAAGCGATTGAGACGGGTGATTTATGCTACTAAAATGATTCTTAAAAATAATCAAAATTCCCCCTTGATAATTTCATAACTTCCTTAGAGAATCCTTTTTGGAAATAGTGTGGGCAGTTTGCTTACTAAACGGGTCAGATTTGAAAGAAAGCAGCTCATAGTCAGTTAAATTGGGTCATGCTATTTCCGCCTTCTTTTGTTTTTTACGCAACATGAGTTGCGCCCTGCGTTGCAGGGATACCCGATATACCAAACAAATTTTTACAAATTTCAGTAGCTTTGGTATATTTAATTCTCGTGTATCATTAATGAATTCTTATCTTGTCCTTGCGCGTAAATATCGCCCACAAAATTTTGATGAATTAATTGGACAAGAAGTTCTAGTTACAACCCTAGCAAATTCCATAAAAAATAATCGCTTACATCACGCTTACATCCTTACAGGAATTCGCGGCGTTGGAAAAACTACAACTGCCAGAATCATTGCTAAAACTTTAAATTGTTTAGATAAAGAAGCGGCTTCTAAAGCTGCTGCTTGCGGAATTTGTGACAATTGCAAAGCAATCAGCGCTTCTAAACATCAAGATGTTATTGAAATTGATGCTGCCAGCAGAACTGGTATTGATGACATCCGTGAAATTATTGATTCAGTTGCTTACGCTCCAGTCATGGCTAAGTACAAAATTTACATTATTGATGAAGTTCACATGCTTAGTAACAGCGCTTTCAACGCTTTGCTAAAAACTTTAGAAGAACCGCCAGCCCATGTAAAATTTATTTTTGCTACTACCGAAATCAGAAAAGTTCCCATTACAATTTTATCTCGTTGCCAAAGATTTGATCTGCGCAGGCTTGATGAAAGTGAAATAGCTGTTCATTTAAAAAATATTCTCACCAAAGAAAATTTAGAAGCTGATGAACAAGCTTTAGAATTGATTGCTAAAATGTCTGAAGGTTCAGTTCGTGATTCTTTATCATTGCTTGATCAAGCCTTATCAAACAATAATCATCAAAAATTTTTAGCGGCAGATTTAATTGAAAAAATGTTGGGCTTGAATGATAAAGTTAAAGTCATTGAGCTTTTTGAAACCATACTTTTAGGCGATTTTCCAAACTCAATTGCTAAATTTAATCAGTTTTATTCTTATTCTTCCGATATTTTACAGCTTTTATCAGACTTGATGGAAGTTACTCACAAAACAACTTCAGCTAAATTAATTAAAGGTTACAAATTAGAAGGTTATTCTAAATTCCAACAAGACAAAATTACTGAAATTTCTGAAAAAATTACAATTTCTTCTTTAGCAAGAATTTGGCAAATGTTGATGAAAGGTAATTTGGAAATTTCTCTTTCAAATTCTCCAAAAATGGCTTTTGAAATGCTTTTGGCAAGAATTTGTCATTTAGTTGCTTTGCCAAATTTACAAAATATTTTGCTTGATTTACCAAGCAATTTATCCGATTCAAAAAATCATCAAGAAATAAAAATTGCACCACCAGTGCAAAATTTTGTTGCCCAAAAAACTAATGAATCTAAAAATAATGACACTAATGATGAAGTCGTTAACGAAATTTTAAGAAATTTTGAAGGGGCCAAAATCGTTTAAATTAAATATCACTAAGCATATGACTGAACAAAATAAAATTAAAATTCTTTGCGTAGAAGACGAACAAGAAATTCGCGAAAATATTGCTGAAATTCTTAGAGATGAAGGTTTTGAAGTTTTTGAAGCTGAAAACGGCAGAGTTGGTTTTGATTCTTTCCTTCAAAATAAACCAGATTTGGTTGTATCAGATATCATGATGCCAGAAGTTGATGGATATGCTTTATTAAAGGCGATAAGAGAAGGAAAAAATGTAAAAAATAATCTTGTACCTTTTATATTTTTAACTGCTTTGGGTCAAAAAGATAATGTGGTTAAAGGTGTTAATTTATCAGCAAATGATTATTTGGTGAAGCCCATTGATTTTGATTTGATGATTGCAAAAATTAAAGAAAAAACCAGCAACGCCATGAAGTTGCAAAGTTTTCACAATAGCAACATCAAGAATATCAAAAATCAGGTTTCAACAATTTTACCAGGTGAACTTTTTTCTTATTTAGATATCATTACTAAAGTTTCTAAAATGTTGAAAGAAGAGCCTTACGGAGCTTTGCCACATCGTCGTTATATGGAAGATATTGATAAAATTTATATCAATGCTTTAAAGCTAAAAAGTTCAATTACTAATTCTTTAGATGAAACTGTTATTGATAATAAGCTTGATGTGAATGAAGAAGTCTTAGATATTGTTGAGTTCTTGGACGGCTTTATTGCAACTCTGAGCGATAAGTTTAAAAGCAGGGTAAAATTTGAACATCCTTTTGAAAGCGAATTATTACAAAGAGTAAAAACTGATAAGTCAGTTTTTTATGATGCTTTAAGAAAAGTTTTATCAGGTGTATTTAAGGCTGACCCAGATTCTAGCATTAATATTGCTATCATGATCGATCATTTTGATCAAATGGCGATAATTTTTTATCTAAATTCAAATATTTCTGATATTAATACAGCTCTTGATTCAGATCAGATAAAAAAGATTTTAGATAAACAAAGTTGCTTATTTGAAACTTCTGAAGGAAAAGAAAAAAGTGCGGTTTTATTCATACCTTCTTTCCGTTTGATTGCAAGGCAGTAAAGCTTTATGTCAAAAAAAAGAAAGCATCACTTAAAATATATTTCACATCTTCAGGTCAATAAAATAAAAAAAAAGATTGGTATATTTTATAAGTTTAGCTTCTTCATTTTCTTAGTATCCTTCGTAACTCTTTTCTATTTTTTGGTTTTGGTTTCCACCTCACCAAAATCATTTCAATTCGTTACCCAAAGAATTCAAAGTTATCTCGAAGATAATGTTGATAAAAAGGCTAGCATCAAAGAAAGTTATCTTAGCTTTACTCGCTACGGAACCTTAAAGATCAGCGTTGATGAGTTGAGGGTTTTTTATGCCACTTCTAAAGATCAAGAAAAACAGGAATTTCTTATTCCAAGATTAGAAAGCGAGATATCTTTGCTTAATCTTTTATTGTTCAAAATCATTCCCAATAAAGTCAAAATTATTGATCCAAGAATTGTTATTAATAGCTCGCAAGAATTGTCAGATGATTCTTCTTCAGAGGTAATTGAAATTGCCACGGAATCTTATAAAAAAAGCTTATTTCTAGATATCATTTCTGCCATTAGGGCAGAAAAAATTCCTATCAAAAATCTTGAAATTGAAAATGCTGAATTTTTGATTAAAGGAAAACATATCGATACTTCAATTCTGATTAAAAGAGCGCAAATTAAATCGCGTTTTAAAAGGGGAGTTTTGAATATTGATACGGTTAATCAGTTGAGTTTTGATAGAACGAAACCAGATGTGAAGTTCAATACTAACTGTCAGTTGAAAGATGATAATTCTTTAAAATGCGGTCTAACATTAGATAATTTTGAAGCTAAATCAATTACCAATCTGCACCCTAAATTAAAGATTTTAGAGCAAATTAATTCATCTTTTAATGTCGTCGCTTCTTTTGTTTTTGATGGTAAGGGTTTAGGTAATTTTATTTTTAAAACTCAATCAGCGAAAGGAAGTTTTGATTTTCCAGAATATTTTAAGCAAAGAATGGATTTCTCTAATCTTTTTATGAACGGGGAATATCATGATGATTTGGGAATTTTAAGTATTTCTGAAATAAAGGCTGATTTTCCAAGCGTTCAAGGTGTAGCTCATTTGAAGATGGCGATGTCAATTTCTGATCTAAAAGATACACAAAATATTCAATCTAATTTTGATATAAAATTACAAAATGTTGCTAATGATGAATTGGAAAAATTCTGGCCAAAACATCTTAACGAAGGAGGGGTTAGAGCTTGGGTTATAAATCATATAAAGGGCGGTACGATTAAAGATGCTTATGCTAAATTCACTCTTAAAAAAAGTTCTGAAAAGCAGGTTCTTGAAGATATTGAATCTAAAGTGGTGTTTGCAGGCCTCAATCTAAATTATAGCGATAGTTTTCCAAAAATTACTAATTTAGAAGGTGTGGCGAATTTTAGTAAAAAGGATATGAAAATTGTAATTTCTAGTGGTCATGTTTTAGGTAGTAAAATTTCTGAAGCGCAAGTTTCAATTGCTGATTTTTATGCTAAGACCAATATATTAAATATCGTTGGAAAGTCTCAGGGCAAAGCTTCAGACTCTTTAAAACATGCTGATAATAATAAGGATTTTACCTCTCAAGTTGAAAAATATCTTAATGGAAATTCACAAAATAATTTTGATATTCGTATTCCTTTAGCTGATAAAATAACTCTAAAAGATTCTTATATTGAGGTGAGTTCTGTAATCACCAATTTGAAAAATAACTATGTTGAAGGGGCGGTAAATGTTATTACCAAAAAATCTGTAGGAAGTAATGATTTTGTTACATCCCTTAATCTCACGAATGCAAAATTTTATTATAAAGCTTTCGATATTTTAAAGGAATCTGCGGTTGAAGGTGGCTTAGATTTTGCAATTTCTTTTGCAGAGACCAAGAAAGTTTTATTTAAAAATATTTCTTTGTGGAAAAAAGAGCGAAATAAAATCTCTAAAATCTCTGGTAATATTGGCGTTGAAACATCTCCATTCTTGCTTTCATCATTAAATTTAAAAAATAACAGTTTTGGTAAAAATGATTATTCATTCTCTTATTCACTTAATAAAAAATCTTTAAGTAAAAAAATTTCTTTAAAAGGAAAAGTCTTTAATTTAGAGCCACTAATTGAAAATAAGTTTTTTACTGAAGCTGCTTCTGGAAAGAAAAGTGATAAAATAGAATTGCAAATTTCCGTGGCAAATATGCTTCTTATGAAAAATAAATCGATTAAGAATTTATCTATTTATTTGGGATGCTCTGGCAGCTTCTGTTACAGCGGAAATATTAATGGCGGTTACAATAAAAAAGAAATAATCGCTCTACAAATTAGTAAAAAACCGACGGAAGATTTTTCGGAAATTAATGGCAGAATCAGCGATATTGGCTATTTAGCAGAAGCTTTTGAAATCTCTGATACAATTTTAGATGGTGATGCCAAAGTTAAATTAACTAATAAAGTAGTTGGTGGAAAGCAAGTATTAGCGGGCAAGATTTTAATTGATGGCAGTATTACAATTTTTGAAAATGCAGCAGTAAAAAAACTCTCTAATGATACGCTATTTTCTTCAATAAGAGATAAAATCTTTTCCAGCGAAAAAATTATTTTTGATTCATTGAAATTAGAATTTGATTTACAAGACAGTATTTTAAATTTGCGATCTTTGGTGGCAAATAACTACAAAATTGGCATTACGGCTCAAGGTGTGATTAATTTGCAAGATAATAGCTATCAGATTAGAGGCATGATTGTGCCAGGATTTATTATTAACAATCTTTTTGGTATTGGCAAAATTCCAATTTTAGGAAATGTGGTAAGTGGCTTTTTAACTGGTGGTGAGGGCGGTGGAATATTTGGAATTCGTTATGAATATGTGAAGAAAAAAGGTGATAAAGAAGCTATATTTGAAACTAATAAAGTTTCTGCTTTTGTACCAACTACGATTAGAAGTTTGTTTGAGTAGCTGTTGTAAAGTCTCCTTTGCAAAATAAGGTGGCCGAGCGAAGTGAGGTCGGAGGATTTACTAAATCTAGTAAAATCAAATTAAAAAATGACAAAAATAAACATAATAGGCGGCGGCCTTGCTGGATGTGAAGCAGCGTGGCAATTGGCGCAAAGAGGATTTGAAGTGGAGATTTTTGAAATGAGAAAAGAGGGCAAAGGAACCTTCGCTCATCAAACTTCTAATTTAGCAGAATTAGTTTGCTCTAACTCATTTCGTAGCGACGATGTAACAACCGCAATTGGTTTACTTCACGAAGAAATGCGTCGCTTACATTCTCTAATAATACGCGCGGCAGATGCTAATAAATTGCCAGCTGGTTCAGCTTTAGCGGTGGACCGCGAAGGTCTTTCTAAATTTGTTGAAAATGAATTGGCGAAAACTGGCAAGGTAAAAATTTCTTGTAATGAAATTTCTGAACTTCCCGCAAATGATGGCCAGTATTGGATTATCGCCACTGGACCTTTAACTTCTGACGCTCTTAGCCAATCAATAATCAAGCATACAAAACAAGAAAATTTAGCTTTTTTTGATGCGATTGCGCCGATTGTTTTTAAAGAATCAATTAATTTTGATGTGGCTTGGATGCAATCCAGATACGATAAAGTTGGACCAGAGGGAAATGGTAAAGATTATGTGAATTGCCCACTTAACAAAGAGCAATATCAAGAATTTGTGAATGATCTTTTGACGGGTGAAAAAACTGAATTTAAAGAATGGGAAAAAGATACTCCTTATTTTGATGGCTGTTTGCCAATTGAAGTGATGGCGGACAGAGGCTTGGAAACATTGCGCTTTGGACCCATGAAGCCAGTTGGTCTTACAAATCCACATATTCCAAATGAAAATGGCGAGGCTGATTTTTCTAGAAATAGGGCGGGTAAACCTTACGCTGTGGTGCAATTGCGCCAAGATAATAAATTGGATACACTTTACAATATTGTGGGTTTTCAAACTAAATTAAAATACGCTGAACAAGCACGAATTTTTAAAAAAATTCCGGGATTGAAAAATGCTGAATTTGCAAGATTTGGTGGAATTCATCGTAATACTTTTTTAAATAGTCCAAAATTATTAGATGAATCTTTGCGTTTAAAAACCGCTCCAAATATTCGTTTTGCAGGGCAGATTACAGGAGTTGAGGGATATGTTGAATCTGCTTCTATGGGTCTTCTGGCAGGAATTTTTTGTGCAGATGAAATTTTTGGAAAAGAGTTTACTAAACCAAAAGCTACAACTTCAATTGGTGCGCTTTTAAATCATATTACAATTGGGTATAATGTTGATGATTCAAAGCAATTATTTCAGCCAATGAATGTTAATTTTGGTTTGTTTGAAGATTTTACTGAGAAGGTGAGAAAGGATGAGAGAAAGGCTACTTATTCAAAAAGGGCTTTGGTAGATTTGGAAAAATGGATTGTTGAAAATAATTAGGAGTGTGTTGAGTCTACCGCCCCTAGCCCCTCCTTATCAAGAAGGGGAACTGACCGAACTCGGTGCTTAAGCATCCCTCCTTGATAAGGAGGGGCTAGGGGCGGTAGACAAAACACGCTCATACTTGATACTTTAAAAAAACTTATGAAACTAATTTTCACAATATTAATTCTACTTTTTCTACCATCTTGCGCAAAAGACTGGAGCTATCAAGGAAACACCGCGCCACAATATTGGAGCAGTTTAAAAGAAGAATATAAATTCTGCAAAATTGGCTATAACCAATCGCCAATCAACATCGATTTTAATGCAAAAAACGAGCAATATATTGTTAAAAATGATGATTTGAAATTCTCTTACAGCTCTTCTGGCGTTACAAAAGAACAAGATTCTCATGGTGCAAAATTTAGTTTTGATCGTAAAGATTTTATGACTTTACGCAAAAGGGAATATTACCTTCAAGCAATTCAATTCCATCGCCCAAGTGAACATAAAATCAATGGAGAAGATCAAATTTTAGAGATGCAAATTTTTCACAAAAGTGATAATGAGCAAGTGGCGGTTTTGGCAGTGTTTGTTAAACTTGGAAAAGAAAGTCCTGAATTCGATAAATTAATAGCGTTGTTAGAAAATAATAAAAAAGATGTTTGGAGTGATTTTAATGTGGGGAAGGTTATTAATAAGAATGACAAAATATTTTTCTACGATGGTTCTTTAACCACGCCACCATGTACTGAGGGAATTAAATGGCTTGTGATGAAGACGCCAGTTGAGATGTCGCAGATTCAAGTTGATAAGATTATTGGGTTGGCGTTGAAAGGGATAGTTAATGTTCGGCCTTTGCAAGAGTTTCATCCAGATTTGTATTAATAAAAACCAAACGCGTTAATCTACCGCCCCTAACCCCTCCTTATCAAGGAGGGGGATTAAAAGGATTCTCTCCTTATCAAGGATGGGGATGCTTAAGCACCGAGCTCGGTTTAGTTCCCCTCCTTGATAAGGAGGGGTTAGGGGCGGTAGATTAACGCGTTTGGTTTTTTATTATTACCTAGGATGAAACTTCCCATAAACACTCAACAAACGATTAGTATCAACCTTGGTATATCTCTGCGTAGTTGATAAACTCTCATGTCCCAAAAGCTCTTGAATCGTTCTTAAATCGCCACCAGCTTCAAGCAGGTGAGTTGCAAAAGAATGTCGAAAAGCGTGAGGTGTGATGGTTTCTTGTAAATTCAAATTTTGGCGAATGTTTTGAATTACTGCACTAAAGTCTCTTCTGGTGTAAGGCTTGCCTTTTGGAGTTAAAAAAATTGGTTTGTCAGAAATAATTTTAAAAGGACAAATTTTTAAATAATCATCAATTTTTTTCTTCACAATTGGCAAAAGCGGAACCAAGCGTTGTTTTTTACCTTTCCCAGTAATTATTAAAGTTTGATTATTTTCTAATGAATTTTTAGTAACCGATAAAGCCTCTGAAATACGCAATCCGCAGCCATAAATTAAAGTTAACAAAGCCTCATCTCTTTTACTCTGCCAAATATCTTTATGACTTTTTTCAATTTCTTGTAAAATTTTTGCAATATCAATTTGATCAACTGCTTTGGGAAGTGATTTAGCTATTTTGGGAGTTTTTACTTTTTCAATTTCTTGATTTGTGAGAAAAACATTTTCACCACAAAATCTGAAGAATGATCTAAGGCTGGAAAGGGCTCGTGCATTTGAAGCGTTATTGTGATTGTTTAATCTTGAAGATAACCAGCTTCTAAAATCTCTGACAATTAAATTTTCTAAATCATTTTTACTGATAATTTTTTCTTTTACTTTAAAAAGATAATTGAGGAAATAGAAAATATCGATTCTGTAGGAATTTAAAGTGTGGGTGGAATATCTTTTTTCAACTTCTAAAAATCTAAAAAATTTTTCTATTAGAGAAATTAATGTGGAATCGCATTTTTCGTTAATTGTTACAGCGCCAGACATTCATTAATATTCAAAAGATTTAAAAAGGGGTTTTAAAATGAAAAACTTTATCAAGATAATTTCAGTAATTTTTCCAGTAATTTTTCCAGTAATTTTTCCAGTAATTTTTATTTTCGCAATAGCTGTTTCTGGGGAATCTCAAGCAGCATCAACTGAAAAATGGAATAGCGAAGAAGGTTTGAAAAGGCTTAAGCAAAGCCAATTCAACAATGACTTTTATCAACTAGCCAATTATTACCAGCCGCAAATTAATCCGCTTTATTGCTCTGTGGCAACTGGCGTGATGTTGCTGAATGCTATTGAAGGCGAAAAAATTGCAAGCCAAAAAGAAAATGAAGTGCAAAAACCTGAAGCTCTTGGTGGAGGTGTGGTTGAGTTTCATTCTTATTCGCAATTAGGTTTTTTAAATGAAAAAACTGATGTTATAAAAAAGCGCGAAATCATTCAAATGAAGTCTGTAAAAGAGATAAAAGATGGTAAAGAAATTTATGATGCTGGAGTTTCTTTGGCAGATCTTTCTAAGATTCTATCAAAGGTTTATGGTCTGAAAGTTAAGGTGAATTATGCTGATAAAAATGATGAAAAATCAGTTAATAAATTTCGTGATGATCTTAAAAAATATTTAACAGAGAATAAAAAATTTATTGTAGTGAACTTTGATGGTAAAATGATCGGCAATAAAACCAGAGGACATATTTCACCTGCTGTGGCTTATGATGAGGTTAGTGATTCTGTTTTGGTTTTAGATGCGGCTTTGCATAAAAATTCGTGGTATTGGGTTGGAGTTAAAGAATTGTATAATGCTATGAATAGTAAGGATGATGAGAATTTTAGGGGGTATTTGGTGGTTGGGAAATAAAATTCTTTAACTGCATCTTAATATACATTCGGTCTAATCATCCTCCCCTTGAGGGAGGATCGAAGCTGCTTTAGCAGCTTCGAGGAGGGGTTTTTCGTCACAACTTCAAACTTTTGACCCCTCCTCGAATCGCTTCGCTCTTCGATCCTCCCTCAAGGGGAGGATGACTAAACCGAATTCTGGCTAATCTTTTATAAAAAATCACAAAAATAACCAAAAACAAAAATGTCATCATTAACAGAAAACCTCAACCAACCACAAAAAGACGCAGTCCTTCAAACCGAAGGACCATTGCTAGTTCTTGCAGGGGCAGGCACCGGAAAAACCAGAGTTCTAACCTCGCGCATCATCCATATTGTAAATTCCTATCTAGCCTCACCATTACAAATACTCTCCGTAACCTTCACCAACAAGGCAGCAGCGGAAATGAAAAAAAGAGTTGGCGAAATTATTGGCGACCAAGTTCATAATTTATGGATTGGCACATTTCACTCAATTGCAGCAAGAATTCTGCGTCGCCATCCTGAAGTTGTAGGTTTGAGAAATGATTTTACGATTATTGATTCCGACGATCAAACTCGCTTGTTAAAACAAATAATTACTGATTTGGGAATCGATATTAAACAATTTCCCCCTAAAGTTTATTTAAGCATTATTTCTCGTTTAAAAGATAAAGTTATCACGCCATCAAAGCTTGATTCTAAATCGCCAGAAGCAAGTTTACCTAAGCTAAAAGAAGTTTATGAAACTTATCAATATCGCCTTAAAAGCATGAATGCCTGCGATTTCGGCGATTTGCTTTTGTATAATTTAGAAGTTTTCGAAAAAGCCCCAGAAGTTTTGGCCTATTACCAAGATAAATTTCGTTACATTTTAGTTGATGAATATCAAGACACCAATAATGGTCAATATCGCTGGCTTTTAACTTTAGCGGCAATTCATAAAAATATTTGCTGCGTTGGTGATGATGATCAATCAATTTATTCTTGGCGCGGCGCAAATATTACCAATATTTTGCGTTTTGAAAAAGATTTTAAAGATGCTCAAGTAATTAGATTAGAACAAAATTATCGCTCAACTAGTAACATTCTAAAAGCTGCCGATTCAGTAATTTCTAAAAATAAAGAGCGACATGGAAAAAAACTTTGGACAGATGAAAAACATGGCGAAAAAGTAAAAGTAATTTCTTTCGCTGATGATAGAATGGAGGCGCAAACAGTTTGTTCATTAATCAAACAACATTACGCCACTGGAATAAAGTTAAGCAACATTGCGGTTCTTGTGCGCGCAGGCTATCAAACCAGATCTTTTGAAGAATCTTTCATGCAAAATTCTCTTTCTTATCGCGTGATTGGTGGTTTGAAATTTTATGAAAGAATGGAAATTCGCGACGCAATTGCCTATTTACGCGTGGTGGCAAATCCTTCTGATGATTTAGCTTTAAGCAGAATTATCAATGTACCAAAGCGTGGTGTTGGTGACAGCACAGTTAGCAATCTTTATCAAAAATCAAAAATTGATGGAATTTCACTATTTGAATCTATCAAAAAATCAATCGAACTTGGTGAATTAAAAGGCAAAGCAAAAGATGCTCTAAAGTCTTTAACTGACTACATTGATAAATGGAATGGCATGTTAGAAACCACCAAGCTTTCTGAATTGGCTGATGTGGTGATGAAAGAATCTGGATATATTAAAATGTGGCAAAGCGAAAATACTTTAGAAGCGCAAGGCAGAATAGAAAATATTCAAGAATTTGTCAGAAGTTTAGAAGAATTTTCATCCTTAGTAGAATTTTTAGAATATGTTTCTTTGGTAGAAGCCCGCGATGATAAATCAGCCAATGACGCTGTAAATATTATGACGGTTCATGCGGCAAAAGGTTTGGAATTTGATTTAGTTTTCGTTCCTGGTTTAGAAGATGGAATTTTTCCAAGCTCAAGATCAGTAGAAGAGAAGGGTGGATTGGAGGAAGAAAGAAGATTGCTTTATGTGGCAATTACCAGAGCTAGAAAAAATCTTTATTTAACTTACGCCAAAAGCCGTTATATTTTTGGCGATTATCAAATGTCTTTACCATCAAGATTCATTCAAGAATTGCCAGAATCTGAAATTGATTTTGAAGAAAAATTTTCTGGATCAGGATTCGGATTTAATACTAGTTTTGATTATTCTAGATCGAATAAATCTGAAAGTTCCAATGCTCCAAAATGGCAAGCAAAACAATCTTCAGACTTTTTTATAAATAATGACGATAAGAAATATGCTCAGCAATTTTCTCAAGTTGCTGCTGTTTCAAATTCTACAAAATCAGAAAATTCACCATTAAATAAAAGAGTTTTTCATCAAAAATTTGGTTATGGAAAAGTGATTTCTGTTGATGGAAATAAGTTTGAAATTAGTTTTGAAAAGACGGGGAAGAAGACGGTGATTAAGGATTTTGTGACTTTTGCTTAAAACTTTCATTGTCATCCTGAACGAAGTGAAGGATCTCTTCCAGCTTAAAGAGATGTTTCGCTTGCTCTCAACATGACAATTAAGTAATAATTTCCATATAACTTTATCTTCTTGCTTGACAGCCAAAAAATCATCCTTAACTTACATAACCAATCTCAATCACTTGATGTTACTTGAGAGTTTGTTCGCAAACCCTCTTATCTGTAGTAGTTTTTCTGATCAGCTGATTGCAGCAGAAAAATCTTTTCTTAGAAAATTCAAATTTTAAATTTCATAAAGTCATAAAATAAGTTTTTACTTGGTTAAGATCCGTAAGGTTCTAAACAAATTCTCGGCGAAATTTCTTTTTGCCAAATCTCATCAATTTTTATCAATAATATTTTTTATAAATGTCCTCCACTCTTACTCTGCGCTACGGTTCTAATAATGGCAAGTCTAATAATGCTGCAAGTCAAAATGCACAAGATGATCAATTTTTAACGCAAGAATCATCATCTCAAAATACTCAAACTCCACAAACTAATTCTGAGCCGCCAGCTCGTGGATATATACATACTGGTAACTTAATCAGCAGAGGCAGTCAATCTAGCTCTCAGGCAAGTTCTCAGGTAAATTCTCAGGCAACAACAGCTCAAGCTGCAGATGATTCTGATGAAGATGCAGACTCTGGTAACGGCAATTCTGGTAACGGATCAAACTATGGTCGTCAAGATGGTTATGGCAGAAAATCTGCCGCAGCAGGTGCTGGAAAAACTCTAGAATTAAAATCATTAAAATTAAAATCAGCAGAAAAGCTTATTGATGTTGCTAAAGAGCATGGTTTAGAAAATATTGGAGATTTCGGTAGACAAGATATTATTTATCATATTCTTAAAAATTTCTCAGATCAAAATCCTGAAAATGTAATTATTGGCGAAGGTGTTTTAGAAGTTCTGCAAGATGGTTTTGGGTTCTTAAGAGCTCCAGAAACCAACTATTTCCCTGGATCTGACGATATTTATGTTTCTCCAAGTCAAATTAAAAGATTCGGTCTTAGAACTGGTGATACAGTTAAAGGACAAATTCGTGCTCCAAAAAAAGGTGAAAGATATTTTGCGCTTCTTAGAGTTAACGAAGTAAATTTGGGCGCACCAGAAAAAATTAGAAATCGTGTTTTATTCGACGATTTAACCCCGCTTTACCCACAAAACAAATTAATGCTTGAAGAAGATAAGCCTCTTAACAACGACATAAGTACAAGAGTTATTGACATGGTTTCTCCTCTTGGAAAAGGTCAAAGAGCTTTGATTGTTGCGCCTCCGCGTACTGGTAAAACTTCTTTGATGCAAAATATTGCTCACGCCATTACCACCAATCACCCAGAAATTATTTTAATTGTTCTATTGATTGACGAAAGACCAGAAGAAGTTACTGATATGATTCGCGGTGTAAAAGGTGAAGTTGTAAGTTCAACTTTTGATGAACCAGCAACTCGTCATGTACAACTTGCAGAAATGGTTATTGAAAAAGCTCGTAGATTAGTTGAAGCCAAGAAAGATGTAGTAATTCTTCTTGATAACTTGACTCGTTTAGCCCGCGCATATAACACCGTAATCCCTTCATCTGGTAAAGTTTTGTCAGGTGGTGTTGATTCTAATGCATTACAAAAACCAAAAAGATTTTTTGGTTCAGCAAGAAACATTGAAGAAGGTGGTTCTTTAACAATTATTGCTACGGCTTTAGTTGATACTGGCTCAAAAATGGACGAAGTTATTTTTGAAGAATTTAAAGGTACTGGTAACTGCGAAATTATGCTTGATCGCAAAATTTCTGATAAAAGAATTTACCCAGCCATTGATATTACTAGATCAGGAACTAGAAAAGAAGAATTGTTGGTTGATCGTGCAACTCTTTCAAAAGTTTGGATGTTGAGAAGAATTGTTAATCCAATGAATTCTGTTGATGCAATGGAATTCTTGCTTCAAAAAATTGAGCACACTAAAACTAATGAAGAGTTTTTTAAATCAATGAATAGTTAGTATAAGTTTTGTCATTCCCGCGAAGGCGGGAATCCACTGCTGTAAACATATTCTGGATTCCCGCCTTCGCGGGAATGACAATAAAATCTGGTATTATTCATCAATAAATTATAATGAATCTATTTAGAAAATATTTTCTACTTCTAATCCTGTCCTTCTTCACAAGCTCTTGCGCCGTTGATAACCTTACCCAACTTTCTCAAAAAGAAAATTTCCTTAAATCACGTGCCGATTATAACTCTTATTTAGCCTTAGAATATCTACAATTCTCACGCAATTTAGCTCAAAATAAATCTATAAAAGATTCAGAATATTTTGCTGTAAAAGGTTTAAAACTTTCAGCAAATCAAGAATTCATACCAGAAAATCCTATTGAATGGAATGCTGATAGATCTCAACTTGAAGAGATTATTGCAATGCAGAAAAGATTAGAATTAGTTCTAACTCCAAATATGCAGAATAATATGCCAATTCAAATGGCACATTTATCTTATCTTTACGATTGCTGGTCAGCAAAGGAATCTAAGCCAATTTTTAAAGCGGCAGAATTAGCAAAATGTCGAGAAAAATTTTATAAATTATTGGGTGAAATTGAATATTACATAGATGATTTAAAGAAAGATAAGCAGTCAAAAACCATTATTATAGAACCTGAATTCAAGAGATTTGAAATTTTATTTGATTTAAATAGTGAAAAATTTAATGACAAAGCCAATAAAAATTTATTAGAAATATTGCAATATTTAGTCGATTTAAAAGGCGATTATCGTTTGCTCTTGGTTGGAAATGCTGACCGAGTTGGTTCGGAATTATATAATCAGAATTTAGCTTTTAGAAGGGCTCAAACAGTAAAAAATTATCTTGTTAAAAATGCTGTTCCAGAAAGCTCAATTGAGTTTAGATCTTTTGGAGAAGATTTTCCTGACATTCTAACTAAAGATGGAGCGCAGCAACAGCAAAATAGATCAACGGGAATCTATGTTTTAACTGGTGCAGATTCTTTTAATTCTTTCCCATTACCATTGATTGAAAATATTATCTACAAGCAAGGTGTGAAAGAAGTGCGCGTGGAAAGAGGGTTAACTAATTAGCTAATATCTCGTGAGATCCTTCACTTCATTCAGGATGACACTTTTTGTCATGTTGAGCGAAGCGAAACATCTCTTGAGTTTGGAAGAGGGTATATTTAATTTAAAATTTATATGAAATTCGATCTTGGTTCAAGAAAAAAAATCGTAATAAAAATCGGCTCATCTCTTTTGGTTGAAAATGCTTCTGTGCGTGAAGAATGGCTTAAAAGCCTTGCTTCTGACATTTCTGAATTACTTTCTAAAAATATAGAAATAGTTATTGTTTCATCTGGCGCAATTGCTTTGGGGAAAAGTTTTTTAAAATCAAAAAATAAAAAATTATCCTTAGAAGAAAAACAAGCAGCGGCAGCAATTGGGCAAATTCAATTGATGAGTTTTTATCGTGATTTTTTTAAGAAACATAATTTAGATGTAGCGCAAATTCTTCTTACGGCATCTGATTGCAACAGTCGCCAACGATATTTAAATTCTAAAAATACTATCGAAACTCTGTTAAAAAATCATCTCATTCCAATCATTAATGAAAATGATACTGTGGCAGTTGATGAAATAAAAATTGGCGATAATGACCGTTTAGCAGCCCGTGTGGCGCAAATGATTTCAGCAGATTTGCTAATTTTATTTTCTGATATTGATGGTCTTTACGACAAAAATCCTAAAACCAATAAAGATGCAAAATTAATTTCTGAAGTAGAAAAAATTACTAAAGAAATTGAAGAGATGGCAAGTGGTGCAGTTTCAGAAGTTGGGACTGGTGGTATGATTACTAAAATCAAAGCAGCAAAAATGGCTTCAACAGCTTCTTGCGATACAATAATTACCAATGGGTTAGTCAAAAACCCATTACAAAAATTATTGAATGGAAAACAAAATTACACAATTTTTCATAGTGAAAAAAATCTTGCAACATCTCGCAAAAACTGGCTTTCTGGCTTTCTAAATGCGAAAGGTGAGGTGGTAGTTAACTCTTGTGCTAGAGATGCTTTATTGTCAAAAAAAATAAGCTTACTACCAATTGGAGTGACGAAAATAATTGGTCAATTTGAAAAAGGTGAAGCGATTTTTATTAAAGATGAAGATGGAAATCATATTGCCAGTGGCATTAGTAATTACAGCTCTTCTGATGCTAAAAAAATTATTGGTAAAAATTCTAAAGAAGTAAAAGATATTTTCGGAAAGGTAAAGGTGGAGATAATTCACATTGATAATATGGTGGTGATTGAATAGTTTTTTATTTCTTCAAAATCTAAATTTGTCATTCCCGCGTAGGCGGGAATCCAGTTTTAATAAGGTGGTCTCTGGATTCCCGCCTACGCGGGAATGACAAAAGAGTAAATGTGAATAATAAAAAAATTAATCCTTCCAAAAAGTCGTAGTATTCTTCAAATAAAATTGCCCTGGTGCAATACCAAAAAAATCTTCTTTCTGAAAATTTTTCTCAGCAAAAAATTTAAAAATCTTTTTATAACTTTTACGCTCTGAATCATCAAGAACCAGCATTCCACTTGGCTTTAAAGCGGGAATTGATTTTTTTAAACATTCAAATCTCTTCAAAGAATCAATAAAAATAAAATCAAATTTTTGTCCAAAAATTCTGGCATAATTTTTAGCAGAATTTTCGTAAGCTTTATTGATAAAACCATCTTCTATAAAAATAATTTCAACATTATTTATGCCAGCTTCTTCAAGCTTCTTTTTCATAATTCTAAGCCACATAGCATTGCTTTCAATAACTACAATTTTCTTAACTTTGGGAGCAAAAAATAAAGTTGAAGCGCCGCAGCCAAATTCAAAAATTTCGTGTTCTTTAGTTAGTTTTTGTGAAATATATTCAATGAAGGTATAAGTCATCCAAGGCAAAGCGTTGCCATGTTCATCTTGCGAAAAACCTTCCATAAAAGATTTTTCCCATCCAGCTTTATATTTTTTGAGTTGTGATTTTATAAGTGGTAACACAGCTATATTTTTCTATGTCCAGAAATCTTTATTCCGTAGCCTTCAAGACCAATTACAGATTTTTTAGAATTACTTAGAAGAACCATGTTATGTATTCCTAGATCTGATAAAATTTGCGCTCCTGTACCATAGCTTCTAAGTTCAGTTTCTTTATGTTTTAGTTTATTGGCATCACTTTGTAGCAGATGAGAAATTGATTCATTTGGTTGTCGGATGATAACAATAACGCCGCTACCATTTTGATCTATTTTTTTTATCGCCTTAATCAAAGAGCCGGTTCTTGGATTTTGAGCATCTTCCAAACAGTCACTAAAAATATTCAAATGATGCATGCGAACTAATATTGCTTTTCCTTGATTAATCTCTCCCTTTATTAAAGCAATATGCTCAATTCCATCAACTTTGCTTTTGTAAATTATCAGATCAAATTCTCCACCATATTTGCTAATGAATTTTCCAACTTCTTTTACGGCAATTAACTTTTCATTCTTGCGGCGATATTCAATTAAATCAGCTATTGTTGCAATTTTCATTTGATGTTTTTGGGCAAATTTTATCAAATCAGGCATGCGCGCCATTGAGCCGTCATCATTCATAATTTCACAAATTACGCCAGAAGGGTTTAAGCCAGCTAAAGTTGCAATATCAACCGCAGCTTCAGTGTGTCCAGCGCGCACCAATACGCCACCTTTTTCAGCCTTTAAAGGAAAAATATGTCCAGGGCTAACTATATCTTCTTTGCCTTTGCTTGGATCAATCGCGTCTTTAACTGTTTTGGCGCGATCAGCAGCAGAAATTCCTGTAGAAATTCCTTCTTTAGCTTCAATTGAAATGGTAAAAGCAGTTTGATGATGAGATTGGTTATTAACTGACATCAATGGTAAATTTAGCTGATGAACTCTTTCTTCAGCAAGGGTAAGGCAAATTAAACCACGACCATATTTTGCCATGAAATTAATTTTTTGATCATCGCACATTGAAGCTGGAATAACTAAGTCTCCCTCATTCTCACGATTTTTATCATCTACTAAAATAAATATTCTACCTTCTTTTGCTTCGATGATAATTTCTGGAATGGTGGCTAGGTATTTTTGTTCTTTGGTCATTTTGTAATTTTGTTTGTTTTATTTAATCTATTTTTTATTCCTGCTTACTTTCGTTGTCATTCCTTTTTCTTCAATGTCATTCCCGCGAAGGCGGGAATCCAGTTCTTTTTTTAGACCTTCTGAATTCCAGCCTTCGCGGGAATTACGGATGGCGATACGCGCCAACATATCAACTTCCAAATTCACCAAATCACTAATCTTGGTGAATTTAAATGTAGTATTATCAATTGTATGTTTAATCAAATTAACACTAAAAGAATTTCCCTTAACTTCATTAACAGTCAATGAGGTTCCATTAAGAGTAACAGAGCCTTTCTTAGAAATAAATTTTAGTAATTTTTTTTCAGCTGTAAAAGTAAATTTATAAGAATCTTTAATTTTTGTTATCTTATTTATTTTGGCGCATCCGTCAATATGTCCCGAAACCAGATGTCCACCAAATTCATCGCCAAGTCTCATAGCAAATTCTAAATTTATAGGATCAGAAATTTTTAGCTTTTTAAAGTTAGTCTTTTCTAAAGTTTCTTTTGAAACTTGAAAAGATAAAATATTTTTTTTAGCAGAAATTTTTTTATCAACCAAAGTCAAGCAAACCCCATTACAAGAAATAGAGCAGCCAATTTGTAACTTCCTTTGTAAAATTTTTGTGGCTGAAATTTTAATAAGAAGATCTTTTTCTTTGTTAAAATTTAGCTCTTCAACAATTCCAATATTGGTAATTATTCCTGTGAACATTTTTTATTTAAGAAAGTTCTTTTTGCATTTTAGAAACTGATTTTCTGATTTTATCAATAGCGTTTGCTTCTATTTGCCTAATGCGCTCACGAGAAATATTATAAATTTGACTTAACTCTTCCAAGGTAAGTGGATTTTCTAACATTTGGCGTTTTATGATAATATCTTTTTCTCTTTCGTTCAATGTTGATAAGGCTTGTTTCAACATCATTTCTTGTCTATATTTTTCCTGATTTTCAATGGCAATTTCTTCTTGGCTATCTTGAACTGCTGCTATTGAATTTACAACTTCATCACCATCTTCATCGTCACCAATCATGGCATTTAAAGAAGAGTCAGATTGCTGTAATCTTGAATTCATATCAACAACATCTTTTTCAGAAACATTTAAATCTTTGGCAATTCTGGTGATATGTTCTGGATCAAGAACTCCACTAATAGAAGCGCCTTTAATTCTTTTTCTAATTTTATGTAAATTGAAGAAAAGTTTTTTTTGCGCAACCGTTGTACCAATCTTTACTAAAGACCAAGAACGCAAAACATATTCTTGAATATTGGCTCTGATCCACCACATGGCGTAAGTTGAAAAGCGGAAACCCTTTTCTGGATCGAATTTTTTAACTGCTTGAATTAATCCAACATTCCCTTCTGCAACTAAATCAACAGTTGGTAAACCGTATTGTTTGAATTTTCCTGCCATTTTTACAACCAAACGCAAGTGGCTTTGTAATAGAATTTTTGCAGCTTCTGGGTCGCCATGGTTTTTATATCTCATGCCATATTCATATTCTTCTTCTGGCGTGAGTAGGGGGAATTTTTGAATTTCTTTTAAATAACGGGCAAAGCCAGAATCTGCTGATTTTGCTAAATCGGAATTTGTTTTTAGGGCAGGTACGCTGGTTATTTGGTTGCCTTCGTCGTTTGAGAATTTTTCTTTTGATGTCATGAGAGTAGATTATCTTATGTGAAAAACAATTAAATCACCCGTCTCAATCGCTAGACGCGATTGATCCACCCTCTTTTTCAAAGAGGGCTAAAAGCGTGATGCCCTCTTTGAAAAAGAGGGTGGATGACGCGTAGCGTCAGACGGGTGATTTAACTTTTAAAAATCAATCGTCCGACAATTCACCTGCCAATCACCAAAATGAGTTGGATCTAAAATTTTATCCTCTTTCTTATTCTGAGAAACATTTGCAACGGCAGTCAGATCTACAAGAGTTTGCGCATCTTTTTTGGAAGCGCATTCACAACTTTCATTACCACATTTTTTATTTTCTTGCTGCTGTTTCATATAGTTTATTAATGTTCTTGTCCGCCTTGAGATTTAATTGTTGGAAGATTCGCGTTAACTTGTTTTCCAATACCAGTGTTGCTTAGTTGAGTGTCACCTAAAGAGTTAAGATTTCCAACAACTGCTTCATGAGACATTTTACCTGGAGACATGGTACCAAGATCTAAGTCTGTTGTAAATACCCCGCCACTACAAGGGACACCAAGACCTGGATTGTTCAAAAAATCTCCAACAGAAACTTTTCCAGTTCCCAATAGAGAAAGGCCCTCGGTCGCAAATGTTTGAGGCAATATTTCACTTGAAGAAGAAGCATTGTCTCCAGAGTGAAGCTTGTCGGGACCAGCGGAAGCTGAAGGAATCATATTGTTTGCATGAAGCATTTCTCCATGATCCATTTGTGATGCTGAATTCTTATCTGCCATAAATCTTATTTATTATCAGTGGCAGCAATAACTGCCATATTTAAAATATCATTAATTGACGATCTCATTGTAACAATTTGTACTGATTTTTCAAAGCCATTTAAAATTGGTCCAACAACTGTACAATCTCCAACTGCTTCAAGAAGCTTGGTGGCAATGCTTGCTGAATGTAAACCTGGGCAAATTAAAATATTTGCAGGAGCGGTTAAGCGACAGAATGGATATTTCGCCATTTTATCCATACTTAAAGCTACATCAGCAGTCATTTCTCCATCATATTCGAAATTAACTTTCATGCCATCAAGAATTTCAACGGCTTTTTTAACTCTTTCTGATTCGGTTTTTAAAGCACTTCCGAAGTTAGAGAATGATAAGAAAGCAACTCTAGGTTCATGACCAAGTTGTCTGGCTTTATCGGCAGTTTGAATTGCAATATTTACCAAATGTTCTGGCGAAGAAAGTTCTGAACAAGCGGTGTCAGAAATGAAAATGGTTTTTCCTTTAGAAATTACCATTGAAATTCCTAAAAGAATTTTACCTTTTTTGTTTTTAACAACTTGCCAAATATCAGTCATGGTTTTGCGATAACCTCTGGTCAATCCGCTAATCAAAGCATCGCCATCACCGCAAGCAAGCATTGAAGCAGCAAAAACATTGCGATCATTTTTTACCATACGAGCACAGTCAGAGCGCAACACGCCTTTTCTTTGTAATTCTTCGTAAAGGTAATCAGTATATTTAGGGTTAGCGTCAGAGATTGAGGCATTATAAATCTTGATACCTTCAGGGCTAATATTGGCTTCTTTCATATTTGCCAAAACCTTAGATTCCTTACCAATTAAAATTGGAGTACCGTAACCATTATCACGCCACATTGCAGCAACGCGGATAATTTCTGGTTGCTCACCTTCAGCAAAAATAACTTTTTTAGGAGATCTTTGTAATTTTTCAAACATCATGCTAAGACTGTTAACTGTAGGGTCTCGTCTGGCTTTTAATTGCTGTACATAAGCGTCCCAATCTTTAATTGGTTTTCTGGCAACTCCTGATGCAACTGCGGCTTTAGCAACAGCCAAAGGAACAACACTGATCAATCTTGCATCAAAAGGAGTTGGAATAATGTAATGCGCGCCAAATTTCATGTCACGGCCACCATAAGCTTTAATTACATCGTCAGGAACATGTTCGCGTGCAAGTTCAGCAATAGCGTGAGCTGCGGCAATTTTCATTTCTTCATTGATGGTTGAAGCTCGTACATCTAAAGCGCCACGGAAAATGTAAGGGAAACCCATTACATTATTAACTTGGTTTTCATAATCAGAGCGACCAGTTGCAACGATAGCGTCAGAGCGTGTTGCATGAACTTCTTCAGGAGTAATTTCTGGATCTGGATTTGCCATAGCGAAAATCACTGGATTTTTTGCCATTGATTTTACCATTTCTTTAGTTACTGCGCCTTTAACTGAAAGACCTAAAAATACATCGGCACCTTTCATAGCTTCGGCTAAAGTTCTGGCTTTAGTGTTGGCAGCGTGAGCAGATTTCCATTGGTTCATTCCTTCAGTTCTGCCTTTGTAAATTGTACCTTTAGTGTCACAAAGAATAGCGTTATCATGAGGTAAACCCATAGCTTTTAAAAGCTCTAAACAAGCAATACCAGCAGCGCCAGCACCATTAACTACAACTTTAATATCTTTGAATTTTTTGCCTGAAATGTGCAAAGCATTGATAATACCAGCGGCAGAAATAATTGCTGTACCATGTTGATCGTCATGAAATACAGGAATATCCATAATTTCACGAAGTTTGCTTTCAATGATAAAACATTCAGGAGCTTTAATATCTTCAAGGTTAATACCACCCCAAGTTGGGCCTAAATATTTAACGGCATTAATGAATTCATCAGGATTTTCAGTATCAACTTCAATATCAACTGAGTCAATATCAGCAAATCTTTTGAATAAAACTGATTTTCCTTCCATAACTGGTTTACCAGCTAAAGCGCCAAGATTTCCAAGTCCAAGAACCGCAGTACCATTTGAAATTACTGCAACATAATTACCTTTTGAAGTATAATCATAAGCTAAATCAGGATTTTTTTGAATCTCTAAACAAGGAATTGCAACACCTGGAGAATAGGCTAAAGCTAAATCTCTTTGTGTATTAAGTGGCTTAATTGCATGCATTGCAACTTTTCCAGGTTGACCTTGAGAGTGGAATAATAAAGCTTCAACTTCTTTAGTTGTTTTACCTTGGATATTTTTGGTAGTTTTTTTTGTATCTTTTTTAGTGACCATTTTATTAAGTAGTTTGTTTGTTAGTTAGAAACCAAAATAGGTAAAGAGGGGATTAGGCGAAGAAAGCTTAAATAAGTAGGCTTGCTTCGTCTAATCCTCATGTATTGCTTACATCTTTTAATAAGAAGGTTTGCCAAGTTAGTTTTTATAATTTTAATGTCAAAATTTGTTTATGGAATCTTTAGAGATTAATAAAAGTAAAAAATTCTCTGAATTTTTTGATGAAGTTGATTCTGTCAGAAAAATTGATTTTTTGGTTTTGCATCATGTTGAAGCTAATTCAGTGCAACATGCCATAGATCAGTTTGTAGAGTGTAAAGTGAGTTCACATTTTTTAATTGACGAATGTGGAAAAATTTTTCAATTAGTTGATGAAAATAATATTGCGTATCATGCTGGGGTAAGTTTTTGGAGAGGAGTTGATGGTTTGAATAAAACTTCAATTGGTATTGAATTTATAAATAGCGCACCTTTTGATAAAAAGTTTGAGTTAATTCAAATGCAAGCTGGAGTTGAATTGTGCAAATATCTAATCAAAAAATATAATATCGAAGCTCAAAATATTGTCGGACATTCTGATATTGCTTATGATAAAGAAACTGGATTTTTGGACAGAAAACAAGATCCATCACATTTATTTGATTGGAAGTTTTTGGCGCACAATGGTGTGGGGTTTTATCCAGAAAATTTTTTACAAAAAGAAGATAAATTATTATTTAAATTTGGTGATAAAGATTCAAAAATTTTAGAAATAAAAAAATCTTTAGCTGAACTTGGTTATAAAATCTCCAATTTTAATGATGAGTTTGATTTAGAAATGCAGCTTTTAGTGCGAGTTTTTAATCGCAGATTTAATCAAGAAAAAATAGAAACTAATTCTTGGTATTTAAGCTCGTTTCAAGCCTTCGTCACCTCCACCTATGGCGGAAGACTAACCAAGTTTTGATCTATGCGTTAGTAATAATTTTATTAAAATATTATTAACTTGCTCTTGGTGTCATCCCCGCGAAGGCGTGGATCCAGAAAAGGTTAATTCAATCTCTATTAAGGAAGTTTGAAGTACAAACCAAAAGATCTTTCTGGATCCCCGCCTTCGCGGGGATGACAACGATAGTAAAGTTTATTTTGTTACCTGTTATCATAACCTATGTTCTGCCAATCCGCCTTAGGCATTGCATGAACAGGCCTCCGGCTTTGTCAGAGGTCATCGATCCGTGCTTTTTGCGGGGTCAACTCCTGCAAAACTAACGGAATTCTAATTTTTGATGAAACAGAACCCGCAACAAGTGCGGGGTGACAATGACGGGGAAGCTAAAATTATTATTCTGGTTTAATGAATTTGGTTAAAAACTCTTTTTGCAATTACTAAAACAAAAACTTCTTTTGCCCCTGATTTTTTTAAAATTTTGGCGCAATTTTCTAAAGTTGTACCAGTTGTCATTACATCATCAATTAGTAGAATTTTTTTACCTTTTACTATTTTCTCATATTTTTTGTTTAAAGCAAAAGCACCTCTCAAATTCTTTTCGCGCTCTCTTTTTCTAAGTCCAGCTTGGGCTGTGGTATTTTTTATGCGTAATAAAAAATCGTAAAAAAATTTCTTTTTAGAAAGTTTAGATAATTCTTTTGTCAGCAAAATTGCTTGGTTAAATTTTCTTTTTCTAAGCCTTTTTTTATGCAGAGGAACCGCAACTATTAAATCAATTTTGGCAATTTCTGTTGAAGCTCGGTTAAATAATATTTTAGCAAATTTTTTAGCCAAATAAGTGGTATCACGATATTTAAAATCTCCGATGATTTTTTTGATTACAGAATTGTAGCGAAAAACCGTTATCACTGTGTCGTAAGAAGGTTTATTTCCCAAGCATTTGCCGCAGATTAAATTATCTGCCACCTTATATTCAAAGGGATGGCAACAAATATTGCATTTAGGATCAGTTATGAATTGCAATTTTTTCCAACAGTCGTTACAAAATACGCCTTCTTGCCCAATTAGGTGACTACAATGTAAACATTGGTTGGGAAAAAGTAGTTCGATGATTTTCTTAAAAAAATTCTTCATTTTGTAATGGGTTTAGAGACGCAATTAGAGGTGATATTTGATCGTGCTTTGCTGCGCCAAAATCGTGCGCGTCATGCGAAGCATTTTCAGGATTTTAATTTTTTATATACAGAAGTTGCAAATAAAATTGTTGAAAGTTTGGAATTTCTCAATCGTGATTTTGATACGGTTTTAGAAATTGGAGCGCGAGATGGATATTTATCAAAGCAAATTGGTTTAAAGAAAAAAGTTAAAACAATTGTGCAAACTGAGATTTGTAATTTCGCCAAGATTGATAATTATGGTTTTGTTGAAGGAAATAGAATTATTGCTGATGATGAATTTTTGCCTTTCAAAGAAAATAGTTTTGATTTGATAGTTAGTTGTTTAAATTTTCATCACATCAATTTAATTCCACAATTTTTGTTGCAAGTTAAATCTTTGTTAAAGCCAGAGGGAATCTTTATTGCCAGCTTTTTTGGTGAAGAAAATTTGTCAGAATTAGCCCATGTTGTCTTTGAAACTGAAAGTGAAATTTATGGTGGAATTTCGCCAAGAATGTCACCGACAATTGAAGTTAAAACTGCGGCTCATTTAATGCAAAAAGCGGGTTTTGTAAGTCCAATTTCTGATTTTGAAAAAATTGAAGTGAATTATAAAAATCCATTAACGCTTTTGAAAGATTTGAAAATGATGGGGCAGGGTAATGTTATGAGTAAAAGGTCTCGTAAGTTTTTTACTAAAGAATTTCTTGGTAAAATTTCTGATAATTATTATAAAAAATACAGTGATAATGAAGGTGACGTAAAGGCTACTTTTGAGATTGTTACTGCTACGGGGTGGAAATAGTAATTTACAATTGACAGGCTCTATTTTTGTCATCCTGAACGAAGTGAAGGATCTCTTCCAACCTCAAGAGATGTTTCGCTTTGCTCAACATGACAGTAGAGCAAAATCGTAATAAAATAAAAAATGAAAAAACTACACATAAAAACCTACGGCTGCCAAATGAATGTCTATGACTCAGACCGTATGGAAGACCTAATGACCGCAGTTGGCTATGAAACCACAGAAACTCCAGAAGGCGCAGACATGGTCATCATAAACACCTGCCACATTCGTGAAAAAGCCTCAGAAAAATTATTCTCAGATTTAGGTCGTTTGCGTCCTTTTAAAGACAAGAAAAAGCAAAGTGGCAGCCAAATGATCGTTGCAGTTGCTGGTTGCGTGGCGCAAGCAGAAGGTGAAGAAATTTTTCGTCGTTCAAATGTGGTTGATATCATCGTCGGTCCTGAAAGTTATCAAACCTTACCAGACTTAGTTGGAAAAGTAATTCGTGAAAAGAAAAAACAAATTAATCTTGAATTTACGCCTAATGATAAATTCGATGTTTTACCAGAATCAAAGGCAGGAACTGGTGCAAGTTCATTTGTTACAGTGCAAGAAGGTTGCGATAAATTTTGCACATTTTGTGTGGTGCCTTACACTCGCGGCGTGGAATATTCTCGCGAGTCTCATAAAATTTATAATGATGTTTTACAACTTGCGGAAAAAGGTGTTAAAGAAATTTATTTTTTAGGGCAAAATGTTAACGCCTATCATGGCTTGAATGAAAATGGCGAAGTGCAAGATTTAGCAAAATTAGTTCGTAAAATTGCTGAAATTCCTCAAATTGAAAGAATTCGTTACACAACTTCCCACCCTAGAGACATGACTGATGATCTCATCAAAGCTCATGCAGAAGTTAAGAAATTAATGCCATTTTTACATTTACCAATTCAGTCAGGTTCAAATAATATTTTAAAGGCGATGAACCGCAAACATACTCGCCAAGATTATTTTAAAACTATTGAAAATTTAAGAAAATCTTGCCCTGACATGGGCTTGTCATCTGATTTTATCGTGGGTTTCCCGGGTGAAACAGATCAAGATTTTGAAGATACTTTAGACTTAGTAAGAAAAATTGGCTTTACTCAATGCTATTCTTTTAAATATTCCCCTCGCCCCGGAACGCCAGCAGCAGATGCTAAAGTACAAGTTCCAGAAAATGTCAAAGATGAAAGACTAGCAATTTTACAAAAACTTTTAACTGACCAACAAACAGAATTTAATAAAAAATTCGAAGGCACAACAATGCCCGTAATGTTTGAAAGAGAAGCTCCAAAAAGCAAAAATAAAACTCTAAACAAACAGCTATGGGGAAAAAGCCCGTGGCTGCAATCAGTGATTGTTGATATTTCTAGTGAAGAAGATGCTGAAAAATATTTTGGTAAAATTGCTGATGTAAAAATTTTAAAGGCAAGACCTAGTAGTTTAGTTGGAGAGTTTTGTGAATAAAAATCCCGAAATAAAAAGAGCTGTAATATTTGCCAGAGCAGAAACTGAAAATGATGTTGAAGTTCAGTTACAAAAATTAAGAAATTACTGCAAGTTGAATGACATGCGGATATTGTGCGAAATTAATGGTAAAGTAGATCTTTCTTCGATTGATTTTGCCGAAAATACCGCAATTCTTGGGGTTGATTTAGATTTTGATAGAGATTTTGAATTGGTGAATGAACTAACTTTGCAATATCAGCTTCCAAGAGATGAGCAGAAAAATAATATTTTCTTTTGTGGTTTATCTTGGGAGTATCAGTTATTTGATAATGGTTATCCACATCGGCATAAATACTCGGCTTGGTTTTTGCACGAAATACTAGAAAATATTCTTGCTCAAGAAAGTAAAATTTTAAAACAAAAGTTTGAAAAAATTCATAATTCTGATGATCATTCTTCTTTTGAAGAGGGAGTTGAGTTTGCAAAAAGAATGAATCCAAATTGGACAATTGAGCTTCTTTATGGATTTAATTTGCTTGAAGCTTTGGTTCAAAGAAAGCTTGCTATAGTTGGGTTAGAAATTGAAAAGCAATATAATAAAGGTAGTTCACTATACTTTAAACTTTATGAAGATAAATCTTTTCAAAGTTATTTAAGTAGTGGAGAGAATAAATATGAAATTGCTTTGTGGAGATTGTCTAAAGCAGCAAGTAGTTACAGAAATATTCTTTCTCATGATTTGTTTGTAGAATGCTTAACTATGAAAGAGAGTAACAAAAATCCAAAAAGCGATTATGGAGTGTTTAGAATGTTTGATGATAAAATATTGGGAAATTTAGATGGTTTAAAGGGTTTGTATAATTTTATTCAGGATTGGAATAAATCATAAGTAAAAAAAGATTTAACAATTCTTCTTAACAAATTTGAATAAAAAAGTTTTTTACAATGTCATCTTGAGCGAAGCGAAAGATCTCATGAGTTTATGGGTTATGGATTATAAGACTCATGAGATGTTTCGCTTCGCTTAACATGACACTAGTAACAAATAATTGTCATCCTGAGCGTAGCGAAGGATCTCATGAGTTCTGCTTCAAATTAAATAAAATCACCGCAACATGAAAACCTACTTCGTTTACATTGTTACAAATAAACCAAAAGGAACACTTTACATCGGAGTTACTAATGATCTTGAAAGACGAATTAGTGAACATAAGAAAAAGTTGATCAAGGGATTCACCTCGCAATATAATTTGGATAAGTTGGTTTATTATGAAGATTTCAATGATGTTAGTGAGGCAATTGCTTGCGAGAAAAAAATAAAGGGGTGGGTAAGGCAAAAGAAAATTGCACTAATTGAGTCAAAAAATTTGAATTGGGTTGATTTAAGTTTGGAATGGTTTTTATAGCTCATGAGATGTTTCGCTTCGCTCAACATGACATGCTTTTTTATTACCTAATATTCGGTGGCAAAATCTTCCCATCCTTATATTGCGCTGGAACATAGCTTGAAGTATCTTTATTTGGTGTTAACAAGTCCCCACTGAAGTACCCATTTCTAAACCCTAACCCCCAAACCTTCCATCAAAATATTTTCCAAAACACAAAAAATCCTAGAAACTACCCCAAAAACCCTTGATAAAATTTGAGTCAAAAAATTCTGTAATAGCTGCATTGCCCATAATGGGTTTTTCTTCATCATTTTTCTGATGTGGTTTAAGATTAATCTTAAATTATGTCCAGCTCCAACTA
>Ga0214921_10002283_pt1 | contig 31399 bp, 30 predicted proteins | sample LL1505_MetaG_FD_177992 | JGI IMG/M metagenome (GOLD analysis project Ga0214921, IMG submission 177992) | Freshwater microbial communities from Lake Lanier, Atlanta, Georgia, United States - LL-1505 | ecosystem: Environmental > Aquatic > Freshwater > Lake | place: USA: Georgia | collected... | reverse complement strand
ATCTGCTAATGGAACAGCGTCGGCCGCTCTTGCGCTGGGAGAAATCGCCTCGCCAGGACTTTTTCAAATTGTGTGCTCAAACCCATCCAATCAGAAGTTTGTGTTGGACGAGTTTTTGGTCTCCATAAAAAGTACGGCTAAGTCAATTCGTGATTTGAAGGGTGCCAAGATTGCTTGTGGTCCCGGAATTCAAAACGTAACCTTGACCAAAATTATTCTTGAAAAAAATGGCCTTGGCGAGATTCAGCCGATTGAATTACCCGTAGGTCAGCACGTAGCAGCAATTGCAGCCGGACAGATTGATGCTGTTTACACATTAGAGCCTACTGGCACCATCGGTCGGGTTAAAGGTGAAACCCGTATTTTAGAAACTGGCGTGATCTCGAAATACGTATTAGGCAATGCCGATGCTCCATGGTTTGGCGGTTCGGCATCGCTCGTGAATACCTTCATTAAGGCTCGTCCTGCGGATGTTAAAAAATACGTGCAGGCCTATGCAAAAGGCGTTGATTTTGTGCGCAAGAATCCGGAAGAATCCCGTAAATCCCTTGACGGATTTACCGCAATTGATGAAACCATTGTCAAAGAAGTGCCGCTTGCTAATTTTGTGATGTACAACGAATTTAAGCCAAGCGATATTGATTTCTTCCAAAAATTCTTTGATGTCTTTACTGAACGCAAAATCTTTAGCAAAAAAGTGGATGTGAAGTCACTTATTTACAAGGGCTAATAATGTTGAAAAATCTGCGATTGCAAGCGTTTTTGCCGATTGTTGGTCCCATCGCGCTTTTGCTGGTGTGGGAACTTGCAATCACAGCCAAATGGGTAAAGCCCGTATTGCTCCCACCCCCTGGGGAAACCTTGGGGTATTTGGGGCAATCCATTATGAGCGGTGCCATCTATGGTGACTTTGTGGCAACGCTCAAAAGAACCATGTACTCCTTCTTTTTAGCCACTGTAGTGGGTGTGCCATTAGGGATTGCGCTTGGAAGTAATGAAAAAATCTATCGAAGCGTAGAGTTTTTGATTGATTTCTTTCGCTCCACCCCATCATCGGCATTAATCCCATTATTTCTCCTTATTTTTGGAATTACGGATGTGAATAAGATCGCAATCGCGACCTTTGCAGCAGTGCTATTGATTATCTTTAATAGCGCTTATGGGGTGATGAATGCTAAAAAGACCCGCGTGAATGCCGCAATCACGATGGGTATTCCAAAGCGATTTATTTTTAAAGATGTTCTATTCATGGAAAGCTTGCCGCAAACCTTTGTGGGTTTGCGAACGGGCGTATCAATGGCCTTGGTAATTGTGATTGTGGCCGAGATGTTTATTGGCTCGACCGATGGATTGGGTCATCGCATCATTGACGCCCAACAAGTCTTTAACGTCAAAGAGATGTACGGTTCAATCCTGATTACCGGAGCATTGGGGTACGGATTAAATCTTCTTTTCTTGTTAGTAGAAAAACGAATTGTTCACTGGAGTGGAAAAGCATGACAACCGTATTAGATCTCCCAGCCGAAGCTGGTACCCACGTCACCATTCGAGGTTTGGATAAATCCTTTGGTGGGGCGGTGCTTTATAAAGACTTTAATCTTGATATTCCAAAGGGAAAAATCGTATCGATCTTTGGTCCCAATGGCTGTGGAAAATCCACCTTGATCAACATGATTTCTGGCCTGATGCCCATCGATGCCGGAGAGATTTTGTTTGAAGGAAAGTCCTTGGCGCAAACTACTATTGGCTATGTCTTTCAAAACTACCGCGATGCGTTGTTTCCGTGGATGAGCGCTTGGGACAATATCGCCTACCCAATTAAACGCAGTGGGAAAAGTAAGGAAGAAGTTAAAAATCGGGTCGAAGAGCTTATTGCTTTATTTGAGATCAAATTTAATTTGCATTTATACCCGTATGAATTATCGGGCGGCCAGCAGCAAACGGTTTCCATCATGCGCGCTTTAGCAATGAAGCCCGAGATTTTATTTCTGGATGAACCATTTTCAGCGCTTGATTTTGAGATGACGCTTTTTATCCGAACCAAACTCCAAGAAGCCAATCTCTCCACTGGCGTCACCATGATGATCGTATCGCACGATCTTGAGGATGCCGTGTTTTTAGCCGATAAGATTTTGTTATTAACCCGCAGGCCAACTCGAATCTCAGAATTTATGAGTTTTGATATGGCTAAGCCGCGCGCTCCTGAGTCAGTGAGTGACCCCGAGTTCATTAAAACAAAATCCCATGCTTTAGAGGTATTCCAACGGGAGATGCGAGCATGACTATCATGCAACTATTAGAGCAATACCGTAGCGAAAGTCTAGTACCGCAAAAATACTTGGTGGAGCTTTTGGCCAAATTGAGGCGTGATCAAGAATCAGCTCCAGACCCAGCTTGGATTTGTCTAGCTAATAATCAACAACTCATAGAACAGCTTGTTGGTTTGGAAGGAAAGCGGGCTGATGATTTGCCTTTATATGGCGTTCCATTTGCCATTAAAGACAATATTGATGTAGCTGGATGGATCACGACTGTGGGTTGCCCAGACTTTGCGTATGAAGCTAAAACGACGGCCACTTCGGTGCAGAAGTTATTGGATGCAGGTGCCGTTTTGATCGGTAAAACCAATTTGGATCAATTTGCAACTGGTTTGGTTGGAACGCGATCGCCTTATGGAATAGTACCCAATCCCTTTAATCCAAAATTCGTGAGCGGGGGATCAAGCTCTGGTTCGGGATCGGTTGTATCCCGCGGTTTAGTGCTATTTAGTTTAGGGACTGACACCGCAGGTTCTGGTCGTATTCCTGCTGCATTTACCAATACGGTGGGTACCAAACCCACACCTGGCTATATGAGTACTGAGGGTGTTTATCCAGCCTGTAAAACCATTGACTGTATCTCAATTTTTACGCTCACAGCCTCTGATGCCACAATTGTTTTAGATGTGATGAGGGCTACAAATCATGATCGCACCCATGAGGCGCAATACCACCCTGAGCCTAAATTGACCTATCAATTTCCAAAACCGATTCGGGTTGGCATTCCCAAGGCAGCTGATTTTCTGGATAACACTGAATACCCAAAACTCTTTGCGAATGCCTTAAATAAACTAAAAGGCATGGGGTATCCGATCGTGGAGGTGGACATCACCCCGTTTGTAAAAGCTGGAAAACTACTCTATGAGGGCCCATGGGTTGCCGAGCGCTACGCAGTTATTGAAGATTTTCTTAAAAAGAATCCAAATTCAATGGATCCAAGCGTAAAACAAATCATTGAGAGCGGCGCAAACTATACTGCTGCCCAAGGATTTCGGGCAACGTATCAACTCAAAGAATTAGAAACCCTATGCCAACAAGTCTGGGCCCAATGCGATTTAATTGTTGTTCCCAGTGCGCCTCGGCATCCAACCATTAAAGAACTTAGTGAAGAACCTATTTTGCGTAACAGCGAATTGGGGATGTATACCAACTATGTCAATTTAATGCGTCTAGCTGCCATAGCCGTTCCGGCAGACTTTACAGCAAGTGGTATGCCATTTGGTGTGACATTGATCGGGCAAGGAGGATCTGATTTTGCGCTACTTGATTTTGCTTCCCAATGGCAGCAATTGACGCAACTGCCGCTTGGAAAACTCAATATGAAGCCATCTGAACAGTATTTGAGGATTGCAAAACCCAAAAGCTCCAGTACTCGTTTAGCGGTTGTGGGCGCTCATTTAAAGGGTATGCCGTTGCATTCTCAGTTGGTTGAACGTAATGCCCGTTTTATCAAATCCTGCAAAACAGCAAAACGCTATCAACTCTTTGCACTTGCTAATACGACTCCGCCCAAACCTGGATTGGTTCGTGTAAAAGAGGGCGGTGATCAGATTGACTTGGAGCTTTATGATGTGCCACAAGAAACGATCGGATCATTTCTTAATTTGATCCCAGCACCGTTAGGATTGGGTACCATCGAGTTAGACGATGGGTCATGGGTTAAGGGATTTATTTGCGAACCAGTAGGTATGATTGGGGCAACTAATATTAGTCAATATGGTGGCTGGAAAAATTACCTGAAAGAGACGGTCTAAAGCGATGCCAACATTGGTTCCACTCAATAATCAGTTCTCCAGTTTGGCTGATGATGCTTACTTGACGATTAAGCAAAAGATATTTTCCTTTGAAATGTTGCCCGGAGACTTGATCTCCGAAGGCAATTTAGTTCGGTTAATGCAGGTTAGCCGGACTCCCTTGCGACAAGCTTTACAGCGCTTGCAATATGAAGGATTTCTAAATGCAATTCCGAAGATTGGTTGGCAAATTGCACCACTGGATTTTAATAAGCTTGATGAGCTATATGACTTTCGTATTTTGATTGAAGGACATGCGATCAAAATACTCTGTGATAAGGCTAGCTCCTATGATCCCTTAAACGAACTCGTAAAGATATGGCTTTGTAAGGCATCGGACCGTATTCAGGATGGAGAACAAGTTGGATTATTGGATGAGAATTTTCATCATCAATTAGTGAGGATTGCTGGTAATCACGAAATGCTAAGAATGCATCAGGAGATATCCGAGCGAATTCGGATTGTACGAAGGCTTGATTTCACTAAAAGTAATCGCATTCAAGAGACCTATGATGAACACGCAAAAATTCTTAATGCAATTTTGGACCGTCGGGGTGCTGAAGCTAAACGATTGCTGACCAGCCATATTGATCAAAGTAAGATTGAAGTGAGAAAGATAACATTAGCTGCGATGCATGAGGTTAAAGAAAAGGTAAAGCTTAAGGTCAAAAGCTAACGATCGTCCCGATAAAGGACGCTTAAATTTGTCGGTTTTCCCGACACGCACCTGCAGACACCATGAACCCAACATCAGGCTCCACTCAGTGCCACGATCACCCTTGTTTTGACGAACATCTAAATCAGGTCACTGCAAGTCATTGTTGAGCATTGTGTCCTGCAGATTAGCCAGCCCTTCTAAGCCGTAGGTCGCAGGTTCGACTCCTGCTGGGCAGGCCAGATCATGGCGATTTCAACTGAGTCGATTGAGAAGATTGCGATCTAGATTGGTCGCCTATCAGACCGATGAGCGTGTGGCAGTGTCACCGAGGTGGGATCCAAGAGACTACAGGCATCTAGTGGAATCCCTATGGAATTTTTCGGGAAAGCCGACAAAAGTGAGATTCGAATAAAAAATAGGTTTCATTTGTTATCAATACTGCTGCTCAGCATTTGACTACGCAAGAACAAGCTTGTAACATGAATTCAACCCTATATTTTTTCCGCCCTGATTAAATGGATAAGAGAAATGAGTAAAGATCTACATCTTGTAGCAAAAGAGTTCATGATGAGATACGGGGGAGATATTTTCCCTAATCTTTTTAGAAGTGCAAAGGGAACTATTGTTGTAGATGATACTGGTCGAGAAATTCTTGACTTTACCTCTGGCCAAATGTGCGCCACAATTGGCCACAACCATCCTGCAATTGTAAATGCAGTTAATGAGGCTGGAAAAAAAGCATTTCATATGTTTAGTGGAATGATTCCTGAAGATGTTGCCCGGTTAGCTGAGAAAGTTGGAACTGAGTGGATGCCCCCGGGCCTAACTAAGTCAATCTTTATTAATACTGGATCCGAAAGTAATGAAGTCGCTTTACGTATTGCCAAAATGTACACTGGGGGATATGAAGTTATTGCCGTAGGTGGATCGTGGCATGGTGTAACTGGTATTGCAAGTGCTGTCTCCTTTGCTAGCGATCGAAAGGGGTATGGAGTCCCAGTTCCGGGTGTTTTTGTTTTGCCTGAGCCTAATATGTATAGACCTTATATTCCAGAGCTTTCCCCAGAGGATTCGGCTCTTAGGAGTTTAGAAATTGGTTTAAAAATGTTCGATATGGCTTCGACGGGTAGGAGAGCAGCAATAATAGTCGAACCTGTTATAAGTGCTGGAGGTGTATTGGTTCCCCCGAAAAGCTATATGCAGGCACTTAGAAAGGCGGCTGATGATCGTGGCATGCTACTTATTTTTGATGAGGCTCAAACTGCTTTTGGCCGAATAGGAAAAAAAACCGGATCCGAGCTATTTGGTATTACACCCGATATCATGACGTTATCAAAAACAATGGGTGGCGGTTTGCCTTTGGCTGCAGTAGTAACAACTCCCAAAATTGAAGAAGACATACACCAGAAAGGATTTACTTTTTATACAAGCCATGTTTCGGATCCATTACTAGCTGCAGTAGGTTTAGCAGTTCTTGATACCATCAAAAATGAAAAATTAATTGAGAAATCAAATATAACTGGCGCATATCTAAGAAACAAGCTACTGAGCTTACAAGATAAGTATGAATGTATCGGCGAGGTTCGCGGTGAGGGACTTTTGTTAGGGGTTGAGCTTGTTCAAGATCGTAAATCGAGATTGCCTCACCATAAATTAGGTGAGCTAACAACCAAGAAATGTTTTGAATTAGGCTTAAGTATGAATATTAGACGGCGGCCTGAGCGAGGATCTGTTTGGAGAATAGCTCCGCCCTTGACTGTCACAAATGAAGAGATAGATAAAGCCATTGCAATATTAGACAAAGCCTTACAAGATAGTCTGAAATTACTTTAATTGTTAAACCCACTAGGAGTGTTAATGAAAAACTATAAATTTATTCTGGCTTCTTTTCTATTCATACCTACCATTACTTTTGCACAATTATCCAATACTGATGCAAAAATAAAATCATCTAACTCTATAACTGTAGGGGTAAGAGAATCATCTTCGCCCCTATCTTATTTAATTGGTAGCGGTAATTACACCGGGTATCATGTTGAACTTTGTCAGAGGGTATTAAATCGGCTGTATCCAAATGCAAAGCTGGTCTTTTTTGGCATTACTCCGCAAAATAGAATACCTTTACTTCAGAATGGAACAATTGATATTGAATGTGGATCTACTAGTAATACGGCTGCACGTAAAGAGCAGGTCGATTTTGCGGTTACGACATATGTGACTGAAGCTCGTTATGCTGTTAAAAAATCATCTGGCATTAATTCAACTGATGATGTAATCAAGAAAAGAATTGTTACAACTACTGGAACCACCCCAGTTCAGCATTTACGTAGGCTTGAGCAAGCCAGAGGAGTTAAGTTGGATGTAATTTATGCAAAGGATCATGCTGAGGCTTTTTTGCTTGTTGAGACTGATAGAGCAGATGCATTTGCAATGGATGACAATATTTTAGCGGGTAATATTGCTGGCAGTAAGAATCCCGGCGCATACAAGATTGTGGGCGATCCATTAAGTACTGAGGCTATTGCAATCATGATTCGTAAAGATGATCCCATATTTAAGGCTGGAGTTGACCGCCAAATTAAGGCAATGATGAAGTCTGGTGAGCTCAAGGCTCTTTATGAAAAATGGTTTATGGCTCCAATTCCTCCTAAAAATGCAACTATTGGAATTCCAATGGGCGTTTCTTTAATTGAGCTGATCAAAAATCCATCTGATGCTCCTGCAGAAGCTTTAGTAATTAAATAAACAGTAGTCTTTTGATTTCTACCGAAAAATCATAAGCGTCCCGACAAAGGACGCTTACATTTGTCGGTTTTCCCGACAAACGCCTGCAGATACCATGACCACCTACACGAGACCCCAATCAATCCCAGCCAAACCGGTGTTTTGGTGAACAGTTAAATCGGGGCAATGCAAGCCATTTTTGAGCATTGTCTAAAGCAGATTAGCCAGCCCTTCTAAGCCGTAGGTCGCAGGTTCGACTCCTGCTGGGCAGGCCAATTCCGGGAATCTTTCACTGATTCGATTGAGACGATTGTGACCCAGATTGACTAGCCATGAGACCCGTGGCGGTGGGGCTGTAAAACCGGTTGGTATCCAGGAGACTATTGGCATCTAGTGGAGCTCGGTGGAAGATGTCAGGAAACCCGACAAATATTTACATTCCCCGGGGACTGGTTGGAAGTAATGGCGCCGAAGGAAAAGTTGGTGCCGGTGGCGAGCTATTCCTTGGCATCGAAGATGGGATTGGTTGTATCAAGATTGCAGTAGAAGCAGGGGAGCTTGATGCCCAAATTGAGATAGCCAGTGCCAAACTAAGAAGTGGCTTTAAGAAATAATGCAGAGTTGCGAATGGCTGTTCCACTATGTAGAGCAGTCATTCGCCTTAGCAATGAACCACAGGCTCGATTCGACCCAGAGCGGACACTTAAAGAAAAACCACCCGAAGGTGGTTTAAACTCCTGCCGCCAATATCTTGAAAATTAAACTTTACCTAGCTTGATGGGCAGCCATTTGCCAATGGTTTACCTGCAACACGATCTTTAATCCAAGGTAAAAAGAATTGTTGAGAGCCACGGGGCTCATCAAAGTGAGTTTGTTTTCCAGGCAACTCCATTCTGCCAACATTGCCGCCCAAACCACACATTTGCTTTTGAAACATGGCGCCCATTGCAGGTGGGTTTACATTATCAAGAGAGCCATAATAAATCTGCACTGGGGCAACTGGCTTTACAGGTTGAGCACTGCCCTTATATACCGCTTCAGCCCAAGCAAGCGCATTCGCTTGATTAGTCTTTAGAAGAGCATTGTAATCATCCTTAAAGTAATAATTCATCGTATCACTGGCAGCATGCATACATTTGTTGCTGTAGATCTGATTAACTGCTTTTACTCCTTCATCCGTAAATAGATCGGAAAATTTCAGATCAGGGAAGGCAGCCTGCGTTCCCCATAAAAACATGGTTGCATGGGTGAAATCAAAAATGTTATGAATATATGATTTTAGTAAGTCCGCAAGAAACTTGCTAGCGCCCGCTTGATCTAATTTGCCAGTAGGTGCAGACGCTAGGGCATATTGCGGCCCCATTGCAATGAATCCAACAAAATTGATATTATCAAAGGCGGTACCTCGCTGATTGATATAGTCAGGCAAAGTCGAGGCAGCAAGCGCAGCCCCACCCCCTTGTGACCAACCATAAAATACTGCTTTTTTATTTGCTCCTGTTGCATTCATAGAGCCCGCAGCTCGAGCTGCATTAATGGCATCCATTCCGTTTGTCACGGCAACGGCATACTGATGCTTACCACCGCCGCCTAAACCCTGGTAATCGGTAGCTACTACAACGTAACCCTCCTTAATAAATTCCTCAAGGGCTGGTATTCCATAATCTGTCCATGAATTTCCGCCCATCAAGAAATATTGATTCATAGGTACTGCAGGGTTAATCACCTGAGATGGCCCACAGTTTTGGGCGGTTCCAGTAGTGCCATGAGCCCAGGTCATTATTGGGCGGCCACCAGCTGGTACGCTGCCAGTTGGAGCAACCACTAAACCAGTTGAAATAGTTTTTCGACCAGATACATCAGAGGAGATGTAAGCAATTTTCCACGCTTGCGCCCCTTTTACTGGCGTATCAATTTTCTCTTGCTTGATAACTTGTCCTAATTTTCCCTCTGGCTTCATTTTTATTACCGAGGCGTAAAAAGGTTGTACAGGAGGCTCTGCATTGACCACATTACAAAGCGCTGCAAATATAAAACCGGTAATAATTTTATTCATTTGAATGTCAATCCTATGCATATTACTTACTTGGCCCAAAAGGGTCTACACAAAAACCTATTTACCTTGATTAAGCAAAGGTACTCTATTAAAAACCCTCATTTTTTGCAACTCTAATTCAATACTGTTAAAAAAAGACCGTACCAAGGTACAGTTTTTCAAAAAGTTTTGCACAATATTTGTCGATACATATTTTTCAGCCTCCGTCGAGTTAGCAAGATACTGCGATGAATATCGCCCGTCAATTGAAAAGCTCGCTAAGAACAATCAAGAGGGTACGGGTTTCACGATTTGCATAAGGCCAAATAGCAGTAGCTAATGTGAAATCACCAATCCCGGTACTGGTAGGGTAATTCGCAAGTGAGACTGATGGTTGAATAGTTCCATAAGGAAGTTGGGCGAAAGTAAGGCCCGGAAGATCGCCAAGCGTATAACTTCTTGTCGCCCTTAATACTAAGTTTGGATTATTTATAACTGGGCTACCGTAGGGTGCAGATGAAACTACAGAGCCATTTCGATAGTTAGTAGTGTTTTCTGTGGCAAAGTAGCTAAGCATCAAATACGTCTTATCTGGCGGCGGCGCAACAATATCGTTTGGCTGTAGATCAATTGCCAATCCCATAAGAGGCTTGGCTAAGAGAAATAAAACGATAGTTCGGCTAAAAAAGGTCATAAACATTTTAGTGATCGTGACGCACCGTTTAACACGAAAATTCGCAGATTAAAAAGAGAAATAATTTATTCAGTTGGATAAATTAAAGACTAGACTTCTGCTGGGAAAGCCAATATATATTATTTCAATTGCTAGGACTTTTGAAAGTTTTTTCTATTAATAATTTATTCTGATCACAATACCTCGCAATCTCAACAAGCGTATTTAAGCCAAGCTTATTTTTTATGCTAGCCCGATGCCATTTAACCGTGCGCAGAGTTATATTTAACGCATTAGCGATCTCATATTGTCGATAACCTTTGCCTAATAGAAGCAGAACCTGGGCCTCACGCTGACTAATTGGAATTGATGTTGTGTGATTGGCAAACGGTATAGAGACTGTATTTAATTTCATTGCACTAGATTGTTCAAATAGGGCCTCGATGGCTTGACTAATTTTTTCTCCTGTAAATGGTTTGAGTAAGAAATCAGCAGCTCCACCATGCCATGCATCAATAATATCGGCCTGCTGTGCATTACCACTAGTAAAAATAATTGGGAAATCGATATTAATTTCCTTTAACTTAGTTTGTAGTTCAACCCCATTCATGCCCGGCATTTGAAAATCTAGCAGAATACAGGTAGGAATCCTATCCTCAAGGTCAAAGTTATTCAAGGCACTTAGTAATGCCTCAGCAGATTCAAATTGGGTCACCAAATATTCTTTCGAGAGCCAGTCTGTTAGGCTATCCCTTAGAGCAGTATCGTCTTCCACCAGAATGACGCGTAATTGCTTCATTTCACTCCAGCCATCTCATTTAAAGGGATTTGAATTTCAAAGCATGCTCCGCCATTTGTATGATTGAATCCCGTAATTTTGCCTTGATGCCGCTCAATAATGGTTTTACTTAACCACAAACCAACTCCAAGCCCGCTTGGTTTTGTTGTTTTATAAAGCTCAAAGAGGGATTCAAAAGCCATTGGATTGATACCCGAACCACTATCAACTATGGATAGGGTAGCGCAGGACTCATTATTTGTGATGCTAAGAATAATTTCTCTAACGTCAGAATTATTCTCACTTATTGAATCGATCGCATTGTTAAACAAGTTAATTAGTACTTGTTGTAATTGAACCCCATCACCAAAAATAATGGGATTGGATTGATATTGTTTAAGAAGAGTAATTCTCTTTGATTGAAGGGTTGGTTTAATAATCTCGAGGACTTCATTACAAACTTTTTGTAAATTAATTGACTCAAATTTCTCAATCTTTGATCCAAAGAGCTGCCTTAAATTCTGTACCAGGCTTGATAATTGGCTCGATTGAGCACAAATTTCATCTAACGAGGAAATAGTACCAACACTATTTCTAGCTGGTGATAAATCTCGGCGAGCTGTTTCAGCTCGAATCGCAATCGTGGTTAAAGGTTGACTTAGTTGATGGGCAAGGGAGCTGGCTAGTGCGCTAATTCCAATGAATCGGTTTGAGGCAATTAAGCCTCGCAAGAACTGATTTTTTTCTTCAATAGCTTTAACGAGAGGTTGATTCAGAATGTTTTCAGACGGATTGAATTGATCGACCCAAGTAATCCGAAAACCAATGTAGCTCATGTAGCGAAAGCTACTAAATACCATGAATAATGTGAAGGCAATCATTGCAGCAGTGGTTGGCTCCCCTCTCGGCATAATAGGGGCGCTCGTAAAGTTGGCGATTACCCGAATGAGTCCAAAGCAAATTAAACCAAATGTGAGCCATTTCAAAAATTGAACAAACTGATTATTAGGAAATTTTGGAAGTAGCACGTGTTTGTATGCCCAATAATTCGCTATGAATAGGCTTGTCACAATAATTGCATTAGTGGTGATGATCCAGCGATAGTTTGATTCGTTACGATTGATTTCTGCCATGAAAGTAAGCGCTGCGAGGGCGATTACCCCAAACATAAACCACTTTTTGTTCATTTTCTTAACAATACAAAGAGTACTGTACAAAATTGCTACTTCAGATGCTAGGACTGCAAAATTTGGGATTCCGATGGTAAGCCCATTCACGGCTACAGCATTAACATTTACTAAAAAAATTACCGCACAACTAATAACCATACAGAGTTCTGAAAATAAAAAGTAACGGGCGGATGAATCTAATTGAGTTCTAAATGCAGCAATCAAAAACCCACTTGAAATCAGAGTGAATAAAAAATACGCAAGACCGAGTACAGCAAATGAATTCATATTAGTTTTAAAGAAAAGCTAATTATTCTTGATTGAATTGAATCATCTAAGTTTATGTTTTTTTTGGGTAAAAGCGGTAGATATATCAGGGTAAACGAGGGTGAGGTATTGCTTAAAAACTGTACCAAAGTACATGTTTTTGAATGAACAAACCAACTACAGTTTCTTAGTTCCTTTTAAATTCTGAGCTAAGCAATATTCTTGTCTAAATAACCCAACCACTTTGGTAAACGCACCCACATTTTTTATGAATTGATCTTTTGAAAGGAAGTCGATATGAGTACCTCAAGTCGTCGTAAGTTTCTTAAAACTACAGCTATTGGTGGTGCAACAGCAGCTCTTGGTAATTCTGTCATGGCCGCACCCAAGACTAAATTGACCAAAGCTAACGCTATGGATCACGTGATTTTGGTGCTCTTTGAAAATCGCTCTTTTGACAATATTTTGGGATATCTCTATCAAGCGGGTGAAGTACCCAAGTTTGAGGGTGTGGTTGGTAAGAACCTTAGCAATCCTGTGCCATCGTGGGCACAGTATCCTGCTCCCAATGGTAGAGTTCCTTTCACGGTTGCAACCTCTATGGACTCGCCCAATCCAGATCCAGGCGAAGAGCATCCACATACTAATACGCAGATGTACAACATTTTGGACGAGCGTAATCGCTTCAAAATGGGTAAGCAGATGACGTCGCCTTGGAATGCGCCATCGTCTTCTGTGGCGACACCGAATATGGAAGGTTTTTTAACGGACTACATTAGTTTTTATACCGCCATGATGGGCCGTCAGCCTACCTATAAAGAGTACGCACAATTAATGACGGGCTTTACCCCTGAACAAATTCCAGTGATCACTGGATTGGCGAGAGGATTCTCGTGCTTTGACCATTGGTTCTCAGAAGTGCCATCACAAACTTTTACAAATCGATCATTCTGGGTTGCAGGTACCTCATCCGGTTATGTAGTGAACGATCCAGCAGATAACTTCCTCTTAAACAACAAAGCGGAAACGATTTTTAATCGATTGGAGGCCAATGGCAAGACCTGGAAGATCTATGTATGCGAGCCTGATCCACTGTCATTCACTGGGCTCATTAGTATGCCTGTTCTAAAAAAATACTTTGCTACGCATATTGTTCCATTTGCAGAGTATGAAAAAGACTGTGCCAACGGTACATTGCCTAATTTTGCATTTATTGAACCTAACTTAGTTGCTGGACATAACGACTACCATCCCGCCGCTGGAATGGCTATTATCCAAGGGGTTAACCTACCACTTGATGAACCTTCTTCAGTGCTGGGTGGTGAAGCCTATTTGTCACGCATCTACAATGCGTATAAAGGAATGGGAGCGACACAAAAGGGTTCCAACGTTCTCAATACAACTCTCTTTGTTGGCTGGGATGAGCCGGGTGGAACCTACGACCATGTGCCACCACCGCTTGTACCTGCCCCTAATGAAAGCGCTCCTAAAGGTCAGCAAGACTTTGATTTTCGTCGCTCAGGGTATCGCGTCCCTGCCGTCATGGTCTCACCATGGATTCCTGAAAAGACAGTCTTCAATGATGAGTATCGCCATACCTCGATGATTGCTACATTGCGAAAGGTCTGGAATTTAGGTAAGCCGTTTACACAGCGCGATGCAAATGCAAGAACTCTGGAAAATTGCTTTACATTAAATACACCGCGTGACCCAAGTACATGGCCAAGTCCTGTGGCAAGACCCGCGCCAGCATATACGGCTCCAGATCCAAAAAATCTACCACCGTCTTATTCCAATCTTGCCAAAGCGATGGTCCCAGCGATCATTAAATTTGCACACGCCCAGGGATATCCAACTCCAACCATGCCGAAGACCCCAAATGGTGCGATTACAGGAGAACAAGCCTTGAAGATTGCACAAGAGTTCTCGAATGAAATGTTTCCTGGCTTAGCAAGAAAAGCCTAGCGAACTTCTTGAGAACTTAACGAAGTTCTGTGAGAGGGTAAACAGCCACTAGATGTGGCTGTTTTACTTACGTCCATAAGAGCGCTAGCAAAATGCCGGTTTTCCCGACAAACGCCTGCAGATACCATGACCACCTACACGAAGCCCCGCCCAACGTCATACCCACCCATGTTTTGGTGAACACCTCGAACCTGCCCTCTGTAAGCCATTGTTGAGCATTGTGTTTTGCAGATTAGCCAGCCCTTCTAAGCCGTGGGTCGCAGGTTCGACTCCTGCTGGGCAGGCCAGACTTGAAGCTTTCAATCTCTAAAACTATGTTTTGAACAATGCCCAAGCTTTAAAACACCCTTGAGTAATTAATCAGGCAGGATTACATTATGACGGTTAACCCTTAAAATAGCGTAATAACTGATTTTTTGTCAGCAGGAGGGGCGCTCTTGAAAAAGCTGTTATTAGCCATCTTCTTCACACTTTCAGGCTCTGCTAATGCAGAGATTAATCTAATAAGTTTTCAATTTGGACAGGAAAACCCATCTACTATTCCAACCGTATATTGGACAAATCCTGGATCGAAGGCTTTAGTAATATTTCTACCAGGTGGAAGCGGTAGTTTTGGAGTCACAAAAAAGCCGGATCCAAAGCCCAATTGGCTATTAGCATCACTTCATAGATCACAAGATCCATTACTGGATCTTGTATTTATGGATAGCCATTATTCTTTACAAGCCGATTCTGGAGATTCCTATAGTCGTTGGTCAGCAAGAAGAGAAGCTCAACATCTTGAGCAAATAAAAACCGTTGTTAGTTTTTATCAGAAAAAAACTGGAAAACCAGTTTTTCTTTTGGGGCACAGTAACGGCAGTTTGAGTATTGCGGAGTTTTTGAATCAAACACCTGATAATCAAAAATTAGTTGCTGGAGTAATTTTTAGTGGCAGTCGAAATGAAACATTAGTTAAACAAAATATTTCTTTACCAGTTCTTATATTGCATCACAAATCAGATCCAAATCGTTGGACCACACCGAGCTCCGCGGACCAATTATCCACATCTATTAAAAAAATTAATTCCTCAAATACAGATCTAAGATGGGTTGAGGGTGGTAAGGATATCCCCTGGGGTGATCCAACCCATTCAGGACGACATATGTATAACGAAGCTCTTGATGAAGCTGCTAAATTGATCGAGAACTTTATTAAAGAGGTGGTTAATAAATAGATATTTTTCCAACCGATAAATTATTTCTCAATGGAGTGCTTGAACTTGTCGGTTTTCCCGACAAACGCCTGCCGACACCATGAACCCAAGATCAGACCCCACTGAACGCCACGATGACCCCCGTTTCGACGAACACCTCAAACCTACCCACTGTATGTCATTGTCGACCATTGTGTTTCACAGATTAGCCAGCCCTTCTAAGCCGTAGGTCGCAGGTTCGACTCCTGCTGGGCAGGCCAATGAATGGAATTTTCTACTGGGTTGATTGAGTTGATTGTGGCCCGGATTGGTCACCCATGAGACCCGTGGCGGTGGGGCTGTCTCACCGGGTGGGATCCTCGTGATAATTAGCATCCGGTGGTGGATTATAGAATTTGTCGGGAAGCCCGACAAATTACTAATTAAAAAATCCATAATTGAGTCTTAAACTACAAAAAATGTTAATTTCATTACATATTTGGAGGAAATCCCTATGAAAGCTATTGAAACTCTTTTAGAAGTCCTAATTTTCAATAGTCGCTGGTTGCTTGCCCCGTTTTATCTTGGTCTTGTGATTGGCATCGGTATGTTATTAGTAAAGTTTGGGCAAGAACTACTCCACACCATACCTAATATTATGTCTGCAAGTGAGAGCGAGGTTGTGCTTGCTGTTTTAGCTTTGGTCGATCTTTCTCTTGTGGCCAATTTACTACTCATTGTGATTTTTAGCGGATATGAGAACTTTGTATCAAAGATTAATACGGCTGGGCACGAAGATCGACCCGAATGGATGGGTCAGGTGGATTTCTCTAGTTTAAAAATAAAGGTCATTGCTTCGATTGTTGCTATTTCTGCGATTGAATTACTCAAGGGCTTTGTCAATCTCGGTGTTCTCCTGAAGAGCGGAGGAGATACACCTGCAATCTGGTCAGAAGCGGATCAAGCGATAGCATGGAAAGTTGGTATTCATATTGTCCTTGTTATTTCAGGAGTACTTTTTGCCTACATGGATAGTCTCTCTGAGAAAACCCATGCACTCAAGCTAAAGAGTCATTCTGACCATTGAGTTGTAATTATTAAATTATGTGAATCCCTAAGCCTTGGATTGCAGATTCCCGTCCTACTAGACAGGCCGCTCCTAAAAACAAATAGGGGGATATCATCCCCCTATTCGATAAGTTGTCTAGAAGTTACTTAATATTAGTTTATTGAATTCCCATGATTTTCTTAGCATCAGCCAAGGACTTCATCGATTCAGTATGCTGACCCGCTTTGTGTTGCTCCTCACCCTTAGCGCGAAGGTCTTTCACTATTGCAGTATCTTGAGCACTTAGTTTAGTAGTGGGCATAGCGGCATCAATTTTTTTCATTTCACCAGGACAGCCATGAGCTAGGGCAAGACCAGAAACAGCGAGTAGGGCAGTTGATACAAGTAGTTTTTTCATTAAAACCTCCATAAGTTTGAGTTTTTAATATAGCGCTTAACAAGCATTCTTGCATTTGTAAGTCTTATAAATGACCTGTTGAAGTCATTGGTATAAGAGCTGTCAATCAAATGTGACAGTGACCTATTGGTGCTCAAAGGCTAAAGAGCCTCTCCCGGATTGGCGGCACACACGAAAAGGTACATCTCTATATAGTCTAGTCATGCACTATCAACCTATTACTATTTCTGATCGCGTTGCCTTGACCTTTACCAAAAGCATGCGGTTCTTTGCCGATACCTTTTTCAAAACACGGTATGGACATCGCGCCGTTGTACTAGAGACGGTAGCCGGTGTGCCAGGGATGGTTGCAGGAATGTGGACCCACTTGACTAGCCTGCGACGTATGCGAGTCGGCTACGGTCCTAAGATCCGTACTTTACTGGCCGAAGCCGAAAATGAACGCATGCACTTAATGACATTTATTGAGATTGCAAAGCCGAACTTATTTGAGCGGTATTTAGTTTTAATTGCCCAAGCCGTCTTTTGGAATCTATTCTTTGTGATTTATGTGTTCTTTCCACGAACAGCTCATCGTATCGTTGGGTATTTTGAAGAAGAGGCAGTGTACTCCTACACTGAGTACCTCAAAGAGATTGATTCTGGAAGAACGCCTAATATTCCAGCACCAAAAATAGCAATTGATTATTGGAAATTAGCCCCAGATGCCACGCTGCGTGATGTAGTAATTGCTGTTCGTGAGGATGAGGCACACCATCGTGATACCAATCATCAATTTGCTAAAGAATACGATGAGCAGCGTAAAACATCCTAGTTAATGGAAGGAATAATCAGCAATGAACTCGAACGAAAAAGTAATGCTTGAGAAATTTCTTGAGCAATTAAAAAATACTCAGGCAAATCCAAAAGATCTTGATGCGGACAAATTGATTGCGGACAGCACCAGAAATAATCCCGATGCAACCTACTTGTTAGTTCAGCGCGCACTAGGGCTGGAGTTAGCCCTGCAGGCTACTCAAAAACAACTTACTGAGCTACAGGCTGTAAACCCTCAGACTAAGCCGTCAAGTTTTATCAATGAACATAATTCTTGGGGTAGAGCCCCAGGTTCACCCCCGACTAATGCGCCACTTCAAACAACCAAGACAAATGCAATATCACCAAATCAACCGAGTGCCTGGGGTGCTGGCTTATTAGGAACCATTGCAACTACTGCTGCTGGGGTGGTGGTTGGATCGATGCTCTACCAAGGTATTCAGAGTATGTTGGGACACGATCAAAACCAGCCCAATTTAGGCCCGTTGGGCTCTGGTGGGACGAATGATCATTTACAAACGGTCCAATATGACCAACATGATGTCCAAGACCAAATAGATAGTGATTTTGGCGGCGATGACTTTGTATAAGGGTTGATATGGAGTTGGCCATCAATCCAGCCCATGCGGAGCTTTCTCCGTATTTAATTCGTGAGCTTCGCTCCGATCACGCGGGTGAGACCGGGGCGGTTTACATTTACCAAGGCATTATTACGATTGCCCAAATTTATCGCAATCAAGAACTAGTCACTTTTGCTAAGCATCATTTAAAGACCGAAGTAGAGCACCTCCAATTGGTTGAAGAGTGGTTAGAGCCGAGCAACCGAAGTCGTTTACTAGGTCCATGGAAATTGGCCGGCTGGTTAACAGGCGCTATTCCAGCACTATTGGATCTAAATCAGTCTATGCCACGATAGCAGCCGTAGAGACATTTGTGGATCAGCATTATCAGGAGCAAATTGATCACATTCAGTCTTTTGGCGGGCCCACAGAGCTACTATCCCTATTACAACGTTGCCAGGCCGATGAACAGCATCATCGCGATGAGGCCAAAGACCTGATTCAATCAGATCCTCCAGGGCTTGTTTTGGCGGCTTGGTGCAAAGTTGTTGGAATTGGCTCAAAACTCGCAGTATCTCTAGCTCGCAAAATTTAGCCTTAATGCCATAAGTTGATAGTTAAATTGAATGGCGCTCCTGTAAAACTAGGCTAACATTCAAGTTGTTTTTCTTCCTCAATTCGGTCGCTTTGGCGACCATTTTTTTATTACCCACCCAGAGAAATGTCGGTTTAAACGACAACTATAAGTAAGTATCAGTGTAGTAAAAACTATCTATCGCTTATTAATTGTTAAGTGAGCAAAGATCAACTGGTTCATTGATAATCAAATGACTCAAAACCCTGATCGTTTTAAGTAATGCCCACAAAAAATCCCATTTACGCCTTTGTTGATATTGAAACCACAGGTTCGCGGGCAAACTTAGATCGTATTACCGAAGTTGGCATCGTGACCCTTGAGAATCAAGAGGTATCTGAATGGTCTGGGTTAATTAATCCAGGCGTATCAATACCCAATAATATTCAGCAGCTCACTGGGATTACTCCAGCCATGGTCAGTTCAAAACCCAGTTTTGCCGAGATTGCAGAGGAGCTCTATCTAGAGCTCAAAGACAAGATCTTTGTGGCCCACAATGCCCGCTTTGATTACAGTTTTCTGAAAGCTGAATTCAAGCGCTTGGGGATTGACTTTTCTCTTAAAGTCATCTGCACAGTCAAACTCTCCCGACGTCTCTTTCCAAATCAGGCTAGGCATAATCTCGATACCTTGATCGCCGTTCATGGTCTACAGGTCAAGAATCGCCACCGAGCGCTCGATGATGCCAAGTTACTGCATCAATTCTGGCAGCGCTGTGAAGCGACCTTTGATCAAGAGCATTTCCAAACCCAAATTGACTATCTATTAGGAAGACCGAGCCTTCCACCGCATATTGACCATGAGTTGATTGATGAGATCCCCAACCGACCCGGGGTATATCTCTTTTACGCAGAAAATAAGCAACCCCTCTACATTGGGAAAAGTAGTGACCTGCGAGCGCGGGTCATGAGTCATTTTCAGGCCTCATTAACGAACCGCAAAGAAATGAAGCTTTCTTTGCAGGTGCGAGACATTGATTGGATTGAAACCAGTGGAGAATTAGGCGCCTTACTTTTGGAATCGCGCCTCATTAAAGAGAAGCTACCGAGTTTAAACATTAAATTACGCCGCTCGCGGGATTTATGCGCTTGGCAGTTGAAGAAAGGATCCAATCACCTAGAACTGCGCCTTGTGAATCACCATGAACTGCAACCCGGCAAGCAAGATCATTTGTATGGACTCTTTTACAGTAAGCGTGAAGCCACCCAAACCCTCCAGTCAATTGCTAAACGCAATCAACTTTGTGAGGGACTCTTAGGCTTTGAAAAGTTAACTCCCGGAAGTCCGTGTTTTGGCTTTCATGTAAAGCAATGTAAAGGAGCATGCATTGGCGTGGAGCCTCGAGCGATTCATGATCTGCGCCTACAAACCGCGTTACTCAAATTAAAGGTAGCGATTTGGCCTTACCCAGGAGCCATTGGGATTCGGGAAGGGGAGGATTTGCACCTCTTTGATCATTGGTGCTATCTGGGTAATGTTATTAGTGAGCAAGAAATCGAAGAGCTTTTGCAGAGTGGGGAACCTGAATTTGATCTGGATATCTATAAGTTAATCAAAAAAGCGCTCAAAACATTACCGAAAGAAAACATCTTGAATTTGGATACATACCAAAGACATTCTAAATACAGTTAGCTACCAAGCGTCGCTATTTAGGACGCTCGAATTTGTCGGTTTTCCCGACAAACACCTGTGGATACCAACCCTTCAACACAAAATCCCATTCAATCCCAGCCAAACCGATGTTTCTAAGAACGCCTCGAACCTGCCCACTGCAAGCCACTGTCAAACATTGTGTTCTGCAGATTTGTCAGCCCTTCTAAGCTGTAGGTGGCAGGTTCAACCGCTGGTGGGCAGGCCAAATGGTCCTAAAAAATAGCCACCTTATTAGTGGCTTTAAATGGAGACACGTAAACCGGACTATTACTAACTAATCCTAAATTTAATGTAGTCAATCTCAACATTCCAATCAAGAATAACTATCCGTTAAAAATACTGATTGATTTGTTCGATAATGATTTAATTAAAAGTAATTATCTATTGATATGGCGCTATTTGTTATTGAGGGTTGTGGTGATATTGGCTCAGCAATTGCCCATCAACTTTTCAAAGCTTCTCAGTCAGTTTTGATTACTGACCATAGTCGACCAGCCCATTCACGTCGCGGTATGAGTTTTGTTGATGCTTACTATCAATCAAACTCCCAACTTGACGGTGTAGTGGCTCGATATTTTGATCGTTTACCAAGTACGTTACCTAATGAGGTAATCATTTGCACAATGGCCGTCGAGCAGCTTTTAGATCAATTTAATGTCAAGGTCATTATTAATGCACGGATGCAAAAACGAGATACTCCTGAATTACCAAATTGGAAAAGTAAGCGTGATGCGTTTCTCATTGGACTAGGCCCTGGATTTACATCCAATGTAAATTGTGATGTGGCAATTGAGACGGCTTGGGGTGATCATTTGGGTAGAGAGGTTACTGGTCCAACTGAGCTATTGAAGGGTGACCCAAGGCCAATTGACGGCCTTACACGCGAAAGAATTATTTATGCGCCGATTAGCGGTATTTGGCAAACGAACTCTAATCTGGGTGACTTAGTTAAGGCTGGCGATATCTTGGGTAACATCAGCGGCCATATTATTCATGCACCTATTAATGGGGTTCTAAGAGGTATTAGCCACCATTTGGCAAACATCAATACTAATCAAAAGATTGTCGAACTTGACCCACTAGGTAAAGCCCAAATTTATGGACTAGGTGAACGACCCCTCAAAATTGCAAAAGGGGTCATTCAAGCATTACAGAAAAGAATGCTGATTTAAGTTACTTGATTGGTGTGCTATTTCCACCTAAGGGTAAGGTGACATTAGCTGGAATATTGCCATTTTGTAACAGCATAAATGCTGTAATCGCTGTTTTTTGCTGATCGTTGATCTTATTAGGATCATCAAAGGGCATCAGCATTTGTAAGTAGTCAAACAGCCCCTTAGCAGTTAAAAACTTTTTAATATCCTGACCTTGGCCCCAAATAGGTCTTGGAAAGGCTGCGGCATCACGCCCGTTAGCGCCATGACAAATGGCGCAATTGGCTTGATATAACTTTGCACCTTCTGCGATTTGGGGGCTTGCATTGCCTGGCAGTGAAGGTGGACTACCTTGAGCGATTGAAACACTTGAAAAAGTAATTAAAGAAAAGCTAAGCAGAGCTAAGTATTTGGTTTTCATCATCATTCAATAAAAAAGTGTCTTAGACGATTAAGTCTAAGACACTTATCGGGTTAATTAATTAAACGACTTGAATACGGAACTTTGGTATTGCACCATTGGCCATACCAAGTTGGTTAAATGGCACTGTTTCAGGCTGAGTGTTACCTTTCATATCGATGCCACGGGTTTCGATAACGTGATTACCAACGGTAGCGTTCCACGGGAAGTCAAAGCGAACCCATGTATAGCGACCCATGTTGGGTTGCATGATTGAAGCGCGCTGCCAAGGACCACCATCAATTCGGTACTCCACATGGCGAATGCCATATTGAGGCGCCCATGCATAGCCCTTAATCATTTGCTGGCCAGCAGGTAATTTTGGTAGCTCACCACGCTTGAGGGGATAGTTTGCTGGAATGGAGGGTGATTTTTCCAACACCAACGGTACGGTGATTAGGGATTTAATTGGCATCCAAGTCACCATTGGACCTTTGACATCTTCTGGTGTCACACCAATGAACTCATCGGTCGCAGCAATCTTTGGAGCCTGATAATCGGGGCCAATATAGACTTCACCTCTAGTATTCAAGCGAACCCAATGATTAAAGTTATCAATCTTGATGTCGGTTAGCCACTTGATCGAGGCGGTGCCGCCCCAGCCAGGAACAACCAGACGTACAGGGGCGCCATGATCAGCTATCAATGCATTACCGTTCATCTTGTAACAAATGCCAATATCGTTTGGACGCGACAAAATGTCAGCCACTGGCATGGGGCGTCCCATATCACTTCCATCTACGCCAGACCAGAAGAGAGCAGATTTCGCATCCTTCTTAAGACCAACCATGCCAAAGATATGGCTTAGAGGCACATACTGCCATTCTGCCTGCCCGACGGCACCAAGTACCCAGTTACCGCCGGCAACCTTCATTTGATCCTGTTGTTCCCAGAAAAGACTTCGGCCATTACCATGACATTCCATCGTTGCGATGATGGTGCGGGAGGGCATCTTAATGAGATCGTCATAAGTAATTTCGATAGAGCGATCAACCGCATTGCCGTGAACTTTCATCTTCCAGTTTCTGGGGTCTAAGATGGGCTTTTGCTCCACCATTGGGGTGGGGTAATGATTGCGTATATAAAATTCCTCAACAGGGGTCATGTAAGTGGTGAAGTCCCAATAATTTCCACTACGCACTGTGGCGCCAATATTAAGTAACCGAGAATCATCTTTTAAAAGAGCTTTGCGAGCTGCAGGGGCTGCACCAGCAGGAGCAGGACTTGCCCCCGGAGCAGACTGGGCGTTAGCTAAAAGTGGCGCAACTGCGGTTGCTGCTCCAAAGGCAGCTGCTGAAACAAAAAATCGACGTCGATCGGATTGGGGCCCAATTTTTAGAGCCTCATCCATTAATTTCATTTCTTCTTGCTGTTGCTTTTTTGCAGACATATTCGCCCCTTTAAGGTAGTTGCAGAATGAAAAGTACTTATCATTTTTTAATACTTTGATAATCTTAAAAGTATTAGTATTTGTACTAGGCAAGATTCTTTTTAATATTCTTAGTGATGCATATAAAAGAAAGCCACATATAGGCTGGTGCGATAATGATCGGACTTAATAAATCAGCCCTAATTCAATGAATAACATCGATGCTATCAATGCCTTTTTGGCTCTTGGGCAAGAAACTCGCCTTAATACTTTTCGATTAATTGTGCAGCGCGGTAATCTTGGGCTTACTCCTTCGGAAATTAGTGAAAAACTTGGAATTCCTCAAGGGACTCTGAGCTTTCATTTAAAAGAGCTTCAAAGTGCAAAATTAATTACTGTAGAACGACAAGGCCGTCGTTTGATTTATCGACCAGCAGCAGATCGCATTAATGATCTAAGTAATTTTCTCTTGGAGAATTGCTGTGGCGGTAAGCCATGTTTAACAACTAAAAGAAAAAGTAAATTGCACTGTTGATCGTCTTGGTAACTTAAATGTCGGTTTTCCCGACAAACGCCTGCAGATACCAATCCCTCAATATCAGACTCCACCCAACGCCACCTCCACCCCTGTTTCGACGAGCAGTTAATTCAGGGCACTGTATGCCATTGTTTGACTTTGTCTAAAGCAGATTAGCCAGCCCTTCTAAGCCGTAGGTCGCAGGTTCGACTCCTGCTGGGCAGGCCACATTAAGGGCTTCTTGGGATTTCATCATGAAGAATTAATGAGATCATGGACTAGGTTAACTTTATTAACGTTTTACCGAAATTCTTACCATGTAACATTTCGGTAAAGGCAATCGGCGCATTTTCAATACCGTTTGTTATGCTCTCTCGATACACTAAAGCACCTTCTTTGATGAAGGAAATTAACTCAGCTTGGATGGATTTCCATTCATTTAAATAATCGTATGCAATAAATGCTTTTAGTTGGAGGCGTTTATTCAAGATCTGACGCAATTGAATGGGGTGGTTATGTTGGAAATCATCTTCGCCAATTAATCCACAAATAGCAATTCTTCCGTGAATGTTCATATGGGGTAAGACAGCATCAAATAAATCGCCGCCCACATTATCAAAAAAACAATCAACTCCCTTTGAAGCAAGGCTTACTAGATAATCTTTAAAATTTGGAGCTTGATGAGATAGGCATTGATCAAACCCTAATTTTTCTATGGCGTATTGGCATTTTTCTGATGTGCTGGCTATTCCGATGACGTAACACCCTAATTTTTTTGCAAGCTGACCAGCAATACTACCAACGGCTCCAGTTGCTGCATTGACTAAAAACACATCTGATAGCTTTGGCTTACAAATATGGTTAACTCCAATCCATGCAGTGATTCCAGGCATTCCAGCTGCGCCAAGATAGTATGTAATTGGTATATCGGCATCGGGGAGGGTATGTAACTTGGAATCATCCATGACGGCATTCGTTTGCCAGCCCGTCATCCCAATGACCCTATCACCCGCATTAAATTTGATTGAAGTACTTTGAATTACGGTACCAATTGACTCACCCGTAATGACTTCACCAATTGCCACATTATTGGCATAGGATTTGCTCTGACTAATCCGTCCTTTGACATAGGGGTCAAGGGAGAGCCAATTCACCTGAACAAGAACTTGATGATCCCGAAGAGATTCGATTGGTAAGGTAACAAGGTCGAAATCATCAACCGATACTTTATTAAGCGGGTGTTTTTTCAAGACTATTTTCGTATTCATCGATATTTATTTTAAGGGTAATTCCTGAGTAGGAATATCACTAGACGACTGGTCTAATAAAGATCATTACCAAAGGAGATACGCATGGGAGCATTGGAATCAGTCGGAAGTTTTTCGCAGTTATTAAAAGACAAGACCCTGTTGCAACAGGCAGCATTTGTCGGCGGAAAGTGGGTAAAAGCACAAAGTAGCAAAGATTTTCCAGTCACTAATCCAGCAACCGGCGAGGAAATCGCACGGGTTCCGAATATGACTGGGGAGGATGCGGTTCTTGCAATTGCAGCTTCAGAAAAGGCTCTGGTTGATTGGAGAAATAAAACAGGCAAAGAACGTGCTCATGTTATTCGCCAATGGTTTAACTTGATTACCGAGCATACCGAGGATCTGGCCATCATCATGACCCATGAGCAGGGTAAGCCTTTGGCAGAGGCTAGAGCAGAAATTCATTACGGATCAACCTTCATTGAGTGGTTTGCAGAGGAATCTAAACGCGTAACTGGAGCGATTCCTAGTACCACTTGGCCCGATAAACGGCTAATGGTTCTTAAACAAGCAATTGGTGTGTGTGTTGCCATCACACCTTGGAACTTTCCAAGTGCCATGATTACGCGCAAGATCTCACCAGCCTTGGCCGCTGGCTGCACCATCATTGTGAAGCCCGCAGAACAAACGCCATTATCGGCATTGGCGTTAGCCGAATTAGCAAGACGTGCAGGGGTTCCCGATGGTGTGATTAACATTCTGACGGCAGACTCAGCAAACTCGATTGAAATTGGCAAGGTGCTCTGTGATTCACCTGTAGTGCGGCATCTTTCTTTTACGGGTTCCAATGAGGTGGGTCGGATCCTGATGAGCCAATGTGCACCTACGGTTAAAAAAGTGGCCTTGGAACTTGGAGGTCACGCACCATTCATTGTTTTTGATGACGCGGATATTGATGCAGCTGTAACAGGCGCCATGTTTGCCAAATACCGCAATGCAGGTCAAGCCTGTGTCGCAGCTAATCGCTTCTATGTTCACAAAAAAGTGCATGATCAATTCGTTGAAAAATTTGCCATTGCAACAAAAGCAATCAAGGTTGGCAGCGGTTTGGAGCAGGGGGTTACTCAAGGACCATTAATTGATGACCAAGCCCTCGCAAAGGTACAAAAACATATTGCCGATGCCATTAGTAAGGGTGCAAAAGTAGTAACTGGCGGAAAAGTTGCTGATAAAGGGGGCACCTTCTTTGAGCCAACCGTTTTGGCTAATGCCAATAATTCAATGCTCGTTGCCTACGAAGAGACTTTTGGCCCAGTAGCGCCTGTAATTCCTTTTGAATCGGACGACGAGGTCGTGAAATTAGCCAATCACAGTCAATTTGGATTGGCATCGTATTTTTACAGCCGTGATATTGGGCGAATTTGGAAAGTTGCAGAAGCGCTGGAGTTTGGAATGGTGGGGGTAAACACCGGACTCTTTTCTAATGAGGTTGGACCATTTGGGGGTGTTAAGCAGTCTGGTTTGGGTCGCGAGGGTAGCTCGTGGGGCATTGATGAGTATCTTGAAATGAAATATGTTTGTATTGGACTTTAATATTTCTGTAAATCATTCTTAAATAATTTAATCAATTAAAGGGTTTTATATGAAAATTTTCTCCAAATTAGTTAGGCTTATCTCTTTATTCTGTGTTTGTATATCCATGGCCTACGCACAGGCATATCCTAATAAACCAATTAAATTAATCGTTCCGTTTCCTCCAGGCGGAACCGCTGACATTCTTGGTAGGATGCTAGGAGATAAATTAGCTGCAGTCACTTCTCAGTCTGTAATTATTGAGAACCGAGCTGGTGCCGCAGGTGGTATTGCAGCGCAATCGGTTGCAAAGTCTCCAGCCGATGGATATACATTGCTTTTTGGAACCACTGGTACTCAGACTATGAATCCAGCGATCAATTCAAAATTACCCTATGATTCATTAAAAGATTTTGCTAGCGTGAGTAATTTTGCAGCATCACCATTTGTCTTGGTGGTTAATCCTAATGTACCAGCGCAGAACCTAAAGGAATTGATTGAACTAGCAAATAAAAAGCCAGGAGCTCTACGCTATGCTTCTTTTGGTACTGGCAGCTCTGCTCATATGACAGGTGAGATGTTTAAATTACGTGCAGGAGTCGATATTACGCATGTTCCATACAAGGGTGCTGGCCCAGCTTTGATTGATGTGATTGGTGGCCATGTGGATATGATGTTTACGCTTACTCCTAGCGTTGTTCAACACCTTCGTTCCGGTTCACTGCGTGCTATTGCAGTTGCATCACCCCAACGCGATCAGGCAATATCATCAGTTCCAACGTTCACCGAAGCGGGACTCAATAACTTTGTCTCAGATTCTTGGTATGGGGTTTTTGCACCTGCCGGTACTCCACAACCGATTATTTCTAAATTGAATTCTGATATCCAAAAAGTATTAGCTATGCCCGATGTCAAGCAAAAATTAGCTAGCGAAGGAGCAATTCCTGTTGGCAATACCCCTGATCAATTTACCGAACAAGTTCGAAAAGAGCTTGCTCATTGGACCAAGATTGCTACTGATGCAAAAATAAGGGAGTAATGTTGGAGTAAAAATCTCATGTTGAAATATTTAAAAAATCAATCCCTGTTTCGTGAGGAGGGACTGATTGATGGTAGTTGGGTCAAATCCGATTCTAAGCAGACCCTTTCTGTACATAATCCGGCCAATGGAGAGGTGCTTGGCAACATTCCGAATATGGGTACTCAGGAGACAAGGCGAGCGATCCTCGCTGCAAAAAAAGCGTGGCGTGGTTGGCGAGAAAAAACAGCCCGCGAGCGCGGTGTTATTTTACGTCGCTGGTATGAATTGGTCCTTGAAAATCAAGATGACTTGGCAACCATCATGACGTTGGAGCAGGGCCGACCCTACAAGGACGCAAAAAATGAGGTTATCTACGCCGCTACTTTTATAGATTGGTATGCAGAAGAAGGTAAACGTATTTATGGTGATGTTATTCCTCAACCTCACCGAGATTCTAGAACCATCGTACTAAAAGAGCCGATTGGTGTATGTGGCGCAATTACTCCATGGAATATGCCTAGCGCAATGGTTACACGCAAGGCAGCTACTGCATTGGCAGCTGGATGTACGGTGGTATTAAAACCTGCAGAACAAACACCATATTCTGCAATAGCTCTTGCTGTGTTATCCCAGGAAGCAGGCGTACCAAATGGCGTTTTTAACTTAGTTACTGGTGATCCCGAGCCGATTGGGATTGAGCTAACTATGAATCGAATCGTTCGTAAAATTAGTTTTACTGGGTCCACTGAGGTTGGTAAGATTTTGATGCGACAAAGTAGCGACTCCATCAAAAAGGTTTCTTTTGAGTTGGGGGGTAATTCTCCATTCATTATTTTTGACGACGCTGATATTAAAAAAGCTGCAAAAGATGCTGTTGCGTGTAAGTTCCGTAACTCAGGACAAACCTGTGTGTGTGCTAATCGAATTTATGTTCAAGAGTCTATTCAGGATCAATTTGTAGAAAATTTTTTAGAAGCAGTTCAAGAATTAAAAGTTGGAAATGGATTCGAGGAGGGTGTGACACAAGGACCATTAATTGATAAGCATGCTATCGATAAGATGGAGGCTCATGTGAAAGATGCGTTGACTCATGGCGCAAAATTACTTATTGGTGGCAAACGGCATGTCTTGGGTGCAAATTTTTATGAACCTACTGTCTTATTAAACTTAACAAATCAGATGCGGCTGTACTCTGAAGAGACCTTTGGACCCATAGCAGCTATTGCTAAATTCAAAACAGAGGAGGAAGTTATAGAGATGGCTAACGATACAGACTATGGTCTTGCTGCTTATGTGCATACAACAAACATTGGTCGAATGTTTAGAGTCTCAGAGCAATTAGAGGTTGGTGTGGTGGGTATCAATAAAGGAGTTTTTGCAACTGAAGTTGCTCCTTTTGGTGGAACAAAACAATCAGGGATTGGTACAGAGGGTTCAAAATATGGTATCGAAGAGTATCTACATCTAAAGCGTCTTTCTATTGGCGGGGTAGATGATTAACTTAATAGATATTCAACTCATTGTTTAGGGCTTATTTTAAATAAATAGAAACCTACTATGCATAAGTCTAATAAACGTGAATTAATTTTGAATGAAGCGCTTGATAGTCTGCATCGCAGGGGCTATCAAGCCACGGGTCTTAAAGACTTACTGGACCGAATACAAATTCCTAAAGGAAGTTTTTATCATTTTTTTCAAAGTAAAGAGCAACTTGGCCTAGAGGTCATCAAGGTCTATGGTGAGTTTGCTGCAAAACAATGGCAAAAAAGTTTTGACGAACTTGACGGCTCTGCCGAGGAAAGGCTTACTCACTATTTCAAGTCTTTGATTCAATATTTTATAAAACAGGATTATGGGAAGGGTTGTTTGTTGGGAAATTTTTCTCTAGAAATGTCGGACAAAAGCGTAGAGATCCGAAATTTAGTTAATCAATCTTTGGATGTATTTGCGAAAACAATTGCTAAGGTTTTGGCTAAAGATCGGGGAATAAATGCTAAACCCAATAAAACTGAAAATCTTTTAGCAGATCTCATTGTGGAAGCCTGGGAAGGGGCTTTGATTCGTATGAAATCAAGTAAAAATAAGAAACCACTTGAACAATTTGTGGAATTTTCATTACCCAGAATTCTTGCGATGAGAACGGAACACTAATTTTAAATGCCATATCTAAGCGTTAACGTCCCCTTAAAAATACAAGCAGAAGCTAAGGAGCAATTGGCTCGTGAGCTAATTGCCGCCTATTCTGAAATCATGCAAACCCAGCTGTGGAGACCTAATGTAGGAATTATCGAAATGGGAGAAGGTAATGTAGTTCACCTCGTTGATGACGCTCTTGAGCCAATCCTGATGGTTATGGTGGAGTACCGTCGTGGTCGACCCCACGAGCTTCGCCTGCAACTTGCTAGACGTATTGCTAAAGCATGTCATCAGATACTCCAGTTCCCAGAGAAAAACGTGTTAATTGAATTTACCCCGCACGATGGGAATGAGATCTATCGTAATGGCGAGTGGGTAGCAGATTGGACGCCTAGCGAGGCAGCTACTAATTAGCCTGAGTGTCCTTTATATGGACGCTTGAAACGTCGGTTTTCCTTACAGCCGTCTGTAAACCCCATGAACCCAAGATCAGACCCCACCTGACGCCATGCTCACCGTTGTTTTGGCAAACACCTAAATTTACTCACTGTATGTCATTATTGAACATTGTCTAAAGCAGATTAGCCAGCCCTTCTAAGCCGTAGGTCGCAGGTTCGACTCCTGCTGGGCACGCCAGATCCGGCCGATTTCTACTGATTCGATTGAGTTGATTGTGACTGAGATTGGTAGACCTAGCGGACCATGAGGGTGGGGCGGTGATACCGGGTGGGATCCAAGATGCTATTGGCATCTAGTGGTGGATTGTGGAATTTGTTGGGAAACCCTACAACTGCCTGCTTATGCCATGATCGCCCTCATAAGATTTGACATGAAAATTTTATAATTTCAATGGACTATTCAGTGATCCCCACTTGGTAATAAAGCCATGATTTGAAGGCTTTAACTTTTTCAAGCTGTTGTTCATTTATACGATAGTAAGCAAAATGAGTTTCCTGCTTAATTGGTAAAAAATCTTTTTTTGCCAAATCAATTAATTTACCGCTTGCCAGTTCCTTCTCCGCAAGGCGCGTGCTTTCTAATGCAACACCCAGGCCATCAACTGCAGCTGCAATAACAAGTGCTGCACGATCAAAGGAAGAACGAGGGGTATTGGGTAAACGTAAGCCATTTAAGTTAAACCAATTAGGCCACATAATTCGACTCAGCTTTGAGTCTATGAGTGGCAGATTAGGAAGCTGGTCACGGATTGATTTACGTTTATTTATTAGTTTTGGT
>Ga0214921_10002282_pt1 | contig 31400 bp, 27 predicted proteins | sample LL1505_MetaG_FD_177992 | JGI IMG/M metagenome (GOLD analysis project Ga0214921, IMG submission 177992) | Freshwater microbial communities from Lake Lanier, Atlanta, Georgia, United States - LL-1505 | ecosystem: Environmental > Aquatic > Freshwater > Lake | place: USA: Georgia | collected... | reverse complement strand
AACCTTAATTTAAGTGTTTGTGCAAATAACAATGTGTCTTTTTGTTGATCTTTAATAAGCACATTTTTGATATCTACCCTGTTAAATAAAGAAAAACTTAAACCTTCTAATTGAAATTCAGTGCCCAATGACTGACTCATTTTAGACGCAATTTGACGACCAATTTTTTCTTGCACGATTGGCAAAAGCAAGAGTAAGTAGGAGAGTAATAACAATCCCACAAAACTGGCTATCAGTATACGTATATAAATGAACTTATTTTTGAGCAAGGGGGTTTTGTTTATGTTTATTAATATCCAGCAACACTATCGTCACCTCTTTTATCACCTGCTGCAACTCTATTTCCATTAGGTAAAATCATGACACCATCCATTCTACCAAATGCACCTCTTTTGGTAATGGTGTACCCTTTATCTTTTAAAGTGTTCATTGTTTGTTCAGGGAAATCAGTTTCAACAGTTAACATATCTGGCATCCATTGATGATGGAATCTTGGGGCATCTATGGCTGCTTTTAAAGACATTTTATGATCAATGATATTCACCAAACCTTCATAAACTTGATTTGGTATGGTGGTGCCACCTGGTGTACCAATGGTGATATAAGGTTGATTGTTTTTTGTCACAAGCGTTGGGGTCATTGAACTCAACATTCTTTTTCCTGGTTGAATGGCATTGGCTTCTCCTCCTAAGGCACCATACATATTTGGCACACCTGGTTTAATACTAAAATCATCCATTTCATTATTTAAAAGAAAACCAGCACCACCAACAATTGTTTTGTTGCCATAAGTATCATTTAAAGTGGTAGTTACTGCAACCATGTTCCCGGCCTCGTCAATCACGCTAAAATGAGTTGTTTGTTCACTTTCTTTAGCAACACCTGCTTGAATATTTTTACTGTTTCCTGCTACGCCTGGTTGGTAATCTTTCATACGGGCTTGCGCATAGGCATTGCTAGTTAAGGTGGTTGTTGGGACTTTCCAAAAATCTGGGTCACCCATATGCTCTGCTCTATCAGCATAAGCTCTTCGCTGTGCCTCTACCATTAAACTCACAGATTCAAAGGTGTTAGCGCCCATGACACTCAAAGGATAAGGGGCAATCATTTGCATCATTTGTGCAATTAAAATACCACCACTAGAAGGTGGGGCAAAACTGATGATATGGTGTCCTCTATAATCGAATTCAATTGGCTTTCTAAATTGAGGGGTATATTTTTTTAAATCCTCTAAACTAATCAGTCCTTTACTATTTTTCATTTCTTCCACAATCATTGCAGCCGTTGCACCTTCATAAAATCCAGCTTTACCATGTTGTTGAATACGAAGGATAGTGGCTGCTAATTCTGGCTGATACAATGTGTCACCCGCTTTCCAATTTTCTTTTCTTGTAAATGCAGATGCTTGTGCACTATTTTTTATAAAATTCTTTCTTTCCGCATTTAAGCCTCTCGCTTCTCTTTCAGTGATTACAAATCCGTTTGCCGCCAATTCATAGGCTGGTTGTAAAAGCGTTTTCATAGGAAATTTTGCGAATGGTAACGCACTAAACATACCCGCTACACTACCAGGAACACCAGAGGCAGAAGCACCATACCTGGACATGCCCTCTATAGGATTGCCATTTGCATCTAAATACATATCTCTATTGGCTTTGCTAGGGGCTGCTTCACGATAGTCAATCCCCATTAAAACACCTTTGCTATTTCTAGATAATAAAAATCCGCCACCTCCAATATTTCCAGCACCTGGAAAAACAACTGCAAGGGTAAATTGAACTGCTATAGCAGCATCAAATGCATTTCCTCCGTCTTTCATGATGGCTGCCCCAACCATACTTGCCAATGGATGCGCAGAAGTGACCCCTGCTTTTTGAAAAGTTTGTTCCTTAACAACCGTATATTGATAGGGATTGATTTGAGGATGTTGTTTAAAAAAATTTTGTGCATTTCCTTTACTGCTCAACTGAAAAATAGCCAAAACAAGGAGGAAAAAAAACTGAATTTTCTGTTTCATAAGAGGTAGATTGAACCGTTAAATTACTTAATTATTTAGGTATCAACAACTCATGGAGGGTGTTGTGTAAAACTATCTACTATGGATGCCTTGTAGCACCCTTAAAATGCCTATTTTTAAGACCTATTAATATCTAATTTATGCAACAAAAATCTTTGTTTAAATCCATTTTGTGGGTAAGTTTAATGCTCCTTCCGTTTTCAATGTTTGCTCAAGTGCAAAGTCCAGAACAATTTTTGGGTTATAAAGTGGGCACCCGCTTTACCAGGCACTATCAAATTGTCAATTATTTTACAGCCATCGCAGCTGCTAAATCCGACATGGTAAAAATCATTCCTTATGGTAAGACCAACGAGGGAAGAGATTTAATGGTAGCAGCAATTGGCACGCCAGAAAATATTAAAAATTTAGAACAAATAAGAAAACACAATCTTGGTTTAGTGGAAGGTTCTGTGCAAGATTTGAATCAACCTGGAATCGTTTGGTTAAGCTACAATGTGCATGGCAATGAACCTGCATCTTCAGAAGCGGCTATGTTGACCTTGTTTGCTTTAGTAGATCCTAATAATGCTGATACAAAAAATTGGTTAAAAAACACCGTGGTTATGATTGATCCTTGCATCAATCCAGATGGTCGCGATAGATATGTGAACTGGTATAACAATGCAGTAGGTTCTGTATATAACACAGACCCAGCAGCTAGAGAGCATATGGAACCTTGGCCAGCAGGAAGAACCAATCATTATAATTTTGATTTGAACAGAGATTGGGCTTGGCAAACACAAAAAGAGACACAACAAAGAGTTGCGCTTTATCAAACATGGTACCCTCAAGTGCATGTAGATTTTCATGAACAAGGATACAATGAGCCTTATTATTTTGCCCCTGCAGCAGAACCTTTACATGATGTGTTGACGCCATGGCAAAAATCTTTTCAGGATCAGATTGGAAAAAATCATGCAAAATATTTTGATAAAAACAATTGGTTATTCTTCACTAAAGAAAGATTCGACCTTTTATATCCTTCTTATGGAGACACTTATCCAATGTACAATGGTGCAATTGGCATGACTTATGAGCAAGGGGGTATTAGTGCTGGTTTAGGTGTGGAAGACAATAGCAATGATACGGTGACATTAGTTGCAAGAGCGACGCATCATTTTACGACAAGTTTATCAACCATAGAAATTAGTGCCGCGAATCAAACAAAGTTGTTGGAAAATTTTAAAAAATATTTTGACAATAGTCGTCAAGGGACCGTTTCTGAATTCAAAACTTTTATTATGACTGCTAAAAATGCAAGTCAATTAGAAGGGTTAGCGAACTTATTAAAAAAGAACAATATTGAATATGGTACTTTAAAAAATGCAGAAACGAAATTTAAAGCATTTGATTATTTCACAAAAAAGGAATCAGATTTTGTAAACGAAGGCTATACATTGGCAGTCAATGCGAATCAAGTGCATAGTGTGTTGGCGCGTGTGTTATTAGAGCCTATTACACAAGTGAATGATTCAAATACTTATGATATTACTGCTTGGGCATTGCCTTATGCCTATGGTGTGCATGGATTTGCTACCACCCAACTAATGCCAATAGAGCCAGGGTTTAAAGTGATTGCACCAGCGACTACTACAAGTGCTTATGGTTATATCATCCCTTATCATTCCTTTGCAACTGGTAAAGCTTTGGCACAATTGCTAAAGAATAATGTGAAAGTGCGATATGCAGAAAAGGCATTTACCATGAATGGAAGAAATTATGAGATTGGTACATTGATTGTCCTTAAAACAAGTAATCAGGCCAATTGGAGTGATATTACGAAGGCCGTTTGTAGCAACTTAAATGTTGAAGCTGTTGCTGTGAGTACAGGATATGCAGAGAAGGGCGCTGATTTTGGATCACCGGATATTCCAATCATCAACCACACTCCAAGAGTAGCCATGTTGACTGGAGAGTATGTAGCTGCTTTAGCTGCAGGTGAAATCTGGAACTTTTTTGAGCAGCAATTAAATTATCCAATCACACAATTGACCTACACACAACTTAGTAGAATTGATTTAGATAAATATGATGTATTGATTGCACCAGATGGACAATACAGAGACATCAATTCAAAAGCTATCACAGATAAACTTCAAGCATTTTTAAGAAAAGGTGGTGTTTTGATTGCATTGGAAAATGCTGCAAGTACATTGGCATCCAATGCAGATTGGGGGATTAAAATAAAAGAAAATGCAAAAGAAGAGAAACCAACTGTGCAACAAATTTTGAAATACGCTGACAGAGAAAAAGAAGCTTTAAAGAGTTCCATCCCTGGAGCTATATATAAAACGTATATGGATGAAACACATCCATTAGGATTTGGTACCAATGGTTACTATTTTAGTTTAAAACAAGATATCGTATTGTATGAGCCTTCTACTAGCGCATGGAATGTAGGTAGTTTTAAGAAAGATAGTTATATCACTGGTTTTGCTGGTGTGAAAGCAAAAGCTGCTTTGGCAGAAGGGGTGCTCATTGGCGTAAAACAAATTGGAGCAGGTAAAATTGTGTATATGGCGGATGATCCAATTTTCAGAAATTTCTGGGAAGGCGGAAAATTAATTTTAACCAATGCGGTTTTTTTAAACGGTAAATAATTTGAATCATTATAAGCTATGAAAAAGTGCCCATTGATTTTATTGAGTATGCTTTGTTTTGTTCAGACACTTTTTGGACAAAACAACAGTGCTGCTATTTTTGCTCAATTAAAACAAATGGAGGTGCTTGGATCTGTCTTGTATATTGCGGCACATCCCGATGATGAGAACAATGCATTTTTACCTTATCTTACAAAAGAACGCAGATATCGTACAGCCTATCTAAGTTTAACAAGAGGGGATGGTGGTCAAAATTTAATTGGTAAAGAACAAGGGATAGAGCTTGGCTTGATAAGAACGCAGGAATTATTAGCTGCTAGAATACAAGATGGTGCGGAGCAATATTTTTCAACAGCCTATGAATTTGGATTTAGTAAATCTGCAAAAGAAGCACTAGAAATTTGGGATCATCAAAAAGTATTAAGTGATGTGGTTTGGGTCATTCGTAAATTCCAGCCAGATATTATTATTACTAGGTTCCCAGGTGATGCAAGAGCTGGGCATGGACATCATGCAGCTTCTTCTATCATTGCACAAGAGGCTTATACCGCAGCAGCGGATCCCACCATGTTTCCTGAACTATTCAAATATGGTGTACAACCTTGGAAAGCGAAACGTATATTATGGAACACTTTTAATTTTGGTACAGTCAATACCACCAATGACAATCAATTGAAAATTGAAGTGGGAGGGTACAATCCCATTATTGGAAAAAGTTATGGTGAAATTGGTGCAGAGGCAAGGACGATGCATAAAAGCCAAGGAGAGGGAAGACCAAGAAGAAGAGGTTCTTATTTTGAATTCTTCCAACACTTAAATGGGGATACTGCTAAAATGGACATCATGGATGGTATCGTAACGAATTGGTCTAGGCTGAATGCACAAAAAATCCAATCTACCATTCAACAAATCATAGCGACCTATAAAATAGATGCACCTGCTTCAATTGTTCCTAGTTTGGTTCAATTGTATCAACAGGTAAAAACCTTACCTGAAAGTAATTGGAAGGCTTATCAATTAAATTTAATTCAGTCAACCATTGAATCCGCAAGCGGTTTGTTAGTTGAAGCAACCACTACAACACAACAAGTTGTTCCCGATGGGGCACTTGCAATTCAAGTATTGGTCAATCAAAGATCTGATGTCAACTCTAGTTTGGTAAAAATGCAATTTTTATCAGGTCAAACAAATGTTAAAGACTCTTTGCTGAATATAAAATTAGTACCCAATCAGAATCAGCAATTGACTTATACTTTAAAAGTACCAGCCAATCAACCTATCTCACAGCCTTATTGGTTGGTCAACCCAAAGACCGAAGGCATGTTTGTGGTACAGGATCAAACCATGATTGGTAAAGCAGAAAACGATCCACCATTTTCAATGCTGTTCAATTACACCATCGAGGGACAATTGTTTCAAAAGCAATATCCTGTGCAGTACAAATACCTAGATCTTACTAAAGGGGATGTCTATCAACCGATTGTTGTCTTGCCAAAAAAAGAAGTGGCACCTGTTAAATCGGTGGTGTTAATGCCAACCAATAGCAATGCAGCTTTACCAAAATTTGATGAAGGTATTTTTCACAAAACCATTCAATACGATCATATACCTGCACAAACATATTTTCAAAATGCAAGTATTCAAGTTGTAAAAGCAGACATCAAAAAGCAAGGACAAAAAGTGGGGTATATTGATGGCGCTGGGGATGCCATACCAGAAGCATTAGAACAACTAGGTTATGAAGTGGTTTATCTAAAAGAAGCAGATTTAACATCAACTCACTTAAAAGGTTTAGATGCAATTGTAGTGGGTATACGTGCTTTTAATATGTATGCCTATTTATCCGATAAGCAAGCCGAATTGAATGAGTATATTGCGAATGGAGGCAATTTGATTGTACAATACCTTAAAAGCAATCAAGTAGGTACGCAAAATATTAAAGTAGGACCTTATCCATTTACAGTCAACTCGGGCAAGCGTGTAACCGAAGAAAATGCAAATGTCGCATTTGTTTTACCGAATCATTCGGTACTTAATTTTCCCAATAAAATTAGCGCACCAGATTTTAACAACTGGGTTCAAGAAAGAAGCACTTATCAAGCCGAAAATATAGATACGCATTTTCAAACACCATTACAAATGAGTGATACTGGAGAAGCGCCAAGTATGGGTAGTTTATTGATTGCGCCATTTGGAAAAGGCAACTTTGCTTATGTAAGCTTGGCATTGTTTAGACAATTGCCTGCCGGGAATACAGGTGCTTACAAATTATTTGCTAATTTATTATCCCTTCCAAAAAATCAGTAAGCCATGAAGCAACGTAGAAAAATAAGTTTCTTTATGCTGCTCGTTATTGGACTTGGTATTGGTTGGATGCTCAAAAATGTAAAAATTGGATTAATCATTGGGATTGTGATGGGCTTGCTCCTCACTAGCTTTGTGAATCCATCCAAAACGAGTGGCAAGGGCAAAAGCGATCAATCCTAATCCAGTTACAATCAATCCACTCAGCATCATCTTAGGTCCTGTAGAATAAAAAATGGCCCCCCATATAAACATCGCAATAAACAATGGAATAGGGAAGAAAGGCATTTTCCATGGAAAAAATCCACTGCCTTTTCGTTTATATAAAATCAATAAGCCAATGGCTTGACCAATAAATTGGATCATAATACGCATGGCCAAAATTCCGTCAATCACTTCTTTTAATCTAAAGAGCAAACTAAATACAAATGCAATCCCACCCAGCACCAGCAAGGATCGATGCGGGAAATGTAATTTAGGATGGAGCTTGGCGAAAAAGGCGAAAAAAGATTTATCCTGTGCAGCAGCAAAAGGAATCCTGCTATAACCAAGGGTTGCCGAAAAAACAGAAGCAAATGCCACCATTAAAATGAGCACTGTGGCAATGGCCCCTGCATTTTGTCCGTACAAAGTTTTAATGTAATCACTCACCACAAACTTACTATTCACAATCGTTTCAAATGGTAATACACTTGCCACACTTATATTCATGGCCAAGTATAAAATAGAAATACCTGTAATAGAAATAAACATGCTTCTTGGAATGTTCTTGGTTGGATTTTTAATCTCCGCCCCTAAATGACATACATTATAATATCCTAAATAACTGTACACTGTTTTGACACTAGCAAAACCAAGCGCAGCAACCAGTCCGTATTCAATTTTAAGGCCATCATTGATATGCAAAATGGGTTCCATAAAATTGCCATGTGCAATACCACCAAAGATGATCCATAAAAGTGTCGTAATTACACCCACCCATAATAAAACAGATATTTTACCAATAGATTCAATATTTCGATAGAGTAAACTAATCACTAAAATGACCACCGAACCACTTACTAATTTCTCTTGTATAAAACTTAAATGAAAAAAATAATTCGCATATTGCGAGAAACCAATGGCGGCAGATGCAATCACCAATGGGGCTTGAATCATTGTTTGCCATACAAATAAAAAGCTCATTAATTTTCCCCATTTCCCGCCGTATCCTTCTTTTAGAAAATGAAAACTTCCACCTGCCTTTGGTAATGCAGCACCTAATTGACTCCATACCATGGCGTCTACATAAGACAAAATTGCACCAGCAATCCATGCGTATAAAAAATAAGGGCCACCCATAATCTGAGCCACCACACTCAATACGACAAAGGGACCAATGCCAACCATATCAATCATATTGATGGCAGTTGCATGTAAAAGACTTAATTTGCGATCTAATTTAGGATTCATCTTAGCAACAAGATAATAAAAAAAATGCTACAATTATGATCGATTCATTCAAGCAGGTAAGCTGGGCTAAAACAGCTGCTATTTATGAAGTGAATATTCGTCAATATACGGAAGCCGGCACATTTAAAGCATTTGAAAAACACCTTGCAAGAATCAAAGATATGGGGGTGGATATTTTATGGTTGATGCCTATTACACCCATTAGTCAAGTAAATAAAAAAGGAAGTTTAGGAAGTTATTATGCATGTGGCAGTTTTACTAAAATCAATCCTGAATTTGGTACCGAATCTGATTTCAAAGACTTGGTAGATGCTGCACAAGCATTGGGTTTGAAAGTGATTATTGATTGGGTGGCCAATCATACGGGCAGTGCACATGAATGGATGCATCAAAATCCTAGTTGGTTTGCTCAAGACGCCTCTGGTAATTTCACAGAACGCAATGGATGGGATGATGTGGTTGATTTAAATTATGATAACCGTTTTATGCGTATTGCTATGATTGATGCGATGGAATTTTGGGTGCGTCAATTTAATATCGATGGATTTAGATGTGATATGGCACATTTAGTGCCATTGGATTTTTGGATAGAAGCAAGGACAATTTTACAACGTACAAAAACTTTGTATTGGTTAGCAGAATGTGAAGACCTTGCCTATCATCAAGTATTTGATACGAGCTATGCTTGGTCTTGGATGCATGCGACCGAACAACTCGGAAAGGGGGAGGATAGCTTGCACAAAATTTGGGATATCTTACATCAGTATACGCAGTATCCAGAGGGAGCGTATAAATTATTTTATACCTCCAACCATGATGAGAATAGTTGGAATGGCACAGAATACGAAAAGTATGGCAAAGCAGCCAAAGCATGGGCTGTGTTTACCCTTACTTGGAATGGCCAACCTTTAATTTACAGTGGACAAGAATTGCCGAATCATAAAAGACTTGCATTTTTTGATAAAGATCAGATTCAATGGACATCTGAAATGCCAACACTTCATACTTTTTATAAAACTTTATTGACAGCAAGAAAACAATTTCCTGTATTACAATCCGGTCAAATTTTCATGCTACCAACCGAAGCTGCTGTGATGGCTTTTCTAAAACAAGAACAAGGTCAAACTGCCTTGGTTATGCTGAATCTTTCTGCGCAAGTTCAAGTTGTACAAGTAGTACATGAGGCGTTTAAAGGAAATTTTACAAATCTATTTTCTGGACTCAATTTTGAATTCAATGGTCATAGTCAATTTGAGTTGATGCCAGGAGAATACATCATTTACCTGAAAGAAAGTATTGAATCATTTAAAACGATGCAATAAATCTACCTACGTTTTACTTGCTGGAAGCTAATAAACTCCATCATTTCGGCTAAACTAAAACTGCTTAAATTTTGTGCTGCACTGAGCCCCGCTTTTTGTGCCACTAAAACACCATAAGCACAATCTTCAAATCCATCAATCGCATGCGCATCGGGATTAATTGAGATCAACACATCTTCTTGCATGGCTTGACCAATATAACGCCAGTCCATATCCAACCTTCTTGGGTGTGCATTTAATTCAATCACTACATCATTTGCTGCGCAGGCCTTAATGATGGCCTCATGATTTATTGGATAACCTTTTCTGCTTAATAACAAACGACCAGTAGCATGCCCTAAAATGCTTGTATAAGGATTTTCAATTGCATTCATTAAACGCATCATCGCTTTTTCCTCGGTCATTTTTAAATTTGAATGCACAGATGCAATGACGATATCAAATAAATCTAAAATTTCATCAGAATAATCTAGACTACCATCATTTAAAATATCCGATTCTATGCTTTTAAAAATAACAAAAGGAGCTAGTTTTTTATTCAATGCATCAATCTCTTTATGCTGCGCTCTAATGCGATCCTCTTGTAAACCATTGGCATAAAAAGCAGATTTTGAGTGGTCACTTATCACTAAGTATTCCAATCCTTGCGTTTTAGCAGCCACCGCCATTTGTTCAATGGTATGTAAGCCATCGCTCCAAGTGCTATGGGAATGGATAATACCTTTAATATCAGAAGCCTGAATCGTCGGGTTTAATCCTTTTGTTTTTGCTTGCTGGATGATGGATGGATCCTCTCTTTGTGCCGAAGGGATAAATGGAATTTGCACTTGTTCAAAGATGGCTAATTCAGATTCAAATACTTTTGTCGCATCAAAATTTGGGAGTGCTTGCCATGTCAGCCAAAATTCTGGGCTACAAGCGAGGCTGAAATCTTGAATAAAAAATTGGGTTTCAGCAACAATATGCCATCTCAATTCAAATTGATCTGGCCCTTTGCAACTTAAATATTCATTTGTTGAGTCACATATAAATCCCTTTTCTTCTAACCAATCTGTTAACGCTTTTCTAGATGTGGTGGTGACAATGTCTAGAAAATCTAAGGTTTCCATTTGCCTTTTATAATGTCCAGATACATGGTGCTTGTCTTTTGGAAACTGAAGCGATAAAGCATTTTCTATTTGGACTACAATATCTTGAACTTGTTGGTATAAGAAACTGCCTTGATTTTGTAAGTAATAATTCAGGGCATCCTGAATACTTTGTTGGGTCTTGGCACCAAACCCCTTATAGTTGATCAAACGATTTTCTTCACAAGCATATAAGAGTTCACCAATACTTTCAATGCCCAATTCTTTCCATATGGTGATGATCTTTTTTGGACCCAATCCTTTGATTTTTAGCATTTCTAAAATCCCAGTGGGAGTCTTTTCTATATAGTCCTCTAAAATTTGAAGCTTTTTTGTGGCCAATAAATCCACAATTTTTTGTGCCAATGCATCTCCAATACCTCGAATTCCAGCAATTTGAGCAGGTGTCATGGCCTCCAAAGGGTCATTGATTCGGTCTAAGGTATAAGCGGCGTTACTGTATGATTTTATTTTGAAAGCATTTTCACCATGGATATCCATGAGTTTAGCTAAGAGGCTAAAATATTCTGCGATTTCATAATTGTGCATGGGCAAATATAAATAAAACTAGGAGCCCATTGGTAGGAGAGGAAGGTAAAGTGCAAAAAAAAACCCTCGATAATATCGAGGGTCTTTCAATATTATCCGAAGATAATTATTTCTTTTTAGCAGCCTTCTTAGGAGCAGCTTTCTTAGCAGCTTTCTTAGGAGCAGCTTTCTTAGCAGCCTTCTTAGGAGCAGCTTTCTTAGCAGCCTTCTTAGGAGCAGCTTTTTTAGCAGCTTTCTTAGGAGCAGCTTTCTTAACTACTTTCTTTGCAGCTTTTTTTGGAGCAGCTTTTTTAGCCGCTTTTTTTGCAGTTGCCATGTTTTTTAGATTTAATGGTTAGTAAATATACACTAAAAGTAAAAAACTTTTTTAATAACAACAAAAAATATTTTTTAAGCCACTAATTCAACAGGAACTATAGAGACTGTCGTTTTGTTATTTTTCCCCTTTTTGAACTCTACAATACCATCCGTTAGGGCGAAAATTGTAAAGTCAGATCCTAAACCAACGTTCTTACCAGGGTGGTATTGGGTACCTCTTTGACGAATTAAGATATTGCCATTTAAAGCTGGTTGTCCACCATATATCTTTACGCCTAATCTTTTGCTTTGTGAATCACGGCCGTTCTTAACGGATCCTTCACCTTTTTTGTGTGCCATAGTATCTTAGTTTAAGCTATGTTTTCGATTTTGATTTGAGTATAGTGCGTTCTGTGACCGTGCTTCTTGCGGAAACCCTTTCTTCTCTTCATTTTAAAAGCGATCACTTTATCACCTTGAACTAGGTCGTTTGTAATTTCAGCCTTCACCACCGCTTTAGTAGCGAAAGAAATGCTTCCATTATTATCAACGAATAATACATCATTGAATTCAACTTTGTCTCCGGTTTTACCTTGCAGGTGAGGTACATACAAGCTATCTCCTGCTTGTACTTTAAATTGTTGTCCTGCGATTTTTACTACTGCTAACATAATTGTCCAAAATTAGGAGGGCAAAGGTAATTATAATTATCGCAATATGCAAGGAAATCTTGAAAAATATAATTTAGCTATTTTTTAAGCATAGAAACCCCTCTGAGGTTTGAAGTTCCGTAAAATACCCCCTAAATTTGTTCCCGGCTGTAAAGCCATTAACTGAACCCTATGAATATTAAGTCCTTATTGGCAAAACCCTTTGCTGGTGTGATCTATCGCCAAATTCAAAAAGAGCGACATACAGCCTTAGAGGATCAGCAAAACATTCTAAATCAACTAGTTAAGGTAGGTAAGTCCACTATTTTTGGTAAGGAACATAAATTAGATCAAGTTAATAGCCCCCTCGAATTTCAGGAAGCTGTCCCTTTGAGGGACTATGAAGCCTTTAAGACGTATATAGAACAAATTAAAAAAGGGACCCAAAATGTGCTTTGGAAGGGGAAACCTATCTATTTCGCCAAGACAAGTGGCACAACTAGTGGTGTAAAATACATCCCCATTACAAAAGATTCAATCAATAACCATATCAATGGAGCCAGAAACGCCCTCTTAACTTATATGGCCACCACCGGACAACACCAGTTTGTCAATGGAAAAATGATTTTTTTGAGTGGTTCGCCTGTTTTAGAAAGAGTTGGAGGGATTCCTACCGGACGTTTAAGTGGTATTGTGAACCACCATATTCCTGCTTATTTAAGAAGCAATCAATTACCAAGCTTTGCAACCAATTGTGTAGAAGAATGGGAGGAAAAATTGGACCAGATTGTAGCCGAGACAATTTTAAAAGACATGACCTTGGTGGGAGGTATTCCGCCATGGATGCAAATGTACTTTGACCGAATTGTCCAAGAATCTGGAAAATCCGTGAAAGAGGTCTTCCCTAATTTACAAGTGTTGGTGCAAGGGGGCGTCAATTTTGAACCTTATCAATCTAAATTATTTGATACCATTGGCAAGTCAATTGACACCATTGAATTGTTCCCTGCCAGCGAAGGATTTTTTGCTTTTCAAGATACAAGAGACCAACAAGGCTTATTATTAAACACCAATAGCGGCATTTATTTTGAATTCATCCCTTTAGTCAACATCCAGGAAGCCAATCCTACAAGACTTAATTTAACCCAAGTGGAATTAGGGGTTCAATATGTGCTTGTAATAAATAGTAATGCAGGTTTATGGGGCTATAATATTGGAGATACCGTGAAGTTTGTAAGTATCGATCCTTACAGAATTATTGTGACAGGAAGGGTGAAACATTTTATTTCGGCATTTGGAGAACACGTGATTGGAGAGGAGGTAGAAGCAGCGATGTTGCAAGTGGCGAACGAAATGAACGCGTCAATTGTAGAGTTTACTGTGGCACCCTATATTGCACAAAACGAAGGAAAGAGTTACCATGAATGGTTGGTTGAATTTGAAAGACCACCATCGGATATGGCCATTTTTAAAACGAAATTAGATCAAGCCATGTGTGCTAAAAATGTATACTATCAAGACTTGATTGCAGGTAATATTCTATCTCCATTAGTGCTTACAGTGTTACCTAAAAATGCATTTATTGAGTATATGAAATCCGAAGGCAAATTAGGAGGACAGAATAAAGTACCAAGATTAAGCAATGATCGAAAAATTGCAGATGCAATGCGCCATCAATTAGGCAAATAGTCAGAATAGAATAAAAAGCGTATTTTTAACCACAAGTAAACAACGGGATGAGTCAAAAAAGAATTGCCATTTTCGGATCTACAGGTTCCATTGGAAAACAAACCCTAGAGGTGATTGCAGCGAATCCAGACTTGTTTGTCGCTGAGATTTTGACGGCACATGCAAACGAATCCCTTTTAATTGAGCAAGCATTATTATTTGAACCCAATATTGTAGTGATTGGGGAAATTGGCAAATACGCCATTGTAAAAAAAGCATTAGAAGGTAAACCTATTAAAGTGTTTGCTGGAGAAGAAGCTTTAGAACAAGTTGCCGGAATGGATTGCTATGATTTTATGATGGCGGGTATTGTTGGATTTGCAGGATTAAAACCAACACTCACTGCAGTTGAAAATGGCAAAGCAGTGGGCCTTGCCAATAAAGAAACTTTAGTGGTCGCTGGCGATATTGTAATGCGCACAGCAAGAGAAAAAGGTGCTGCCATTATTCCAGTAGATAGTGAACACTCTGCCATTTTCCAATGTTTGGTTGGGGAAGGCAATAATCCCATCGAAAAAATTATTCTCACTGCGAGTGGTGGTCCATTCTTAGGTAAGAAACCTAATTTTTTAGTGAATGTAAAAAGAGACCATGCATTGCAACATCCAAATTGGAGCATGGGCGCGAAAATATCGATTGATTCTGCCACTTTAATGAATAAGGGTTTAGAAATGATTGAAGCAAAATGGTTGTTTAACTTAACGCCGGATCAAATCAAGGTGGTGGTGCATGCTCAAAGTATTATTCATAGTATGGTGCAGTTTCAAGATGGCAGTATTAAAGCACAAATGGGTTTGCCGGATATGAAATTACCCATTCAATATGCTATGGCATTTCCAAAAAGATTGAAGAATGATTTTCCAAGATACCATTTTGACAAACCAAATACTTTGACTTTTGACGAGCCAGATATAAAAACATTTAGAAATTTATTTTTGGCCAAAGAAGCCATGTATCGAGGTGGGAATGCTCCTTGTGTTTTAAATGCTGCAAATGAAATTGCGGTGTATGCATTTTTAAAAAATAGGATTGGATTTTTAGATATGACCGATCTAATTGAAAGAACATTAGAGAAGATTGAATTTATCGCGCATCCAAGTTTGGATGATTATTATGAAACCGACGGAGCTGCAAGAGATTTTGCTGCTTCATTAATACAACTATAACATGTATCTAGCTGCTATCGATTTAACTGTACTTGCAACTAAAACTGCACAATTTATTTTATCATTTTCTATCATCGTTGTTTTACACGAGTTAGGACATTTTATTCCTGCTAGATTATTTGGCGCAAGAGTTGAGAAGTTTTATTTATTCTTTAATCCAGGGTTTAGCTTATGGAAAAAGAAGATAGGTGAAACAGAATACGGATTAGGTTGGATTCCTTTTGGAGGCTATGTGAAAATTTCAGGGATGATAGATGAAAGCATGGACAAGGAGCAGTTGAATAAAGCACCCGAAGCTTATGAATTAAGATCAAAGCCAGCTTATCAGAGATTGATTGTGATGTTAGGTGGTGTAATTGTGAATGTCATTTTAGCCATTGTCATATTTATAGGGATTGCTTGGTTTTGGGGAGATGATTTTTTACCAGCAAAAAATTTAAGTTATGGCATACATACTTCAGCAATGTCTGAGAAAATGGGGATGCAAGACGGAGATATTATTATTGGTTTGGATCAAAAAGAATTAAAAGATTTCTTTGAATTAGAATCTAAAATTGTTTTAGAAGATCCTAAAACAATTCAAGTAAAAAGGGGAGATACTGTGTTGAGTTTGCCTATTCCAATAGCCCTTGCAGCTGAATTATCCAATGCAAATAACACGACTGCATTTGTGTTGCCTTTGTTTCCAGTGATTGTGGACTCCATTGGAAAAACAGCAGTTGTAGTAGAAGGAAGTTTTCAAAAAAATGACACCTTATTAAGTATCAATGGACAATCCGTGAAATTCCAACATGAGTTTATTGAAGTGAAAAAGAAGTACAGTGATTCATTGGTCACTATACTCGCTAAAAGAGGCATGGATACTGTTCAAATTAGAACTTTAATTAACAATAAAGCTCAACTTGGATTGTTTGTAAAATTACCAATGCAGCTTTTCAAAACAGTGCATCAGGAATATAGTTTTGTTGAAGCCATTCCAACCGGTATCAAAAGATGTTTTACTACACTAGATAATTATGTGACAGGCATCAAGCAAATTTTTACTGGTAAAGTGAATCCGAATGATTCCCTTGGAAGTTTAATTAGCATTGGAAATACTTTTCCATCACAGTGGGATTGGGAAAGATTCTGGACTTTGACAGCTGTATTTTCGATCGTATTAGGTTTTATGAACGTATTGCCAATTCCAGCATTGGACGGGGGGCATGCTTTATTCATCCTTTTTGAAATGATTACAGGTCGCAAGCCAAGTGATAAATTCATGGAATATGCACAAATTGCAGGCATGATTTTAATGTTTGGCCTGATGTTATATGCATTGGGATTGGACTTCTGGCGTTTATTTAAGTAGACGGTCTTTAAAATCCATTTATTAGTTGTAATTTTGTACTTGCTTTAATCGCAGTAATTGGGGTCGTATGGTTTTGACAGCAAGCGTAGCGGTTGGGGTAAGCATGTAGTGCGTTGGGTAATTAGCACTTTAATCTGAATACCAAACAATCAAAAGGCGAAACAAACTACGCCATGGCTGCTTAATTCAGTGAATTAACTTCCATTATGGCCGAGCGAGCAGGTAGGCCCTTTACCCGCTCCTTAGCTTAATCAAAACAAAAAGGGATGCGATAAGCATAGGCTGTGCCGCTTATTTAAGTACTATACAGCTAAGTAATCAATTGGTTTGTGTTTTTCCTGTTGATTGCCAACAACTAATAAAACAATAAACATGTAGAAGACCAATGGTAACTTTGTTTGGACAGGGGTTCGACTCCCCTCGACTCCACATGATTTAAATCCCACTTTTTGTGGGATTTTTTATGTTTAATCCTTCAAACTTAATGGTATAAATATTGTTTATAAGAAGTAGGAAAATTAGCTTTGCAAATCATTGAGCATATTGGCTTTGGCGTATTTTTACAAATAACTTAGAAAAACAATTTAATACTATGGATAATCATTCAACAGACGGAGCGGCAAAATGTCCTTTTACAGGCGCCACAACACTTTCATCAAAACAAGGTAGTGCAGGAACTGGACCAGTGAATAGAGATTGGTGGCCAAATCAATTAAAATTAAATATCTTAAGACAACACTCTTCAAAGTCTAATCCGATGGAGCAGACTTTCAATTATGTTTCTGAGTTTAAGTCTTTAGATTTAAAAGCTGTGAAGCAAGATATCGTTGACTTAATGACAAACTCTCAAGAGTGGTGGCCTGCGGATTATGGACATTATGGTCCATTCTTTATTCGTATGGCATGGCATAGTGCAGGAACTTATCGCACCACTGATGGTCGTGGTGGTGGAGGTGCAGGTATGCAACGTTTTGCGCCATTGAATAGCTGGCCTGATAATACCAATTTAGATAAAGCAAGATTATTATTATGGCCTATTAAAAAGAAGTATGGTCAAAAATTATCTTGGGCCGATTTAATGATTTTAGCAGGTAACTGTGCATTAGAATCAATGGGCTTCAAGACTTTTGGTTTTTCTGGAGGTAGAGAAGATGTGTGGGAGCCTCAAGAAGATGTATACTGGGGCAATGAAAGAGAATGGTTAGGCGATAAAAGATATTCTGGAGATCGCGAATTAGAAAATCCATTAGCGGCTGTGCAAATGGGATTGATCTATGTGAATCCAGAAGGGCCTAATGGTAATCCTGATCCTATTGCATCTGCAAAAGACATTCGCGAAACATTTGCGCGTATGGCAATGAACGACGAAGAAACTGTGGCATTGATTGCAGGTGGACATACATTTGGTAAAACACATGGTGCTGCAGATCCAGGAAAATATGTAGGAAAAGAACCAGCTGCTGCAGATATTGCTGAGCAAGGCCAAGGTTGGAAAAATACTTTTGGCACAGGTAATGGCGTGTATACCATCACATCTGGTTTAGAAGGTGCTTGGACAACCACACCAACACAATGGAGCAATAACTATTTTGAAAATTTATATAAGTATGAGTGGGAATTAGTAAAGAGTCCTGCTGGAGCGCATCAATGGAAACCAAAAGCGGGTGCGGGTGCAGGCACTGTGCCGGATGCACATGATCCATCAATCACACATGCGCCAACGATGTTGACGACAGATTTAGCATTAATATTAGATCCTGCTTATGCACCAATTTCAAAAAGATTTTATGAAAATCCAGATCAGTTGGCAGATGCATTTGCAAGAGCTTGGTTTAAATTAACACACCGCGATATGGGACCACGTGCACGTTATGTAGGACCAGAAGTACCTGCAGAAGTGTTGATTTGGCAAGACCCAATTCCTGCTGTGAATTACACATTGATTGATGCAACAGATATCGAAGCATTAAAAGCAAAAGTGCTTGCTTCTGATTTGACTGTTTCTGAATTAGTTGCAGCTGCTTGGGCTTCTGCTTCTACTTTCCGTGGATCAGATAAAAGAGGTGGCGCCAATGGTGCAAGAATTCGTTTAGCACCTCAAAAATATTGGGCTGTGAACAATCCAGCACAATTGTCTAAAGTTTTGGATGCATTGGAAGCCATCCAAAAGGAGTTCAATGTTTCTGCAACAGGTGGCAAGCAAGTTTCAATGGCCGATCTAATTGTATTGGCTGGTGCAGCTGCAATTGAGAAAGCAGCTAAGGATGGTGGAGTAAATATTAAAGTGCCATTCACTGCTGGTCGTGCAGACGCTAGTAAAGAAGAAACGGATGTAGCATCATTTGCAGTATTAGAGCCAATCGCAGATGCATTCCGTAATTATATCAAACCACGTACTTTAGTTTCTGCAGAAGAAATGTTAATTGATAAAGCACAATTATTAACCTTGACTGCGCCTGAAATGACAGTGTTATTTGGCGGTATGCGCGTATTGAATACCAATTTTGATCAATCAAATCATGGCGTGTTTACAGCAACGCCTGGCGTGTTGACCAATGATTATTTTGTGAACTTAATTGATTACAATAATGCATGGAGCGCAATCGATCATTCACAAAATGCTTTCCAAGGGGTAGATAGAAAAACTGGAGCAGTTAAATTCACTGGTACAAGAGTCGATTTAATCTTTGGATCAAATTCTGAATTGCGTGCATTGGCAGAAGTTTACGCATGTGATGACGCCAAAGTGAAATTTGTGCATGATTTTGTTGCTGCTTGGAATAAAGTAATGGAATTAGACAGATTTGATTTAAATTAACGGTTCAAACAATACCATTCTAATGCAACAACAATTTAAAAAGGCATATTATCTTGTCTTAGTCGTATCTATTTTATTAGTACATACTTCTAGCAAAGCGCAAGAAAATCCATTAGAAGGTCGTTGGGATTTGACTGTGGATATGGGTGGCGGTAGATTGGCACCTTCTTGGTTAGAAGTCAGACATTCTGGAGAGAAAAATTTAATTGGCAGATTTGTTTCTGACGGTGGAAGTGCAAGACCTATTGCACAAGTATTTTTTGATGGTATAAAACTCAACTTTACCATTCCAGCACAATGGGATCATACAGAAAACAATTTAGTGGTGGAAGGTGAATTAGTCGGCGATCAATTAAAAGGAACCATGGTAGTGCCTTATGGACAAAAATACACTTGGACTGGAGTACGTGCTCCAAGACTAAATAGTTTAAGAGAAGTCACTTGGGGAACTCCAATTAAATTATTGAATAATACAGATTTAACTGGATGGCAAGTGATGGGTAAGAAAAATCAATGGAAAAATATCAATGGGGTTTTGACTAGTCCAGCATCAGGCGACAATATTAAAACAACTTCAACTTATGATGATTTTAAATTGCATATCGAATTTAGGTATCCTCAAGGAAGCAATAGTGGCGTGTATTTAAGAGGCCGTTACGAAATTCAAATCGAAGACAACCAAGGTAAGGAACCTCAAAGTGTATATTTGGGTGGAATATATGGTTTTATTGATCCTTGGGTGAATGCAGCAAAAGCAGCTGGAGAATGGCAGTCTTATGACGTCACTTTAATTGGCAGAATGGTGACTGTGGTTGCCAATGGGAAGACCATCATTTTCAAACAAGAAATTCCAGGAATCACAGGAGGCGCTATCAATAGCGACGAAGGTGCGCCAGGTCCAATCATGTTGCAAGGAGATCATGGGCCGATTGAATACAGAAATATCATCATCACGCCAGCGAAAAAATAAATTTTATTTTATAATCACGACTTCTTCGTAAGGGACTCTTTCTCTTTTGCCCCAAATACCTGCTTCGGTTCCTTTACCAACACTAATAATCATATTAATTTCTGCCATTGCAGGAAGGTCTAATGCTTTCTTAACTCTAACTGCATCGAAGCCTTCCATAGGACAGGATTCAAAACCCTCTGCAGCAATAGACAACATAAATGTTTGAGCAGCTAATGCACAAGATTTATGCACGGTGATTCTTTGATCTGCTCTGCCTTTCATTCTGGTCATTGGTCTAAAAGCGCCAATCAAACTACTTAAGGTCCTTCTTAGTACAGTTAAAAAACCAAACTGGTCTGTACCATAAGCGAGAGGCATTAATTTACCATAATAAGTCAATAGTTTATCTTGATTCGGAGTTGTTTCACCAGTAATGCCTTTTTGAATGAGGTCCAAATGCCATTGCACTCTTTTTTTCCAATGGTCTTGGCGCGTTACAAATACCACCAATTGTTTTGCAGTTCTTGCTGCATTTTGATTTAAACAATATTCATGAAAATCTTTTTGCAAAGCTGGGTCCTTGATCCAATAAAATTCCCATAACTGCATATTGCTGCTATTAGGAGAGAGGATGCTGCGTTCTAAACTTCTTTGTATGACATCGTCTGGAACTTCTACATTGGGGTCAAACTTTCTGTTGGACCTTCTTTTTTCAATAATTTCTTGAAATGATTGTGCTAAAGACATAAGTTAAGATTGAATAAAAAAGCCTCCAAATAGTTGAAGGCTTTAAAATTATAATTGAATGAATTTAAAATAAATCCATTGCTTTTGCAAAATAAGTCAAAGTACCTGGAAGGGCTAACCAGAAAAATTCTCTGTAAACGAATAATAAAACGATTAAAATAGCGAACCATAGAAAGAATAATGCCCAGTATTTTTTGGTGTTAGATTGTGCTTCCATTTGTATGCTTAGTTTTTGTGATTTAAATTCAGTCGCAAATATACAATAAATCTTATTTGCTCCTATAAATTTGGCCCATAGGTATATTTTAAATCTACTTTCCATCCTTTTGGGGTGGATATGATTTTAAGCTTATGGACCTTCTTATCAAAGGAATTTTGGTAATTCATGATCGTCATAGTACTATCTACCTCAGTTATTTCATTGATTTGAATGGAGGCAAGTCTGATTTGCATTCGGCCCTCTTTATCCAACCCGAAGTAATTGCTTGCCATTTTTTCAAATAAAGCAAGGTTCTTAGGATCTTCTACAATATAGAATTTGGCTTTTTTGAAATTGCCTTGCATGCAGTTTTCAATAAAATATCGTCCACCATCCAAAGGGTTATCAGCCACTTCGTATTGTTCAGAAGGGCTACAGTTCCAAATAAAAAGGGCTAAAAAGAGGTATTTTAATTTTTGTAAATGCATAGCCAAAGTTACATGATTAGGTAGTATTTTTGAAGCATAAAGCGACATCATGAAAAATTTATTGTTATTAGTTGGATTATTGATTGGGGCAACAAGTTTTGGACAGCAAAAACATCCATCATTTATGAATCAAGGGAATATTTATGAAGTGAATATCCGTCAATATACCAAAGAAGGAACATTCAAAGCATTTGCAAAGCACTTGCCAAGATTGCAAAAAATGGGAGTACAAACCATTTGGTTTATGCCCATTCAGCCCATTTCAAAATTTGGTAGAAAAGGCACCCTAGGATCTTATTATGCAGTAGCAAGTTATACCGATATCAATCCTGAATTTGGCACCCTTGCAGATTTTAATGCTGTAGTCAATCAAGCACATGCACTTGGTATGAAAGTCTTGATTGATTATGTGCCCAATCATTCTGGTGCAGATCATCCTTGGTTAACAACGCATCCAGATTTTTATGAAACAGATTCAACAGGCAAACCAACTTATACAGCAGACTGGTCTGATACAAGAGAGTTAAATTATAATAATCTTGTGATGCAGGATAGTATGATTAACACAATGAAGTATTGGTTAAATGCCACTAAGATTGACGGATTCAGGGTAGACGTTGCATGGGGTGTACCTTATAGTTTTTGGAATAAATGTATTCCAGCATTAAAAAAATTAAGAAATATTTATTTATTAGCAGAAGCGGACGATGCAAAATTGCATGAGACTGGTTTTGATGCGACTTATAGTTGGAAAGAGTTTCATGTGTTAAATGAGATAGCAGCAGGCAAAAAAAATATCCTGACTTTAGATTCCGTGTTACAAAATATTGATAAAGATTTTATGAAAGGGGCGCAAAGATTATACTTCACCAGCAATCATGATGAGAATTCTTGGAACAAAGCAGACTATGCAACCATGCCTGGAAAAATTCATGAGCCATTTGCCGTATTTACACAAACCTATGATAGGACAATGCCTTTAATTTATAGCGGTCAAGAAGAGCCTGTATTAAGACCATTGGCATTTTTTGAAAAAGATAGTATTGAATTCAAAAAATATGAGCGTGCTAATTTTTATACAACACTTTTGAAATTAAGAAAATCAAATCCTGCATTTGCGGATAATGCCATTTTTAAAAGACTAAAAGTGAATCTTCCTGAAAAGATCATGGCATATGAAAGAAGCAATGGTCGAGATAAAGTGGTGGTGGTATTGAATTTATCCAATCAACCACAGCAAGCCATCATTGAGGATATTGTACCAGGTTTTTATGTAGATGGGTTTACAGGACAAAATCCAAAAGATATTCGATACATACAAATGAAAGCTTGGGGATACCAAGTTTTTGTGAAGCAAAATTTAGATTAATAATAGAAAGTCGTTTATTCAATATCCTGTTTTCGAAAAATCACACACTATGACAAAACAATTTCTAGTAGACCAAATCAAAGCAAAGCAATCTTATTTATGTGTTGGATTGGATACAGATATTGAAAAAATACCTGCTGGCTTACCTAAAAATAAAGCAGGGGTTATTGCTTTTAATAAAGCCATTATTGATGCCACGGCAGCACATTGTGTAAGTTATAAAATCAATACAGCGTTTTACGAATCACAAGGTATAGCAGGCTGGGAAGCCATGGAAGCAACACTGGCCCATATTCCTTCTACCCATTTTACCATTGCAGATGCCAAAAGAGGAGACATTGGTAATACCTCTGCACAATATGCAAAAACATTTTTTGAAACCCTTCCATTTGATGCCATTACCGTTGCACCATATATGGGGAAGGATAGTATTGATCCATTTTTAGCCTATCAAAACAAGTGGACAATTGTATTGGGATTAACCTCTAATCCTGGAAGTCAAAATTTTGAACAACAAAAATTAGCGAACGGTCAATTTTTATACGAATCTGTTTTAGAACAAGTGGCAAGTTGGGGCAGTCCAGAACAATTGATGTTTGTAGTGGGCGCCACCAAGGCGAATGATCTAGCCTCTATCCGTAAAATTATTCCTGCACATTTTCTGTTAGTACCTGGTGTTGGTGCACAGGGTGGAAGTTTATCCGAAGTGACGGCATATGGCAAAAATGATGAAGTAGGATTACTCATTAATGCAAGTAGGGCAGTAATTTTTGCTAGTAGTGGCGCTGACTTTGCTACAGATGCTGCAATGGCAGCTAAAGGTTATGCAGATGAAATGAAAGCATTGATGTCTTAGCGGAGCGCTTTTTAAAAATACACCTAATCTAAATGAATTGTTTCGCCTTCTGTTTTAGCGATTACTATTGTGGCAGCGCTGTTGCCAATGATATTGGTGATGGCCCTAGCTTCACTCATAAATTTATCTACACCTAATAAAAATGCAAGGCCTTCGATAGGTATTTTTTGCATGGTGGCTAGTGTAGATGCAAGTACAATAAACCCACTACCTGTAACGCCTGCTGCACCCTTTGATGTGAGCATTAATATCAACAACATCGTTACAATTTCTGAGGTACTTAAATGCACATTGTACAATTGAGCAATGAAGATCACTGCCATGGACAAATAAATAGAAGTGCCATCTAAATTAAAGGAATACCCTGTTGGGACAACTAATCCAACTACAGATTTTGAACAACCCATTCGCTCTAATTTTTGCATGAGCGATGGCATCGCTGGCTCAGAGGAGGAAGTGGCAAATACAATGAGTAATTCTTCTTCAATATTTTTAAGTAGTTTAAAAATAGAGACATTAAAATAGCGTAAAATAAGTCCAAGAATCACAAAAACAAATAAAGCCATCGTTACATACATGGTCAGCATCAACTTTCCTAAAGGCAATAAGGTAGCTAGTCCATATTTTCCAATCGCATAAGACATTCCCCCAAGAGCGCCCAGTGGTGCAAAGTACATGACCCATTTTAAACCTTTAAAAACAGAATGGGTAAGTCTGCCAATTTGATGAATGTATTGCGCTCTTTTAGGTAAATAGTTCAACACAAATCCAACAACAATCGCAAGAAGTAAAATTTGCAAATTGGAATTGCTTGCAATGATTCCCCAGATGTCAATTTTAGTGGTACTTGTATACTTAGTTGGGTCTTGCATTTGTAAACCTGACTTATCAATATTTCCAGGCTGAATCCATAGCGCTACAATGACCCCAATTGCAAGTGATAAGGTACTAACGATTTCAAAATAAACCAATGATACCAAGCCTATCCGGCCTACTTTTTTTAAATCGCCCATACTAGCAATGCCCAATGTAACTGTTAAAAATATGATTGGATAAGTAAATAATTTGATGACTTGTATAAAGCCTTTTGCAAGTGGTTCTAATTGAATAGCAGTGCTTGGAAAATAAACACCTAAAAATATACCCAAAAGAATCGCAATTAGCACATAGAAGCTAAGATGGGTGATGATTTTTTTCATTTGTTATTTGGGTTAATTAATCCCTTGTAAATATAGTTTTTTAAGTGCTTTCTAGTACCTTTATGCTTCAATCATTATTTTAAAATTACAAACCATGGCAGTAAGAGCAGATTTGTTTGAGTCCCCAGATTATTATCAATTAGATGAATTGATGTCTGAAGAAAATTTAATGGTGAGAGATGCAGTAAGAACTTATGTTAAAACAGAAATTTCCCCAATCATTGAGGAGTATGCACAGAAGGCAGAATTTCCAAACCAAATTGTAAAGCAATTAGGTGACCTTGGATGTTTTGGCCCAACTGTTCCAACGGAGTATGGTGGCGGTGGTTTAGATTATATCAGTTATGGATTGATGATGCAAGAATTGGAAAGAGGAGACAGTGGTGTTCGAAGTACTGCGAGTGTTCAAGGTTCTTTAGTGATGTTCCCAATTCATGCTTATGGTAGCGAAGCGCAAAAACAAAAATACCTACCAAAATTAGCATCTGGCGAATGGTTGGGTTGTTTTGGATTAACAGAACCAGATCATGGATCTAATCCTTCAGGCATGTTGACCAATATCAAAGATGCAGGGGACCATTTTATTTTGAATGGTGCAAAAATGTGGATCAGCAATGCACCATTTGCACAAGTTGCTGTGGTATGGGCAAAGAATGAAGCAGGAGAAATTATTGGTGTCATTGTAGAACGCGGTATGGAAGGATTTTCTACACCAACCACACATAGCAAATGGAGTTTACGTGCGAGTGCAACAGGTGAATTGGTATTTGATAATGTGAAAGTACCTAAGGAAAATCTTTTACCAAATATTAAAGGATTAAAAGGCCCATTGAGTTGTTTAAATAAGGCAAGATTTGGTATCGCATGGGGTACAATCGGTGCTGCAATGGATTGTTATGATACGGCTTTAAGATATAGTAAGGAGCGTGTTCAATTTGGTAGACCAATTGGTGGATTCCAATTGCAACAAAAGAAATTGGCTGAAATGGTGACTGAAATCACAAAAGCTCAATTATTAGTTTGGCGTTTAGGTGTCTTAATGAACGAAGGTCGTGCTACAGCGGCTCAAATTAGTATGGCTAAAAGAAACAGCTGTGAAATTGCTACCAATATTGCAAGGGACGCAAGACAAATGTTGGGCGGGATGGGTATTACAGGAGAGTATTCTGTGATGCGCCATATGATGAACTTAGAGAGTGTAATCACTTACGAAGGTACGCATGACATTCATTTGTTGATTACTGGAATGGATATTACTGGGTTTAATGCATTTGTATAAATTATGGCAGCAGAGCGTATATTTTTAATAGGGATGATGGGTTCGGGGAAGTCTCATTGGTTAAAGCAAATGGCAAAATGGAACAAATCTGTAGGCTATGATTTAGATGCTTTAATTGAAATGAATGAAGAAAAAACCATCAATGAAATTTTTAATGAAGATGGCGAAACTTATTTCAGAAAAGCAGAATCCAAGATTTTAAAATGGTTTAAAGAAAAGAAAAAGTATGTAGTCGCTACAGGAGGAGGTACAGCTTGCTTTCAGGAGAATATGGATTGGATGAAAAAAGAGGGCGTAGTCATTTGGCTGGATGAATCTGTAGAGGTATTGGTAAAAAGATTATCCGATGACAAAGCGCATCGTCCTTTGATAGCCAATCTTTCAGACCATGAACTCGCCGCTTTTTTAGAACAAAAATTAGTCGAAAGGCATCCTTTTTACAAACAAGCGCATTACCGATTAACTTCAGATCAGATCAATGAATCGGGGTTAAAAAAGTTAATACAAAAACATGCATCGTAAAATTTTACTTTGGGGCATTGCTTTTGCAATTATTGGCGTGCTGCTTGGTGCATTTGGGGCACATGCTTTAAAATCTGTTCTGACGCCAGATAAATTATTGAGTTTCGAGACAGGGGTACGTTATCAATTAATACATGCTTTGGCGCTTATTACATTGTCTATCTATGGTCAACTAAACCAGACCAACCATACGATCAATAAAGGGATAGGTTGGGCAGCACATTTTTTTATTGTGGGTTGTTGCTTATTTAGTGGATCCATTTATGGCCTATCGTTTTTATCTGTTGTACACCCAAGCTGGTCTTTTATTTTAGGGCCAATTACCCCAATTGGGGGGCTGGGTTTAATATTAGGCTGGGCTAGTTGGGCCAGGGTGGTTTGGTTGAATAAAGTAGCTATGTAGCCAATTTCTTTTTATATTTGTCATCATGGCAAATACGCTTAAAAGCAAATCAACACCAAAGGTTAATTCCCCGATTTTAAATCCGGATAAAGAAGCAGATGTAGTTGTGTCTGAAGTAGTAAAAGATGAACGCACCATGAAGATACTGGGAGCAGTTGCTTTATTGATTAGCTTATTTCTTTTTGTTGCATTCACATCTTATTTATTTACTTGGCAAGAAGACCAAGACATGGTTCAATTATGGAGAACCCAATTATTTTCGATTCAAGATGTGAAGGCTAATAATTTACTAGGATACATTGGTGCTTTTGTTGCTTATCAAATTATGTTTAATGGATTTGGTTTAGCGGCTTATTTATTTTGTACTTTCTTTTTTGTATTGGGGGTGAATTTATTTTTCACAAAAACAATTTTTAGTTTATGGCGCAATGTTAGATACGTATTAGTTGGTCTATTGGTTTTAAGTACCTGCTTTGCTTATTTCACGCCCAATACAACTTTTTCGTGGGGAGGCGCCTTAGGGGAATACAGTAGTAGCTGGTTGACTAAATGGGTAGGAAGTTTTGGTACAGGGGCCATTTTGTTTATCGCTGGATTTAGTTATATCATATGGAGATTTAATCCAAGTTTTAACGTACCCAATTTTGACTTTTTAATTCCAAAGAAAAAAGTGCCAGACTTTGTGAGTGAAGACACTGAGGAAGCTGTGAAACAAGAATGGGATTTAAATAATCCTGCACCCGCAGAGACAACTATTACAACTGGCAATTCATTAAAAGAGAATGCATCGGGCATCGCTGTTATTATGCCAGAGGCCGATGAGACAGAAGAGGCACTTGGGGAACTAGGGCCAAAATTATTTATAGATGAGTTGTCTTTAAATGAAGAGAATTGGGAGGAAAAAAAAACTCCATTAGTTGATGAAACCTATGATGATGATACCGATGACGAGGACCTTGACATTGATGACGAATTATTAGAAGACCTTGATTTAGAAATTAATGAAGTAGCAAAGGAAAAAATACTAGCATCTGTTGGAAGTTTAGCGACCAAATATGATGCAACCTTAGATTTAAAAAATTACAAGTATCCACATATTAATTTATTGGAGACGCATGGCTCTGAAAAAATTGTACAAGACCCAGAAGAATTAGAGACCTACAAAAATCAGATCATTGCGACTTTAAAAAATTATGATATTGCTATCCAGCGCATCTCTGCCACAGTAGGACCAACAGTGACTTTGTATGAAATTGTACCAGCACCAGGGGTGCGTATTAGTAGAATTAAAAATTTAGAAGACGATATTGCTTTGAGTTTAGCTGCATTGGGTATTCGTATCATTGCTCCTATTCCAGGTAAAGGCACCATTGGAATTGAAGTGCCCAATATTCGAAAGTCTATTGTGAGTATGAAAACTTTATTGGCAAGTGAGAAGTTCCAAACAAGCCAATACTCATTGCCTATTGCCATTGGTAAAAAAATTGACAATGAAAATTTCATTGTTGACTTAGCAGCTATGCCGCACTTATTAATGGCAGGTGCAACCGGACAAGGTAAATCGGTTGGATTGAATGCTATTCTGGTATCCTTGTTATATAAGAAGCATCCATCCCAATTAAAATTTGTTTTAGTAGATCCAAAGAAAGTGGAATTGAGTTTATACCGTGTCATTGAAAAACATTTCTTGGCTAAATTACCAGGAGAGGAAGATGCGATTATTACAGATACCAAAAAAGTCATCAATACCTTGAATGCACTTTGTATCGAAATGGACAATCGTTATGACTTATTAAAAGAAGCTGGATGTAGAAATATTAAAGAGTACAACGAGAAGTTTACTTCTAGGAAATTAAATCCAGAAAAAGGACATCAATACTTACCATTCATCGTGTTGGTAGTAGATGAATTTGCAGATTTAATTATGACTGCAGGAAAAGAAGTGGAGATGCCAATTGCACGTTTAGCGCAGTTAGCAAGAGCAGTGGGTATTCACTTAATTATTGCGACACAGAGACCTTCAGTGAATATCATTACTGGAACCATTAAAGCCAATTTCCCTGCCCGTATCGCATTTAAAGTATCTAGTAAAATAGATAGCCGTACTATTTTGGATGCGGGTGGTGCAGAACAGTTAATTGGTAAAGGAGATATGTTGGTGAGCTACAATGGAGAAATTACCCGTTTACAGTGTGCTTTTGTGGATACCCCAGAAGTGGATCGTGTATGTAATTTTATTGCAGAACAAAAAGGGTATCCGGATGCGTTTTTATTACCTGAATACATTGATGATAAAGATTTAGAGGCATCGGGTTTTGATGCTGGAGAAAGAGATAGTTTATTTGAAGATGCAGCTAAGCTAATTGTGAGTGCTCAAGTGGGTTCTACTTCATTCATTCAAAGAAGGATGAAATTGGGCTATAATAGAGCAGGAAGGTTAATGGATCAATTGGAATCTGCGGGTATTGTTGGCCCAAGTCAGGGTAGTAAACCAAGAGAAGTGTTGTACAAATCGGATGCTGAATTGTATGATTTCTTGCAAAATTTATCATAATCCACAAGGAATGTCTATTTTTGAAAATCAAAATAGTTGATTGTTTTTACCCCCTTAATTCATCCTATATGAGAGTTGTAATTATCTTTTTATTGAGTATTTTAACTTTGCAGGTGCAAGCCCAGAAAGATCCAAATGCCAAGGCCATTTTGGACAAAGTAGGGATTAAAGTCAAGTCCTCTAAAGGTATATTGGTTAAGATCCAATTGGTGTCTAAAAACAACAAAGGGAAGGCATTAGGGACCAAAATGATTCAATTAAAGATGAAAGGCGAAAAATACCTCTTAAATGAGGGTAAATTAGAAATTCTTTGCGATGGCACTTCTATTTACAACTTTGATGGAGCAAATACCATTTCTAAGTCTAGCTTGGCTGAAACAGAACAAACCTTAAGTCCACAAAAATTATTATCAGGCAGCTATGATAAAGACTTCAATTTCAAATTATTAGCTCAGAATGCCAACACTGCAACCATTGAATTATCTCCCATAGATCGAAAAAAAGGCTTTCAGAAAGTAACTTTGATCATTGATAAGGTAAAATCAGCCCTTTCAAATGCCCTCATTTTAGATAAAAGCAACAATATTACAGACGTTAAAGTGCTATCTATCAACTATGCAGCTAGTTTCGAAGACAAATTATTCGTTTTTAACAGGGCGAATTACCCTAAAAACGTAGAAATATTTGACTAAACTATTGAATTAGTTACGCTTTTATCCCTATCTTTGCAGCCGAAATAAACAAAACAAAACCGTAGTTAATTGTTAACTACAATAAAAGAAGTTCCACAATGTCTAACTTAACAACAGAGAAAAAAGCAAGCATTTTTGCTGAATTTGGAGGTAAAGCAACCAACACTGGTTCAATTGAAGGTCAAATTGCTTTATTAACACAACGTATTGCGCACATTTCTGGTCATTTAAAGACCAACCACAAAGACCATTCAACTCAAAGAGGTTTAATGCAATTAGTGGGTCAGCGTAAGCGTTTATTGGTTTATTTACAAAAACATAACCTGACTGGTTACCGTGCACTAATTGAAAAATTAGGCTTAAGAAAATAATCAAGAACAACTTATAATAGCTGTCCCAACTGTTTACCACGGTTGGGATTAGTTGTTTTTAAGCGTTTATTTTTTTACATCTTTTTTGTAATAGATTCAATAGCGACCTTTCTCACAATCCAAATTTTTAAAAAATGTTATCACAACCAAAATCAGTAAAATTCGAGATCAATCCAGGTCAAGAAATTTTTATAGAAACAGGTAAATTAGCACGTCAATCAGACGGTGCAGTTACCATCAGACAAGGCAATTGTATTTTATTAGCAACCGTGGTTGCCAATAAAGATCCTAAAGACGGACAAGACTTTTTCCCATTAAGCGTAGACTACCAAGAGAAGTTTGCATC
>Ga0214921_10002281_pt1 | contig 31401 bp, 32 predicted proteins | sample LL1505_MetaG_FD_177992 | JGI IMG/M metagenome (GOLD analysis project Ga0214921, IMG submission 177992) | Freshwater microbial communities from Lake Lanier, Atlanta, Georgia, United States - LL-1505 | ecosystem: Environmental > Aquatic > Freshwater > Lake | place: USA: Georgia | collected... | reverse complement strand
AAATCTTGCGCGACATCGAGTCGCTCGACAACCACACCGCATTTTTGTTCGACAAGATCAACTTCTTGATGGACGCGACGGTCGGTTTCATCAACATCAACCAAAACAAGATCATCAAGATCTTCTCGGTTGCGAGCGTCGCTTTGCTACCACCTACATTGATTGCGAGCATTTACGGCATGAACTTCCAGTACATGCCTGAACTCAGCCAAACCTGGGGCTATCCTTTTGCTATTGTGTTGATGGCGGGTAGTGCGGTCGTGCCTATGTGGTATTTCCGTAAGCGGGGTTGGTTGAAGTAGTTTTCGTTGTTGTGTTTTTAAACACCAGCATTTTTCGCCAATAAGGAGCCCGTCATGGCTGAAACAAAAACATCGCAAGTATTCGGCATCATCGGTGGCAGCGGTGTCTACGACATCGAAGGCCTGACCAACAAAGAATGGCGCAAAGTGGAGTCGCCTTTTGGCCAACCGTCTGATGCATTGCTATTTGGCGAACTTAACGGTCAGCAGATGGTGTTTTTGCCACGCCATGGACGTGGCCACAAAATCCCTCCAAGCGAGATCAATTTCAAAGCCAATATTGATGCACTAAAACGCTCTGGCGTCACTGACGTGGTCTCCGTCAGCGCCGTGGGCTCTTTGAAAGAAAACCTTCCCCCGGGCACATTTGTCTTAGTCGACCAATTTATCGACCGCACCTTCGCGAGAGAGAAAAGCTTTTTTGGAACCGGGTTGGTTGCGCATGTTTCGATGGCACACCCCGTTTGCGGAAGACTCGGCAAACACCTTTTGCAAGCCGGTAAAGACGCGGGCACCAGCATTGTCGATGGCGGCACTTACCTCGTCATGGAGGGCCCTCAGTTCTCCAGCCTGGCGGAGTCTGAGCTCTACAGAACTTGGAATTGCGACGTTATCGGCATGACCAATATGCCTGAAGCCAAGTTAGCACGCGAAGCAGAGCTTTGCTATGCCTCGGTAGCCATGGTGACCGACTTTGACTGCTGGCACCCGAACCACGATGCCGTGACGGTTGATGCCATCGTCAAAGTACTTTTGGCCAATGCAGATAACGCAAGGTCATTAGTTAAAGCCGTCGCACCCAAATTGCAAACCGATACAAGCGCCTACCAATGCACTTGCCGCAATGCATTGCAGTTTGCCATCATCACCGCGCCCGAAGCGCGTGACCCTGCGATGCTGCAACGACTCAATGCGGTCGCCGGTCGCGTGCTCGCCCCTCAAAAATGAACGGGTCTGCAAAAGAGCACGCTGAAGTGCCGTCAGTAACGCCTTTAACTTCTGAAGGGTTGTTGCGTTCGCGACTTTTAACTACAGCCCAGCAGTTAGACACGTTAGGTCTTAACCGCGGCACCTCAGGCAATGTGTCGGCACGCGTGTCTTCAAATCATTGGCTGGTTACACCCTCTGGTGTACCTGTTGATAAATTGTCAGCCGACGCTATGGTGTTGATGGACTTCGAGGGTAAGCCTGCCAGCAACGGCAAGCCATCAAGTGAATGGCATTTTCACAAAGACATTTTGGTAGCGCGCTCCGAAGTTGGAGCCGTTGTTCACACCCACTCGCGTTTTGCTACTGCGTTTTCTTGTTTGCAACTAGATATTCCAGCATTCCATTACATGATTGCCGCAGCGGGCGGCGACAGTATTCGTTGCTGTCCTTATGCTTTATTTGGAAGCCAAGCCTTGTCTGACCTGGCGCTTATTGCGCTTAAAGATCGCAAGGCATGTCTTCTGGGTAACCACGGAATGATTGCGGTTGGCAAAGACCTCGCCACCGCATTAGCACTTGCAGTCGAGGTTGAAAACCTATGCGAGCAGTATTGGACGGCTTTGCAACTCGGGCAACCCAACATCTTGTCTACTAATCAAATGGCTGAGGTGCTTGAGAAGTTCAAAACCTATGGGCAACTTCGATCTGCGTAATAGGCCGCCATCTTGATTAATTTTTTGAAAAAGTCTCACTCTCATTTCTTATTAACTTCTTAAATCCAACTAACCTCTTGTAAACAAAGCAACGCCATGCCTATCAAGTCACGCATCCGCACAGTTCCCCACTATCCCAAAACTGGCGTGATGTTTAGAGACATCACTACCTTGCTCAAAGATGCAACAGGTTTGCAGTTGGCCGTGAAATCGCTTGCGGATCACTTTCGCGGCCGGCCTATTGAGCGAGTTGCCGGGATAGAAGCCCGAGGCTTCATATTGGGTGCAGCTGTCGCTTATGAGTTGGGCTTGGGCTTTATTCCTGTTCGCAAAAAAGGCAAGTTACCTGCGGAAACTGTGGGCCAAGATTACGCATTGGAATATGGCACGGACCGTATCGAAATGCACACAGACGCCATTGCTCCTGGCGAGTCAATCCTATTGATTGATGACTTAATCGCTACTGGCGGTACCGCGGCTGCGGCTTGCGCTTTGATCCAAAGTATGGGCGGCAATGTGCAAGGTTGCGGTTTTGTGATTGATTTGCCCGATCTTGGTGGGCGCCAGTTGCTGGAGCAACTAGGCCATTCTGTTTTCTCACTGTGTGAGTTTGAAGGCGACTGAGATGAACCAAATTTCTGACGCATACAACCTCAGCAAACAAAAACAATCTGTAGAAACTTTGCGCTGGCGCGAAGGCCGGCTAGAAATGATTGACCAGCGGGTGCTGCCCATGCACTTTGAATATTTGAGCTACACCAACGCAAAAGAGGTGGCTGAGGGCATTCGAAGCATGGTGGTTCGCGGAGCGCCGGCTATTGGTTGTGCTGCCGCCTACGGAGTCGCTTTAGAAGCATTAGTGTCGCAGCACCAGGCTACAAATGCGTTTAAGCAAACCATGGAATTAGGTTTTGAGCTGCTGGCCCAAAGCCGCCCCACTGCTGTCAACTTATTTTGGGCCTTGCAGCGCATGCGTGCGTGTTGGGAAAAAGCATCCTCTTCGTCACCATCACAAATTGCCACCATGCTTTTAGAAGAAGCGCATGAGATATCCAAAGAAGACGTTCGTATCAATCGCGCTATGGGAGCGTTTGGCGCCTCTTTACTGAGTGATGGGGCACGCGTTTTGACGCATTGCAATGCCGGCGCCCTAGCCACGGCTGGGCATGGAACGGCTTTGGGCGTATTTCGTTCAGCGGTAGAAGCAGGTAAAAAAATATCGGTGATTGCTGATGAGACTCGACCTTTTTTGCAAGGTGCGCGACTCACCGCTTGGGAGATGGTTCAAGAGAATATTCCTGTCACCCTCATCACCGACAACATGTCTGGTCATTTAATGCAACACGGAGAGATTGATGCTGTGGTGGTCGGAACAGACCGAGTCGCCGCCAACGGAGATGTTGCTAACAAGATTGGCACTTATATGGTGGCTGTTTTAGCCAAGCGTCATGGTATTCCTTTTTATGTGGCCTGCCCGTTGTCCACTATCGATTTGTCTATCGCGCAAGGTAAGGACATCCCGATTGAAGAACGCTCAAGCGACGAGGTATTAGGCTTTAGAGACTATCGCTGGGCGCCTGAAGGGATCAGAGTGCGCAACCCCGCTTTTGATGTCACGCCAGCAGAGTTAGTGACAGCGCTCATCACAGAAAAAGGGGTGATACACCATCCTAATGCTCAGAAAATTTCCGAACTATTTAACAAGTCTTCATGTTTGAAAGCATAAGTCGAAAACATGGGGTACGAAAATACATTGGATCCAAAAGGCTGATTTTATTTTTAATTTATATTACTGTAATAGCTTATGTATGGAGATATTATCAAGCAGGCCTATTAACGCCACAAATAATAGTTAAATACAGTTACGACAACCCTTTGTTAGTCATTTTGCTATTTGAACTTATTTACGTGATTGGCGTTATAGCAGCTTTACCTTGCCTGCCGTTGAATCTTGTTGCAGGGTTTTTATGGGGCGGTATTTGGGGAGGAATATACACAACTGTCGCTGTAACTATTGGAGGTTGGATTTCCTTCCTGATTGCAAGACGGTTAATTGGAAAAGTACTTACTGAGAAATTTCAAAATAAATGGATGGTAATTATTCAAAAAGAATTTGAAGAAAATGGATGGAAATTTGTGGCGTTTATGCGTATTAATCCAATTATTCCAACGGGCCCTTTAAACTATATGCTTGGACTTACCTCATTATCAAATTCGGTGTTTCTTTTAACTACTTTTATTTTTTTACTTTTTCCGTCAGTTGTTGTGGCATATATTGGTTATACGCTGCAAACATTTATGGCTGAGCAAGCGGATGTGGCAGATATCTTGCGCACCATATTAACTATTTCTGCGTCGTTAACCTTTTTGGCGATCATTAAATTATCGTCAAATATATATAAGAAAAGAAAGCTAACAAAATGAAAACGACGCTTTTGGTAATGACCTTAAACGAGGTAAATGGTATGAAGGTGATTATGCCTTTGATCGATAGATTGTGGGTAGATCAAATCATAGTCGTTGACGGCGGGTCTAAAGATGGAACAATTGAGTGGGCCACTGAAAACGGATATGAGGTTTACGTTCAAAAGCAAAAAGGATTTAGGCACGCATACACAGAAGTCTGGCCTCGCGTCTGCGGAGATATCGTGATTACCTTTAGCCCAGATGGTAATTCGATACCTGCATTAATACCTTGTCTTATTGAAAAGATGCGACAGGGAAACGATATGGTGATCGCTTCACGATATCTTGAAGATGCCAAGAGCGACGACGATGATCTAATTACCGGTTTTGGAAACTGGCTATTTACAAAGACTGTAAACGTACTCCACGGAGGACGCTACACTGATGTTATGGTGATATATAGAGCTTATAGGAAAAATTTAATTTATGAATTAGGTTTGGACAGAGAGGATGCATATGCATTGCCCGAGAAACTTTTTGGTACCAAAATAAGTTGGGAGCCATTGCTCTCAGTACGTGCAGCAAAACAAAGAATGCGAATTGCAGAGATTCCGGGGGACGAGCCACCAAGGATAGGTGGGGAAAGGAAATTACAGATATTGCGATGGGGTGCCGCGTATTATTTTCAATTCATACGTGAGCTTTGGTTTTGGAAGCCTACTTTTTAAGAGTCTCAATCTGGTCTTGATACTTTTTGATAGTCTTTTCAGACGCGCCATGCATTTCTAGTAAACCGATGGCCGCCTCTAGATACGTAACAGCATTATCATTCTTGCCTCTGGTAGCTTCTAATGCAGAAAGCTTCCATAACACGTTGGGATTTTGAATGAAACTAAGCAAAATAAGTTTATTTCTATTTGTTTCTGGTATTTTCGGTATGTCAGGCAGAAGAGCGCTAAGCGAAAGAACTATTGCCACTGAAACTATGCCAGTCTTGATAATGAAGTTGGGCAGGCCAGCTGAAAAGTCAATGCCTTCATTGTTATTGTTCGCGCTTTCGCCATTTGGATTTGAGTTCATAAAATAGTCGTTTCTTGGTTGAATAAGTTAATGCGACGCAGAATATATTAAGGATTATATTTGATATGAATCCCATTGTTTTGTGTTAATTCAAATGTGCCATCTCTGTCACTCTCAAGATACAGAGGTATTTTGTCGTCTGCATAGGAGCAGGTGTGCCTAAATAAAAGTCGTTCGTCTACAAACTTACTGACATCAGTCTGAGCGCCTGCATAACAGAATTTTGAGGACCTTCCAGTGTTTGAAGAAATAAAATAAACCAACGAAGACATAAGTTGATCTGAGGGTGTGGTGAATTTCTCAAGCGTAAATAAAATAGAGTTTATTGATAACGCTAATGTTGAAACAAATCCTATTACAAAAATACGGTTAAACCTAATAAAATACACGCCGCCTAGTTTGGATCTTAAATAGTGAATTATTGAATCTATTTTGTAAATAAAAATTAATGCGAATAGATAATTTGTAAAATAAAAATAGTATGTGGCAAATTTCATATAAATAATTCCGCGCAAATTCATGCGTAAAAATACCAGAGATGCCACCAATATTGCAATATAATTGAAAATGAGTATTAACGAAAAATCAATTGCCGTAATACTTTTTCGCCTTAGTTGAAGGTAATAGGCGTAGCCCAAAATAAATAAAGAAATCACTCCAAAAACCAGGAAAAATTGCTTTGGTAATGATGAAAAGAAATCCCAACTCGTTTTTTGCCGTAAATTTTCGAAATCAATCAAATAGGGAGTGAAGTAGGCTGTAAAACATAGACCTATAAAGTAGATTGCATTAAATATTGTTCTTTGCTTTTCACTATTTCCGAGGTCATCTGTTCCGAAAATGGCAACGTTGTTGAAATAAAAATCCAAAAAATTTAAACAAAAGAAGACTAATGATGGAAGAAGGCATATCAAAAGAATTGATTTGATGGATGCAAATTTGAATTCTTTTGGAGAGAAGTGGCTTAAAGCTAATAGTGATAATGCGGTAAAGGGTAGTGCAATTGATAAAAATTCATGGAAAGACATGGAGAGAAAAAACAAAATCGAGCAACCTAGCAATATTGTCCAAGTGGGCGGATTTTCTGCTGAATTTAGTAATGCCAGGCCAAGGCTCAGAAATATTAAAGAAAACATATAAGGACTAATATGGCGCCATAAAATCATATCAATGCCTGAAAACTGAACAAGAAACCAAATCCCCAATAAAAAACCAACCCATGGTCTTTTTAACAATTTACCAGTTAGAAAAATTGTCCATGCAGTCATTGCGTGCCAAATAATGCTTAAAAAACCAATGGCAGAAAGATTGGGTCGAAGAAATATGTCTATAAGTCCAAGTAGGGCATGTGTTCCTGGGCGAAACAAAAATGCATCTCCTGGTGCAACATGGCGAGTCCTGGAAAAAGACACCATACTCTTAAAAAATTCCCAGTCCGATTTGTAAAAATCTCTTTCTGCTAATACAAATGCGTGATCAGCCTTCGGTAGAGCTATAATACCCTTGTAATACAAAGCCAAAGCAAGAAAAGCAAATAGTAAAAATACCAAAAATAATTTCAGATATTCAAAAAAAGCAGATAATTTAATGTCTTGGTGCATATCATTTAAGTGTAATGAAGATTAAATGTGCCTGCGCTGTGCGTGAATAAGTCCTATAAACTTTAGAGAAGAATATACCTTATTGTGAAAATATGCAAACAATCCAAAGAAAATTAATGTGCGAAAACACAAAGTTCAATATTTATTTTGAACATATTGTGGATAAGGTTAATAAATTGGAGGTGAAGGATTTTTTGGTGGTTGAGCCTAAAGTGCAGAACTCGGGAGGAATTTCCGGCGTTGCGCTTTTGCCAATCAGGGGTAGGGAAGTCGGCTTGATCAAAATGTATCGACCGCCTATCAAAGGGTGGTCATGGGAAATACCCCATGGTTTTATCGAGCCGGATGAAGATGAGTTGGATTCTGCAAAAAGAGAGTTGTTAGAAGAAACGGGGCTGACAGCTTTGTCAATAACACCCCTTGGAATAGTGGCTCCCGATGCAGGGATTATAGATGGGCGAGTGCAACTTTATGCTTGCCTGGTGGATGGCGGTCTTGCGCAAATAACGCCAGAGTTTGGGTTGAGGGCGCTTACTTGGATTGGCTTTGAAGACTTTGAGCAAATGTTGTGCAATTCCGAAATTCAAGACAGTTTTACGATTTCGGCTTGGTGTAAATACAAGTTAAAATGCAAAGTTTAAGAAAATGTGACCATGGATGTACTTTTTATAAATCCTGATTCTTCCTCAAAAGCCTATCAGGAGTTAGCGCAAGTTTATGCCGCTATTGAGCCTCCGACTTGGTCCTTACTGCTTGCCGAGGCTTGCCGCTCTAAGGGCTTTGATGTCGGAATACTTGATTGCGATGCCGAAAGATTGGCGCTTGATGAATCGGTGAGGCGCGTTAGCGATTCAAAGGCTAGATTGGTGGTCTTTGTGGTCTATGGGCAGAATCCAAATTCCGGAACCACGAGCATGATCGGCGCTTTGATGCTGGCAAAGGCCATTAAACAAGCGCAATTAAATACAAAGATTTGTTTTGTTGGCTCGCATACAAGCGCACTGCCAATGGAGGTCTTGGCATACGATTCTGTAGACATTATTTTGCAAAACGAAGGTGTATATGCCTTATTAAATTTGCTTAAATCCAATTTGGACAATGATTTGCAGACTATCAAGGGCATTGGCTATAAGAAAAAAGGTCCTGGCGGATTTCATATTCCCACATTGAACCCGCCGGAGCGCATTGTTCCGCAAGAAAGAATGGACGAGGATCTGCCTGGTTATGCTTGGGATTTATTACCCTTCCAGCAAAAACCACTAGACCTTTATAGGGCACATTTCTGGCACGCGGAGTTTGATCATGCCAAGCGAACGCCATTTGCGGCGATTTATACCTCTTTGGGGTGTCAATTCGCTTGCGATTTTTGCATGATCAACATAGTCAATCGCACAGACAGTAGCGAGGGTGTAGATGCTTCGCACTCTAGGGGCATGCGTTTTTGGAGTCCCCAGTGGGTTGCGCGAGAAATGAAAAAACTGGCCAATCTGGGAGTGAAAACATTACGTATCAGCGACGAAATGTTTTTTTTAAACAAGCGTTATTACGTGCCCGTGCTTGAAAACGCCGTTGCGGAAGACTTCGGTTTCAATATGTGGACTTACTCTCGAATTGACACCGTGCGCAAAGATGCATTGGCTCTATTTAAAAAGGCGGGAGTTAACTGGCTCGCTTTGGGGGTTGAGGCTGGTAGTCAATTGGTGCGGCAAGAGGTTTCCAAGGGCTCCTTTAAAGAAGTAAATATCAGGGATGTATGTAAAACCATCCAAGAAGCCGATATCAATATCATCAGCAACTATATTTTTGGATTTCCTGAAGATACGATGGAAACCATGCAGCAAACACTGGATCTTGCGCTTGAGCTTAATACGGAGATGGCCAATATGTACCCGTGTCAGGCATTGCCCGGAAGCCCCATGTATCACATAGCCAAAAAGAATGGTTGGGCCTTGCCAGATACATTTGAAGGATATGCATTCTTGTCGTATGAAAGCCAGCCGTTGCCGACAAAGTATGTGGGCTCTGCAGAGGTTCTAAAGTTCAGAGACGAAGCTTGGCAGAAGTACTTTACTAACAGCGCGTACTTGAATCTTGTTGAGAGCAGGTTTGGTCAACAGCAACGCTCAAACGTTGAAGATATGTCCAAGATTAAACTTAAAAGAAAAATACTTGGCGATTAAAAATTCTAATGATTATTACAAAGACACCTTTTAGGATTTCATTTTTCGGTGGAGGAACGGATTATCCGCCGTGGTTTAGAAAGAACACCGGCGCAGTTTTGGCAACGACGATTGACAAGTACTGTTATATATCTGTTAGGCATTTGCCACAATTTTTTGAGCACAAGCACAGGATCGTATATTCACATATTGAGAATGTGAGTTCAATTGATGAAATCCAGCACCCCGCCGTGAGAGCGGTTTTGGATTATGCAAGCATAACTAAGGGTTTAGAAATCCATCACGATGGTGATTTGCCTGCCAGAAGCGGATTGGGGTCGAGCTCGGCATTTACGGTGGGGCTTGTGCATGCTTTGAAAGCCTTGGATGGTAGGAGGTCTAGCAAGCTTGAATTAGCAAAAGAGGCCATACATATTGAGCAAAACGTCATTGGTGAGAATGTTGGGTCGCAAGATCAGGTTTCCGTGGCGTACGGTGGATTGAATCGAATTGACTTTCATCGTGACGATAGCTTTACTGTTGAGCCTGTAATTATTTCAAGTCATCGTGCTCAGTTATTGCATTCTCATTTAATGCTTTGCTTTACCGGCTTTTCCAGAATCGCCTCGGAAATAGCAAAATCCAAAATAGATAACCTTGGCAAACGCGAAAATGAATTGAACAAAATGTATGAGATGGTTGATGAAGGAATTTCCATCTTGCAAGAAGCGAATCGGTCAATCGAAGATTTTGGCCGTCTTCTGCATGACGGGTGGCAATACAAACGGTCGCTCTCCGATCAAGTTACAACGCCTGAAATAGACGCAATTTATAGCGTTGCCATAAAAGAGGGTGCATTGGGCGGGAAAATACTTGGAGCTGGAGGCGGGGGGTTTATGCTGTTATTCGCTCCGCCTGACAGGCATCAGGCCATACGCGAAAAACTACACGATTTAGTTCATGTCCCCTTCAATTTTGAGAGCGCGGGTAGTCGTGTTGTTTTGTATGAACCAAGCGGATTCTGAAGCGTGAATAAAGACTCGAAAATATACATCGCAGGGCACCCTGGGCTTATCGGTTCTGCGTTCAGCCGAAAATTACAAATCAATGGGTTTCGTAATGTTTTGGTCAGAAGCCGAAAAGAGCTAGATTTAATGGACGCACAAAAAGTGAACGCTTTTTTTTCATCGGAAAAACCAGACTATGTTGTATTGGCTGCTGGTGTGGTCGGTGGAATCGTTGAAAACAAAACACTTCCGGCTGACTTCATCTATAAAAATATTTCCATTCAAACTAATGTTTTGCATGCTGCTCATGTAAGTGGCGTGGAAAAACTTATATTTTTTGGATCATCTTGCATGTATCCAAGAGATTGTCCCCAGCCCATGTCAGAAGAACTGCTTTTTTCGGGAGTGCCAGAATCGACGAGTATGGCTTACGCTGTAGCGAAAATGGCAGGTTTACAAATGTGTATTGCTTTTAACGAGCAATATGGCGCTAAAAAATTCATACCTGTAATACCGAATAGTGTTTACGGCCCAAATGATAATTTCAACCCAGAGTCTGGTCACGTGCTTTCTGCTCTGATTCGTCGCTTCCATGAAGCAAAATCAAACCAAGCTAATCATATAAAACTTTGGGGTAGCGGTACTCCTCGCCGTGAATTTATACACGCGGACGACGTTGCCAGCACTTGCCTTACTTTGCTTGAGCGCGACACTTCGGAATTAAAGTTCCCGCTAAATTTAGGTACGGGCAAGGACTACTCAATTCGCGAGTTGGCAGAAATCATCGCAAAAGTAGTTGGATATACGGGTCAATTAGAGTGGGACACGAGCAAGCCAGATGGGTCGCCTCGTAAACTACTTGACAGCAGCCGTATTCTTGCCTTTACGCAAATGCCCACAGTTAATTTCATGGATGGGTTGAAAAATACTTACCAGTGGTATTTGGCCAGTTTGTCAACGCAAGGAGTTCGGCTATGAAAAATGAGTGTGTTGATTTAGTTGCTAAGGCGCACTGGGTTTGGCGCGAGACACTTGCGGTTCATCGAAGGGCTCCAGAGACGCGATTGGCTTCTTCCCTTTCTTCAATAGATATCTTCGTGGCGCTTTATTACGGAGGCGTGTTGCGGTTTAATCCGTTAGATCCGCGTGATGAGAGTCGTGATCGATGCATTATCAGCAAAGGTCACGGATCTATTTGTATGTATCCCATCCTTGCAGATCTCGGCTACTTCTCTATCGAAGAACTACAAAACGTGTGCAAAACCGGTAGTTTTCTAGGTGGAATACCAGACCCAGTTATTCCAGGGTACGAAACTGTGAACGGGTCTTTGGGCCATGGGCTAGGTGTCGCCACTGGAATGGCTTTGGGTCTTAAAAGAAAAACAAGCGACCGAAGTGTATTTGTTGTCGCTGGCGATGGAGAACTCCATGAAGGTGCCAATTGGGAGGCAATCATGTTTGCAGCGCAACACAAGCTCGATAACCTGCATTTAATAATCGACAACAACCAAATCAGCATGCTTGACTATACGGATGAAATTATTTCACACCGTGACCTGTCTGCGCGCTTAGGTGCATTCGGCTGGGATTGCATTGAGGTGGATGGGCATGATGTTCTAGGTATGCAAGCCACACTCCGTCAACAAAAAGCAAAGGCAACGGGAAGACCTAAAGCGCTTATTGCGCGGACCTTGAAAGGACACGGTGTACCAGGTTTAGAAAATGCACCGCTCTCACACATCCTTAACCCAAAACCGGAGTTAATTGATAGCCTTTTGGAGAAAACGCAATGACCGTCAAACCATTGGCTATGCGCGATGCCTTTTTAGAGCGGGTTTGGCAGGCAATGGCGCATGACAGCAAGATTTTCTTTGTTACCGCTGACTTTGGTTCGCCGGTGCTTGACAAGATTCGTGCTGACTTTCCGGCTCGTTTCGTGAATGTGGGTATCGCAGAGCAAAATTTGATAAACGTTTCAGCAGGTTTGGCACTAGAGGGCTATACGGTATTTGCATATGCGATAGCACCCTTTATTACCATGCGTTGTTACGAGCAAATCAGGGTAAGTCTTGCGTTACTTTCAGAAGTCCGAGCTATGAACGTTAACCTGATTGGCGTAGGCGCTGGATACAGTTATGTTGTATCGGGCCCAACCCACCAGTGTTACGAAGATATCAGTCTCATGCGTGCCTTGCCAAACTTTCAAGTGTTGTCCCCATCGGACCACGTTACTGCTGCCGCATTGTTTGAGACTTGCCACAATAACAAGGGCCCGAAGTACCTGCGTTTTGATGCCCAAGTACTTCCGGTTATATATGAAACTGCCCCCCCCGCTTTGTCAAAAGGGTTTCATGTCCATAAGGGTGGAGAAGCGATTTGCTTGGTGGCAACAGGATACATGCTCCATACAGCTCTCAAGGCGTCGATCGAACTTGCTAGCGAAGGAATTCATGTTGGATTGATCGACTTGTTTGACCTTGCACGATTTGCTGCTGTGGAATTACAAGAAGTTCTTGAAAATTATTCTGGCGTCGTTAGCCTTGAGGAAGGTTTTCGCGGTCGAGGTGGAGTTGACTCTATGCTCTTTGAATTCATCTCTCGCCGCAATTTAAGTCTGAAGATGCTAAACATTGGAGTCGAAGGCGCATACCACTTCGAACTTGGTTCTCGCACTGAACTGCACGAAAAAGTGGGAATAGGTCCGCAGGTTGTCATTGAAAGCGTACGCGCATTCGCCAAATTACTATGAGATAGACAATCTCGTAAATCACATGGAGAAAAAATGAAATATCCTTTAATGCGCAATAACATTTTGCGTGAAGATCTAGACGCAGTGATTGAGCATCTTAAGCAGGATGATCCTCAGCTGACGCACGGCGCAAATGTTCGAGCCTTTGAAGAGGAATGGTCGTCTTGGCTCGGTGTCAAATACAGCGTATTTGTTAACTCTGGCGCTTCAGCCAACCTGCTGACAATGGCCATACTCAAAATACGTCACCCTGAAGGTGGCGAGGTCATTGTTCCACCGCTTACATGGATATCAGACATAGCTTCTGTTCTTCAAAATGGGTTTACCCCCGTTTTTGTGGATATAGATCCTCAATCCTTGGCGATGGATACCAAGAAGGTATTGGCAAAAATTACAGACAAAACGCGCGCAGTCTTTTTGACGCATGTTCAGGGTTTCGATGGTTTAACAGACGAGCTTGTTAACGAATTACGTAAGAAAAAAATTCCTCTCATTGAAGATGTTTGTGAGTCGCATGGTGCTACCCATCACGGCCAAAGATTGGGTAGCTTCGGATGGATCTCCAATTTCTCCTTCTACTATGCGCACCATATGAGCACTATTGAGGGAGGCATGGTTTGCACAAACGATGCAGAGGTATACCAGCAAGTGCGTATGCTACGTTCGCATGGCATGGTCCGTGAGGCGAATGATCCAGCAGTCAGAAGTGCTTACCAGCAAGCACACCCTGAACTCAATCCGGATTTTATTTTTGCCTTTCCTGCATATAACACCCGCAATACAGAAATTGGTGGCATCATGGGGCGTAGGCAGCTCAAGCGCTTGGATGCAAATGTGCTGCGGCGTACAGAAAATCTGCATAGATTTCTAAAACAAATAGATGCCAGTAAATACCGAACAGATTTTAAGTTGGAAGGATCTAGCAACTATGCCTTTAATTTGGTTTTACAAAAACCCGATAAAGCCTTTGTTGAAAGACTGATGGTCAAGCTACGTGAGTCTGGTGTTGAATTCCGCAGAGGTAGTGCTGGAGGCGGTAACCAAATCCGGCAACCCTATCTGAAAGGCATCGTGCCGGATGGCTATCACAAACAGTTTCCCGAGGTAGAGCACATTCATTTCTACGGGTTTTATATAGGCAATTTCCCAGACCTTCGCGATGACGAAGTTGATGAAATATGCGCCATTCTTAATTCGGTAAATTAAGGCAGTAGGTTGACGACAGCCGTCGTACTCGCGGGTGGCCTAGGTACTCGACTAAGAAGTGCAGTGCCGAATATGCCTAAACCCATGGCTCCAGTGGACGGGCGCCCATTTCTTGCCCGTCTTATGGACTACTGGATTAGTCAAGGGGTCAATCATTTTGTAGTATCCGTTGGGTATATGAAAGAAGTGATCATGGATTACTTCGGATCCAGCTATCGCTCTACCCCTATTAGGTACGCTATTGAAGAGACGCCATTAGGCACGGGGGGTGGTCTGTTGTTAGCAGCTCAAGAAATTATGGAGCCTTTTCTTGTGCTGAACGGAGATACATTCTTTGAAGTCGATTTGGCCAAGTTGCTGAAAATTCATACTAAAAACGCATCAGATTGGACTTTTTCACTTTTCCGGACTGGCGAGTTTGGTCGATATATGGGTATGGAAGTCTCCGAAAACGGTAAGATCATTTCGCTCAAAATGGATAGTGAGGCACAAAATCGTTTGGCAAATGGCGGAGCCTATTTGGTTAGTCCGTCTTCACTTGAAAAATCAGGCTTTAAACCGGGTGAAAAATTCTCGCTAGAAGATGAGTTATTGCCAGCGCTTATGAGCAAAGAGTGTAATTTATTCGGAATAGAATTTAAAGGTAGCTTCATTGATATCGGCATCCCGCAAGATTATCTTCGAGCTGCGGATGTACTGAGAAGATAAAAAATGTCAATTACTACTGAATTATTGAAAAAAAATTTAATTGCATCTATTGAAGCAAAGCAAAATTTCTTGCTTCAAGATACTCAAATGGCTAATTTTGACAAAGCAGTACAAGAGGTTGTTAATCGGTATCGCAATGGTGGGCGTATATATATTGCAGGCAACGGCGGGTCTGCTGCAGATGCGCAACACCTGGCAGCAGAATTCGTAAGCAAACTCTCCCGTGATCGTGCGCCTCTAGCGGCTGAAGCTTTGACTGTAGACACGTCTGTTCTCACAGCAATAGGTAATGATTACGGATTTGATCAGTTATTTTCGCGTCAGATAGCTGGCAAACTGACACAAAAAGATATATTTCTTGGTATTACTACTTCTGGTAATTCCGGAAATATTCTTAATGCACTTGACATCTGTCGACAAATGTCAATACCAAGCATTGTTTTCGCTGGAAGAGATGGTGGAGTGGCAAGAAATAAGTCGGACTTTTGCATTGTTGCGCCTGGTGATATGACCAGCACAATACAAGAGATACATATAGTACTAGCGCACACGCTATGTGAGTGTGTAGAACGGCAAATTTTCGGTAATTAATTTAATAAACTTGAAAGTAAAAAAATGAGCAAAATTCTTGTTACTGGTGGTGCTGGATATATCGGATCGATATTAGTGCCCGAGTTGTTGAAATTAGGGCATCAAGTAACTGTTGTCGATAATTTCATGTTTGGTCAAGCAAGTCTAAATCATTGCTGTGGTTATTCAAATTTCAATGTGGTCAACGGCGATATCAGGCACAAAAACTTCATAAAACCCTTTTATGAATCTGCCGAAATTATTATTCCGCTTGCAGCATATGTAGGTGCACCACTATGCAATAAAGATCAAACAGGCGCACATACAGTCAATCACGATGCAATCATTTCAATGATCGACATGTTGAGCGAGGATCAGAAAGTTTTGATGCCAACTACTAATAGCGCGTATGGATCAGGGGAAAAGAATAATTTTTGTGATGAAAAATCACCCCTTAATCCAATTTCTAAATATGCAATTGATAAAGTTGCTATTGAAAAAGAATTGATGAAAAGAAAAAATTCGATAAGTTTTAGACTCGCAACAGTTTTTGGAATGGCTCCAAAGATGCGCATTGACCTTCTAGTAAACGATTTTGTATACAGAGCAGTTAATGATAAATTTATAGTGCTTTTCGAAGGACACTTTAAAAGAAACTACATACATGTTCGTGATGTAGTTGGCGCGTTCATTCACGGTATTAACAACTTTGAATCTATGAAGAGTGAAATCTTTAATGTCGGATTATCTGAGGCTAATGTATCAAAAGCCGAACTCTGTGAACGGATAAAAAAGCAATTACCAGAGTTTGTTGTTATGGAGGCGCCACTGGCAGTAGATCCAGATCAGCGTAATTACATAGTTTCTAACGATAAATTAGAATCAACAGGTTGGAAGCCACAAGTTGGGTTAGATGCTGGAATTTCAGAATTAGTGAAAGGTTATGTAATGATTAAAAATACCCGTTATGGAAATGTGTAACTAAAGAGATAAAAGAAAATGAATACAACTATTATAAATAATAAAATAATAGAATATATAGAAAAAAAATTCTACAGTAAAAATTTAGATTCGGAATTAATAGCAAGCCTAAATATAATGTTGCAAACATTACAGTTTCAAATCACACCTTGGGGCAAAGGTAATAACCAGAATAATTATATTATATTTATAGGAGTTGATAATAACATCATTTCAAAAGCAACAGAAAACTATATATATGACCAGAAAATATTAATTTATAAAAATAATGTTAAATATGATGAAATACAAAGTGAATTAAGGACTAAAAATATAACCGCACTAATATTGGGTGTGCTTTACAATAAACAAATTTTAGACGATATTATATCTATAAATAAACCAAAATCCATTTGTTTTTTAAAAGAAAAAGATAAAGAAAAAATAATAATAAAAAATAATATATTTAATATAGTCCACTGTGGCAATTGGCTTAAATATGAGTTATTTGAGTTAGAAGACTTCGGAAACAGCTTTGATGTAACATTAAAAAAATTAGAGAAAAGCAATAAAACTAAATTAGATCCTCTACTAGTTCATATAGAAGAAAATGAACCCACAAAAATAATCAACTATGACTCAAACAAAATAAAAAAATTTACAAGTAAAATTAAAAATAAATTAAACAAGTATCCTGAAATTCGATTCAAAGAAAATATCGGTACATTTGCAAAGGTAAAAAAAATAACAATTAAAAACAATATTGTATATAAAAATAATAATATATTAACAAGATTTTTAATGACAAATGATCTTGCACGAGGTGAAAACTATTATTCTAACAAAAAAGAAAAAATAACAATTATCATCCTCCAATTCATAAAGAAAATATTTGATAGAACAGATAAACTTGAAGGAATATATTTCCGTGCATCAGTACCTAGTCCAGCGCTCTCGCATTGGTTAATAGACGATTTAATTCCCTATTTAAGTGCAAGGAGAATATTCAAAAACATCAAATTTTTATACAATGAAGAATTGGTAGAATATCAAAAATACCATTTAAAAATATTTAATATTAAAGAAAATGATATTTATATTACAGATAAAACAAAAAAATATATAGTAGAAGAATTGATATTGGTTGATAAAGAATACAATATAGATCCAATTTTCTCTTTTTCGAGTATACAAGACCATGCACTTAAAAAAATAATAGAAAAAGTTGTAAATAATAATATTATTAAGTCATCAAATAAAAAAATATATGTTTCAAGAAAAGACTCAACAAGATCAAGGATACTTATAAATGAAAATGAGATAGAGCAGTATTTAATTAGTAAAGGTTATGAAATTATAGTTGGAAGCGACTATAGTGGTTTTGAATTATTGAATATTTATGCAAATGCTGAAATAGTTGTTGGTCCATTAGGTGCGGGGCTTCTAAATACAATATTTTCTTTGGGGGAAGTTAGAGTAATCGCACTAACCTCACCAAATTACTATGAAGCACATTTAGCGCAAATATCATTTTTAAAAAATAATAGTTATGAATATATTATCGGAGAAGAAATTCCTTCACCTGATATAATGGAAGGAGGTTTGCGTAATTCTAATTACTATATACCCTTGGAATTAATTCAGGATATTAAATAATATGTTTGATACTCAAAAAAAAATTTTAAATAATTTTTATAGCGGTTTATTTCTTGTATTTATATTCGGCTATATTTACTCAGAAGTAAATGCGTCATTCATAGTACATGATGATTATAATTTTTTTATACCAGGACAAACTGAATTCTTAGCAAAATATTATTTAAGTATAGGCCGACCTATCGCGGCCTATTATTTGAGATTTTTAAATGGAATAGAATTTAGTACTTTCACAGATTTATTTTATAAAGTAAGAATTTATTTAATATTATTAGTGGTAATTTCAGCGATTATATTTAATAGTGCTTTATCAAATATTTCAAACAAAAGATTTGAGTCATTTTGTATAACTACATTAATTTTTATATTGCCACAAACTGGGGCACAAATAACATGGATAAATGTTTCATCTGGAATAATAGCTACTTTTTTAGTATGTATTTCAATTTATATATATTCACATACAATTAAAAATGAAAACACAAAAAATAAAATAATAAAATATATTTTTTGCTACTTTTTTATAATTATTGCGAATTTAACTTATCCGGCGTCATCTTTTCTTTTTATAACATTTTTAAGTTTCTGCGTAGTAAGAAATAGAAATAATCAAAACAATATAATATATGGATTATTAGTGTTTTTAACAATACTTTTTTTCTACTATATAATTAATAAGTATATAATTTTTGATTATCTAATAAAGAAAGATATATATATACCACCTTTTAATGATTCAAATAAATTCGAAATCGACTTATCAATAATTCAGAAACTAAAATTCTCAGTAGAAATATTACTTCCAGTAATATTGAATTTATGGAATATAAATGTAAATGAATTTATTTCCGTAATTACTGCAACAATTTTGATATTTATTTTATTATATTATTTTTTATATAGAACATATCCACATAAAAGTATTGGATTATTAATTGTTTGTTTCATATTATGCCTAATTCCTTCGATGGCCCCTCCTTCACCATATGCAGTTTATAGAATATTATCTCCACCTTCAGCAGTTATTATAACAATAATTATTACTGGCTTTAATGACATTATACAAAATAATAAATTAAAGAAAAATCTATACATCTTAATATTAATAGTTCCCATAATAGTTACTAAGACATACTTATCTTCAAGTATAGAAAGTGGAGTGATAGAATATAATTTTATAAAAAATAAAATAAATGAATACTATATTAAAAATAATAAGCTTCCAAATACTATATTATATACATATGAACCTTGGGAAATAAGAAAACTTTCTTATAATAATAATAAAACTAGAGAAGAATATAACTGGATAGGTGGTAATAATTTAATATATGCTGCTGTGAACTCTTATTTTAGTGAAATTCATAATGAAAAAATAATTGTAGCTGGATTGCCATGTCCTTTAAATAAATTTCAAACTTGTTTAAATAATTATGATTCCTTTAATAAATATGCTTTATTAATTAAAGTTGACAACCAAACTGATGCTAATGCAAATTCGAATTTCGATTTAAACATTGATATGAGATCATTATTTCAATTAAACTTAAAATCAAATAGTAACTATAAATCTAAATATACAATATATGGTATAAATGATGAATATTATTATGGTAATAAATCAGAAATTATAAAAATATATTCAAATATAAAAAATACAGGATATTGGATTGATCGACTTTTCGATAATAGTATAAAATCAAATGATTTTTGGGAAGTATCTTACAGTATCTTAAAAAAACCAACTATTTTTATTGAAACATATAAACAAATAAAAAGTATTGAAATTTTTGTAGATTCCGAGAATGATATTAAAAATAATAAAAAAATAAAGAGTTTAAAATGTAATATAGAAGTAAATAGTATTTTATTAGATTGCGGTGAATTCAACTTTAATGAACATAATCCCTATAACATTATTCAATTAAAAAATATAAACTATTCAGAAAATTATAAATATAAATTAGAATTCGAAGGTTTTATTACTGGTAGTCTGAGAGTTTATGAAATAAAAATAAATTTTTAATATAATTGAAAATTAGTAATATGAAATCTATACTAGTAACTGGACCAAATAGTTCCTTGGGTAAAGAATTAATTCCATTACTTATGAATACTAAATATAGAGTATTTGGATTAATAAATAATGAACTTTCAAATAATATTAGTAATAATTACCATGAAATAAATAAAAAAGACTTTTTTAATGAGATAGATTATATAATAAAAAAAATAGACATAGTTTTGCATTTGGCAACTACTTATTCTGAAAATTATTTGTCTTTGTATGAATCGAATATAGAAATACCAAGATGTATTTGCGAAGCAATTATTAAAAATAAATTAACTCAAAAAATTGTATTTCTAAATGCAGATACTTTTTATTTATATGAAAAATATATACCAAGAAGACACAAAGAATATGTTAAATCAAAAAAAATTGCAGTAACTATATTAAGAAATAATCAAATCAGATTTGGTTTACAATATATAAATATTATACTTGCTCATGTTTTTGGTAAATTTGATAAGCCTGGAAAATTCATACACTATATTATTACAAAAGCTAGGGTTGGAGATGATATAATAATATATAATCCAAATGCCATGATTGAATTTACCTATGCAAGCGATGTTGCGTTTGCTATATTTAATATTTTGAGTAATATGCCGTTGAATTTAAATCGTAATATATCAATAGTAAATCCTAACAATAAACTAATGATAATAAATTTTGTTTCTGAAATATTGGCTATAATTCAAAGTAATTCTGAAGTAAAGGTATTAAGTCACAATGATAATATTTATAATAAAGAATATATAAAAATTGATGACATAATAATTTATAAGTTACAGAAAGTTACGTCATTACAAACTGCAATAAACCAAATTACATATGCTAAATAAAATATCAATAATAATCCCTGTTTATAATGAGGAAGATAATATATTACCTTTTTATAACCAAATTACAAAAACAATTAATGTAATTAAAAAATATGAATTCGAATTTATTTTTACAGATAATAATAGTAGTGATAAAACATATGAAAATATTGAGAAATTAATTAAATTAGATGATCGAATATATGTAAAAAAGTTTACTCGTAATTTCGGGTATCAAAAATCAATATTGGAGGGTTATAAATCTTGTTCAGGTAACTGCGCGATACAAATCGATGTTGATCTGCAGGATCCTACTGACTTAATAAATGATTTTATTTTGGCGTGGGAACGAGGATACAAGGTGGTATCAGGTATTAGGGTTGAGAGGGAAGAGGGATTTCTTATTAATTCCGCAAGAAGAATATTTTATCGATTATTAAATAAAATTAGTGAATATGAAATACTTGTTGATGCAGGAGATTTTAGGCTAATTGATAGATGTATTATTGAATTATTAAATAAAGAAATTAATTTTCATCCATATATAAGAGGTACGATAGCAAGTTATGGATATAAACAAATTGGAATTCCATATAAAAGAATGAAACGAAAAATTGGTTATTCAAAATTTAATTTTTTTAAATTGTTATCATTATCATTTGATGCAATATTAAACCACTCGACATTTCCTCTGAGAATAGCATCATTAATTGGTGTTTTAACGAGTTGCATTACTTTATTTATGGTCGTTATTTATTTGGTACTTAAAATATTTTTTGCTACAGATTGGCCTGCCGGATTCGCTACTTTAATATTATTTATTTTGATTTCAATTTCAATTAACTCGTTATTTTTAGGTATATTGGGTGAATACTTGGGGAGAATTTATCAACAGATAAAATTAAATCCAGGCGTCATAGTTGAAAAAGAATCAGGAAGGATAAATTAATGCAGGTAGTAATTTTAGCTGGTGGTTTTGGAACTCGAATATCTGAGGAATCCCAGTATAGGCCTAAGCCAATGGTAGAGATTGGTGGTAGGCCGATACTTTGGCATATTATGAAATATTTTAGTTGTTGGGGCCATAATGAATTTATTATTTGTTGTGGTTACAAGGGTTATATAATAAAAGAGTTTTTTTCTAATTATCTACTTCATAATTCCGATATCACATTGGAATTAAAAACTAATTTGATTGAATATCATGAAAATAATGCTGATGATTGGAAGGTTACTCTTGTTGATACTGGTGAAAACACAATGACAGGTGGTAGACTAAAGTACATACAAAAATACATTAACGGTGATACTTTCTTGGCAACATACGGTGATGGCGTGTCAAATATTGATATATCAAAATTGATTAAACATCATTTTTATGAAGATAAAATTGCTACAGTAACAGCGGTTCATCCACCAGGTCGTTTTGGGTCGCTTGAATTAAGTGGTAGTAATGTAGAAAAATTTACTGAAAAGCCACTTGGTGATGGCGCCTATATTAATGGTGGATTCTTTTGTTTAAATACAGAAGTATTTAAATATATTGATGGCCCAGAAACTGTTTGGGAGGCTAAACCTTTGGAGATGCTATCTCAGCAAAAAGAACTAACAGCATATAGGCATGATGGATTCTGGCAACCTATGGATACTATAAGAGATAAATATAGCCTCGAACAATTATGGAACTCAGTTCAATGTCCGTGGAAAATCTGGTAACTAATATTTTATTAATATTAAATAATGATATGAAAAATTTAAGGTTTAGGGCTGCTTATGTGTTGGGAATTTATGATATTAGAAAACGATATAGAAAATCATCGCTTGGACCTGGATGGATTACTTTTGGATTAATTATTCAGATTTTGATTATGTCTATAGTATTTGCTAAATTATTTGATACTAATATAAAAATATACATACCATATATTGCTATCGGTTTGATATATTGGAATTTATTTGTTTCTTTTGTAAATGATGCTATTGAATGCTTTAGTGCAAATTCGAATTTAATAAAACAAATGCCATTGAATTTAATATTTTATATTGTAAGAATATTTTTTAGAAATATTTTTATATTCTTACATAATATTATTGTTTTGCCATTAATACTGTATTTGACAGTTGGATTTGATAATTTAAATCTATTTGTGTTTTTAATTGGTAATTTAATATTTTTCGCTTTTTTATTTATAGTATCAATTCCAATATCAATCCTAGGTGCAAGATTTAAAGATATTGGACCCATCATTAATTCCTGTCTTCAAATTCTTTTTTATATAACACCCATCATGTGGAGTGTAAATAATTCAATTAAGAGTGATTCAATACTGAGTTATTTAATAAAATATAATCCAATATCATGTCTATTTAATATTGTTAGATCTCCTATTTATGGTAATTCTATACCTCTATTTGAATATTTATATATTTTTATATTTATTATATTTGGGATATTATTAACCTATATTTTGTTGAAGAAATATTCTAGAAGAATTCCTTTTTGGGTATAACATGACTAGTATTGTATTAAATAATGTATCTTTGTCATTTCCAATATATGGAGTAAATGCATTATCATTTAAAAATAATTTAATTTCTTTACTTTCCGCAAATATTATTTCTAATAATAACAATAATATTATTACTGTTAAAGCATTATCTGACATATCAATCAGTATAAAAAAAGGAGAAAGAGTAGGATTAATAGGTTCAAATGGATCTGGTAAAACCTCACTTCTTAAACTTTTGACAGGTATATTTTACCCAACTACAGGCTCTATAAATATTTCCGGTGAGATAAGATCAATTATAGATTTATCTTTTGGTATTGATCCTGAAGCAACTGGTAGAGAAAATATAAAATTTAGGTTATTAATGCTAGGTTATTCTGATGCTCAAATTAAGGAAATGGAACCTATTATTATCAAATCAAGTGGTATTGATAGTTTCATAGATTTGCCTACCCAAGTTTACTCTAGCGGGATGAACATAAGACTTGCCTTTGCAATGTCGGTAATAGGAAAAGGTGATATTACCATTATGGATGAGTGGCTATCGGTTGGCGATATGACTTTTATGAAATTTGCCGAAAAACAACTTAACTTTATTGTTAATGAAAGTCAAATTTTAATTATTGCTAGTCATGATTTTAATATAATTAAAAAATTATGCAATAGGTGTATTTTGCTTGATAAAGGTAAAGTAATAGTAGATTCGACCCCTGAAATCGCAATAAATTACTATGTAGAAAATTTTTAACTTATATATAATTTTTAAATTCTATTAATAAAAAGGACTCGAATTATGAAATTTGAAAATAATCTTAAAAATAAAAAAATTCTTATTACAGGTAATACGGGATTTACAGGTAGTTGGGCCTCGTTGTGGTTTAATCTAATCGGTGTAGAGATTGCTGGTTTTTCATTATTACCTAATACATCTCCCTCTCTGTATTTCGAATCAGGATTAAATAAAATTATTACTACTACTTTTGGAGACATATCAAATTTTGTTGAGATATTTAATTGTATTAATACATATGAACCCGATTTAATACTGCATCTTGCTGCGCAACCACTTGTGAGATATTCATATTTAAATCCATTCCAAACATATAAGTCTAATACTCTTGGGACTCTAAACGTTCTAGAAGCTAGCCGCCTTGTTAAAAGTGTAAAAGGTATAGTATGTATTACAACTGATAAAGTTTATGATAATAAAGAATGGTCATGGCCCTATCGTGAAAACGATAAACTGGGCGGTAGTGACCCATATAGCTCATCAAAATCTGCGGCTGAGATGATAATAAAAGGATATTCAAAATTAAATAAAAATAGTAGTGAAGAATTTAAAATATTTATAGCTCGAGGTGGCAATATTATTGGTGGTGGTGATTGGTCTGAAGATAGATTAGTTCCAGATTTTGTAAGATCACTAGTTAATAAATCTCCCCTTTTGATAAGATACCCAAATTCAATTCGCCCTTGGCAACATGTTTTAGCACTTATACAAGCATACGTGATGCTTTTATCTAAAATCATAGATAAAGATGATGATTTACCTTTAGCAGTTAATTTTGGACCACACGATATAGTTCAATTTTCAGTTCAGGATGTGATATCAATACTTAGTTCTAATTGGTTAGAACCTGAAATTAAATATATTAATCCTAATTTACCCGAAGCTAATTCTTTATTATTAGACTCTACAATTGCAAGGAATAAATTAGGATGGTATTCTGCCTGGAATATTGAAAAAACAATTTGTAATACAGCAACATGGTATAAACAATATTATGAAAATCCTAAAAATGCGTTTAAAATAACTTTAGATCAAATCGAAAATTGGAAAAGCTCATATATTGAACCATAAATGATATTTTCATTTTATATATATAAACATTTTCAAGTAAGTAAATAAATGAGAAATATAAATACGCTTAATAATATTATTTATTATTCACTATTATTTCTTATTATTTATTTTATTTATAAAAATTTAATATCATTTAATTATGTATTGAATGATGATTGGTCATATTTTTCGTATGAACATATAGGACTGTTAGAGGGGCATCCGCAAAAAAATTTCTTTCTACTAACAGGTCGGGGGGGATATCTTTTATTTGCCACTTTTAATGAGTGGTACGTAGCAAAAGTCGAAGACCTTAAAGTTATTAGATTTATATCTCTATTAATTATTTTCATTAATTCTATTTATATATTTGAAGATATAAATAATAAGTTTATTAAAACTTTTTTTATATTACTCTTTGTATCTCTTCCTTTTAATATTGTGAATGTTGAATGGATAACGATGTATCCATTTGTTATTGTTAGTTTTTTATCAATACTTGCGGCTAAAATTGTATATTCAAATCACGAATCTGGCTATTCTATATTTATTTCGTTAATTTTATTATTACTTTGTTTTTTTACTTATCAACCTTATGCTTTTTTCTTTATTCTATACATATACAATAAGATCACTTTGAATAACGAGCTTGATTACAATAAAATAAAAATTTCTCTTATCGTTTTTGTTTTTTCAATGGTATTCTATTTTATTCTTCATAAGTTTGTAATATTACCATTTCTACTAAATTATCAACATTTTATTGATACTTATAAACAGTTAGATAATTATAAATTTGATCTAAATTATGATCCATTAAGAAGCATAATCTTTTTAATAAACAATGATTTTTCTTTTTTAAATGCTTGGCAGAAAATTTTCCCGGATAATTATTTTAATTTATTTATTTTGAGTTTATCGTTATTTCTTTGTATAAAAATAGATAAAAAATATATTTTAAAAATTTCTTTATTTTTTGTAATAACATCAATAATAGTTATGGCTCCGTATATTTTGTCCAAAACACCACATCCTAGCTTTCGAGTTTTAGCTGTTCAGCATGCTTTGTCATTGTGCTTCTTTCTTCAAATTTTACATAGAATTTATGAGCATGATTCTTCTAATATAATATTCAAAATTATTTTATTTTTTTATAGTTTATATAATATATTTATAATAACTAATTATATTAATATTAACGCAGATTATTACGCAGTTGAATACAAATTTTTAAAAGATAAAATCGAACATTTAGATTATAATAAAAATATTTGTATTACACCATTAAATACAAATATTAATGAAACTTACAATGGATTAAAACAAATGGGTGAAGGCGAGTTTTTTCACAATACATTTATTGATTTAAATAATACTGTAATAGCAATAAATTACTTCAAGAAATATTATCTTTTATCTTTTACTCAAGATATTAATGACATAATTTATCAAAATAATAATATTAAAAAAAATTTAGTAATCTTTTCAGAATCTTGTATTACTAATAATAATTATTATTCAATAGACATGAATGAATTGGTTACTAATTAAATCAATAATTAATTAAAATAAATGACACAAAAAAAAAGAATCGCTATCATCGGTGCTGGTCCTGCTGGACTAACTGCGGCATACATATTGACAAAAGATGGATACCCCGTTGATCTCTTTGAAGCTTCAGATACAGTCGGTGGTATGGCAAAAACTATTTCCATGTGGGGCCAGCTTGTTGACCTTGGGCCACATCGTTTCTTTAGTAGTGACCCACGTGTCAATAGGATTTGGCTCGATGTTCTTGGGCAAGATTACAGTATGGTTAGTCGCCTTACTCGTATTTATTACAAAAAAACTTTTTTTGACTATCCCTTAAGAGCCATAAATGCACTTTTTGGATTGGGCGTTATTCAATCTTCTATTTGCGTACTGAGTTATATTTATGCCAAAGTTTTTCCTGTCAAAGATGAATCTACTTTTGAATCTTGGGTGACCAATCGTTTTGGGAAGCGTTTATTTACTATTTTTTTTAAATCATATAGTGAAAAGTTATGGGGCATTTCTTGTAAAGAACTTGATGCTGATTTTGCGGCCCAGCGTATTAAAAAACTTTCTCTTTATGAGGCAATTAAATCTGCTATATTTAAATCTAAGACTAAAAAACATAAGACCTTAGTTGATGAGTTTGCTTATCCACATGGGGGGGCCGGATCCATTTATAACTTAATGGCTAAAAAAATCGTAGAACATGGAGGTCAGATTCATCTCAATACCCCGGTGCAATCAGTACACCCCTCTATCGATGGATCCGCCCCTATTTTAAAATTAGGGGGGGGGAAGGATTTGAGCTTTGATCACATAATCTCTTCAATGCCCATTACTCATTTAGTTGATCGCATTGGCGCTCCTAGTTTCATACAAGATCATGCTAAAGCTTTACAGTTTCGCAATACTATTTTGGTCTATTTGCAAGTTGATTCAACCTCCCCCTTTCCGGATCAATGGATTTATATCCATTCTGCAGAATTAAAAACTGGAAGAATCACTAATTTTAAGAACTGGGTTCCTTCGATTACTCAGGGGCACAAAGAAACAATCCTGTGTTTAGAGTACTGGTGTTATGACAATGATGATATGTGGGAAATGGATAACGACACATTGATCTCGCTGGCAACCAAAGAGATTTATAAAACAGCTTTAATTGCGAAAAATACAGTTCTGGCTGGAGAAGTTATTCGAGTTCCTAAGTGCTACCCAGTCTATGCAACAGGCTATCGTATCCACTTAGAGCCAGTTGAGAAATACCTGTCCAATCAAGTGGGACTTTCGGTGATTGGGCGTTATGGTGCATTCAAGTACAACAATCAAGATCACAGTATTTTGATGGGCTTATTGGCAGCAAAAAATATCACTCAGGGTGAGCAAAATAACCTATGGGATATTAATACCGATTACGAGTATCAAGAGTCATGCCGTATAACTGCAACCGGATTAAGTTTTGAGCAACCAGCATGAAGAGGATTTTAGTCACTGGTGGCGCTGGGTATGTTGGAGCGCATACGTGCAAACTCTTGGCCTCTTCCGGCTATGAGCCGATTACCTATGATAATTTGTCTACTGGTCACGCCGATGCAGTCAAATGGGGCCCTCTAATCACAGCTGACTTGCACGATAGCCAAAAGCTCATAGATGCCTTTAAGAAATATCAGCCTTTAGCCGTTATTCACTTTGCGGCCAGTGCGTATGTGGGAGAGTCGGTAACCAACCCTTTTAAATACTATGAAAACAATGTCGGTGGCACCATATCTCTTTTGGGAGCGATGCGCTCTCAAAATATAGATAAGATTGTTTTTTCTAGTACCTGCGCTACTTATGGCTTGCCTGATTTAAAATTCATAAGTGAGCAGTGCCCTCAGAGACCTATTAATTCTTATGGGCAAAGCAAGCTCATGATCGAAAAAATACTTGGTGATTTGGCGGCCCAACAACAACTTAAACATATTTCTCTGCGTTACTTTAATGCGGCTGGTGATGATAAAGATGGGCAGATTGGTGAGCGTCATGATCCTGAGACTCATCTTATTCCATTGGCTATTCTTTCGGCATTTGGTGGGTTAGAGCTAAAAATTTTTGGTACGGACTTTGCCACTCCTGATGGAACAGCAGTACGAGACTATATCCATGTAGAGGATTTAGGCATAGCACATATTTTATCAATAGAGCATCTTCTCTCTGGCGGGACATCAGACTACATTAACCTAGGTACAGGCCAAGGACATTCGGTAAGGCAAATCATTTCCTCGCTAAAAGATCTCGGTGTAAAAGTAAAATCATCGGACGCAGCCAGGCGCGAGGGCGATCCAGACTACTTGGTGGCTGATAGCTCTAAAGCTAAAACCGTCCTCAATTGGCGACCGCAATACACCAAAATTGAAGATATTTTAAAAACTGCGGTTCATTGGCATCAACAAAATGGTTAGTGTTAAGTATTATTTGGCAGGACAAAATCTAATCGAGTTCTTAAAGTACACTTTAGCAAGTGCTTGTGCATTAGCGGTTGATTATGTATGTTATTGGTTGCTGGTAACGAACCGTCTGTTAGATTTGCCCCAGTCAGCAATTATTGGCTATATTGCCGGTTTAATCGTAGCATATTTTTTAATTGCTAACAATGTATTCAAAGATGGGTGGCTAAAAGATCAAAAGCGAATTGAGATTATTTTATTTTTATTCTCAGGTTTATTGGGAATTATTCTCACTTATATTACTGTTAAAGTGGTTGTTCTGCTATTTGGAGAGCGAATGAATTTGGCTAAAATCAATGCGGTTGGTATAAGTTTTATTGGGGTTTACATAGCGAGAAAATATTTTATTTTTAGAAAGAAATTATCTTCCTAAAATGAAAATAGCCTATTATACATTCTTTTGGATTATTATTTTTATAATTTATAGGCATCTAAAGCCCGCGGGCATAGTATTCTATCAAGGAATTATTTCAGTAATTCCAGTGCTGCTATTATATTATTTTTTACATAGGGCAAGTAAAAATAATATACATGAGCTATTGATTATTTTTTTGCTTACATATGCAATAAATATTACCATTATCACTACTGTTGACCGGGCTTATTCTATAAAAATGCTAATTTGGATTGATGAAGGTTCTGAGGGAAAGACCACCGAGGATCTCGAGCAGTTGTTTGCTAACAACTTTATTAAGGCTGGTGGCGTTTCAAAAAGAACGGATGAACAAATGGCAAGTGGAAATATTGACAAGAATGATGACGGTATTTACCGTCTTACACAAAGAGGAGTAGTTCTTGTGAAAATATTCCATTATGTTAAATTTGCATTCAATCTCAACTAAAGTTATCGGTCGTGCATAGATTGATAATTTAAATTTAATTGATTACTTTTATTAGTAAAGGTTGCATGAACAAAATTCTCATCACCGGTGGCGCTGGCTTTCTTGGTTCACACTTGACCGAAAAATTACTCAAAGGCGGCAATGAAGTCTTAGTAGTTGATAACTACTTTACCGGCTCTAAGGCAAATCTCGCGCATTTAATGTCTAATCCTAATCTAGAGCTCATGCGTCACGATGTTACCTTTCCGCTTTATGTGGAAACCAATCAAATCTATAACTTGGCTTGCCCAGCGTCTCCAGTGCACTACCAATATGATCCGGTTCAAACCACCAAAACGAGTGTTCATGGCGCGATCAATATGCTCGGGCTTGCTAAAAGAACCCGTGCTTGTATTTTGCAAGCATCAACCAGCGAGGTCTATGGAGACCCTGAGGTACACCCCCAGCCAGAAGAGTACTGGGGAAGGGTGAATCCAATTGGTGTTCGTTCTTGTTATGACGAAGGTAAGCGATGTGCTGAAACCCTCTTTTTTGATTACAACCGTCAACACAATATAGATATTAAGGTAATCCGTATCTTTAATACCTATGGACCCCGCATGCACCCGAATGATGGTCGAGTAGTGAGTAACTTTATTGTGCAAGCATTGAAAGGCAAAGACATCTCGATTTATGGTGATGGTCAGCAAACTAGAAGCTTTTGCTATGTCGATGACCTTATTGATGCTATGGTCAAAATGATGAACTCAGAGCAAGGCTTTACAGGGCCGGTGAACATAGGAAATCCTGAAGAGTTTACAATGCAGCAATTAGCTGAGATAGTTCTCAAGCTATCTGGCAGCAAATCCAAAATCGTCTACCAACCATTGCCCCAAGACGATCCCAAGCAACGCCAGCCCAACATTAAGTTAGCTAAAGCCAAATTAGGTTGGCAACCAAAAATAAATCTAGAAGATGGTTTAAAAGAAACGATTGCTTACTTTAAAAAAACTCTACTCTAATTTAACAAGTTATTATAATTTTCTCCTATTGGAATGGCTGCAGAAGTTGTAACGTTAAGCACCCAAGGGCAATCGCTGCTTAGGTGTGAATCCGCCCAAGGCCATATTTGGGTCGTTCGTGGAAGTAACTCCACATCCACTTCGATGCAAAGTCGTGTAATGACCTACTAAAAATCTGCACAGGTCATACTTTTGGAGAAATTAACCATGAGTATGACGATGGAAGACGATATCAAGAGATGGACTGCCAAGC
>Ga0214921_10002279_pt1 | contig 31420 bp, 25 predicted proteins | sample LL1505_MetaG_FD_177992 | JGI IMG/M metagenome (GOLD analysis project Ga0214921, IMG submission 177992) | Freshwater microbial communities from Lake Lanier, Atlanta, Georgia, United States - LL-1505 | ecosystem: Environmental > Aquatic > Freshwater > Lake | place: USA: Georgia | collected... | reverse complement strand
GGACGGGATTGATGATTCAGACGATGTGGACGGGATTGATGATTCAGACGATGTGGACGGGATTGATGATTCAGACGATGTGGACGGGATTGATGATTCAGACGATGTGGACGGGATTGATGATTCAGACGATGTGGACGGGATTGATGATTCATACGATCTAGAAATTAGCGTAGACATATATATTATAAAAATAATTTAATAACACAACACCGGGGTTTAGTAACCGTATTTCTTCTTCTTTTTCCTTAGAGTACGCTTTTTTAGAGTACGTACTTTATCTTTGATCTGTACAGGAGTTCTATTTATAAGAGTATTTGAAAATTCGACATCATTTTTAATTTTTATCCACTTCAGCGTTCTCGTAGATTTATACACAGAGTCAGACAATTAGACGACATATATATTATAAAAATAATTAGTAAAATTGATCCATTGTCCGTTGTACAAAAGAGGACAAATTATATACAACACCCGAAATCTCCGCACTCTATGCATCAGTTATGTATACCGAAAATGAGCGCAAATATAAAGAAAGAGACGATATTCAAGACCTTCTGTAAAGTCGACTGGGGGTACATAAAAAAAATCACGGAAATTCCGTTGAAAAACAACCCGGAATATAAACGCGTGTTTATTGAATTGAAATGGAATATGAATAAAGAAAAGACGCGCGAAATATATGATCGACTCGATCAACAAAAACCGATTTGTTTAGTATATCAAATGCCATTCTATTGGAAAATCGTTGCACAAAGATAAAATTGATCATTTCTTGTACGACAAAAAATAATCATCATCCATCAAAATCCAAATCCAAATCCAAATGCAAAACCAACACATAGCAATGTATGAAAAAATATATACAGGGTTCATTTTAGTAACCTTATTTCTTCTTTTTCTAAAATTTATCGATCAATACTATGATGAAAAAGAGAAACAGAAACAGAAAGAGAAACATCAACAAGACAATAAAAAGGAAGACACCTACCACCAGGTCGGTCTATCTATAGACGACGACGATGAAAACGAAGAATATATATAAGCGACCATAAATAACAAATTATTCCACTGCACTACGCGTGTTTTTTCTTGTTTGTGTTCTCGTTCTCGTTCTCTTATAAGTCCTCTTCCTATATCCTCCATTTATTTTTCTACGTTTTGGAGAAACTGACAGCGGTTCTCCAAAAGGCATACTTTGTCGTTCAGGTTTTAGAGGTGGATACAAATCATATGTATAACGAATATAATTACTTAGTATTCTATTATCAATAAGAGGTCTGTATTTTTTTTGAATACTTTTTATTTGATTACGTATATGTTGTAATTCTTCATCTGTAATCGCTTTACCTTGCTGCGATGCTAAAATTAATTTTGTATGAATATGCGATAATTCGTCTATAAGATTAGACACTTCTACAGAGATCGATGGCGTTGCTGATTGTGTAGGTTGTCTAGTATAATGCGGAAAAAACTGTTTAGTACCACCTATAGAAAAATATCCGGTTATGACATTCGTAGACATCTATAATAAGGATATAAATTTTCATTTTGAGTAAAAAATTGAAAAGAACCCTCGGAATCAAACAACACAAACACAAACAAATGCAGAAGCAAACATTGGAACCCGATCAACGATTCCTGTTGGAAAAAGAAAGAAAATGTATCGCAAACTACCGAAAAACCATGAAAACCTTCTTACTCACATCCAGATTTAATACAAAAACAAAACAAGAAAATGAAATCTATCGAAAAAAACGAAAGTTAGAAAATGGATGCCTATACTGTACACCGGAATTGGTCTGCCAAGACATCCCGAAAGCAGCCAATATGATGGTGTTGGAGATGAATAATGACACCAATAAAATCATGGCAGTAGGCTTATTGAAAAATACGCCAAATTTTGATAAATATCGCGTATACGAAGACACTAATTATAACAGGTTTTCCTATGTTGGAAAATACAGAATCACTAGAGAAGAAATGACGGAGGAAGAAGACAAAGTTATGAAAGCACTAGATCAATTGTGTTTCACAGGTAATTTGCATATGAAACGCGGACATGGGTTGAAAATGTTTCCCATGAAAATATTATGGAGATGTCATCGCGTGTTGGATATAACTGCATTTATTGAAAACATGTTCAGACAAAGAATCCATGACTCCAAAAAAATATAGAATGAATATATCTCAAACGTATATGAATTCCAGTAATAATCCATATGACATTTCTAATTATACAGATGCGCAATTGTACAAAATATTAGACATTGACAATCCGACAGATCGAGAACTAGAGGCCAAAATTATACTTCTCGTGAATAAATACGATAGAATTCCTACACCGGACGGACAGAATTTGTCCATTTTTTTTAGAAATGTATACAATCATTTCTTCAATGACGAAGACGAAGACGAAGACGAATCAAATGAGACGATTACAGAAGGAATGGAATCAAATACAACCACTGCACCAACTGCATCAACAGGATCTGCCCCATCTTCAGATAAAGCCACAGCAAATCTAGTGACGGACGCAGAATACGTCCCCGATTCACTTCGATTAAATCCTTTGTTAAAACAAACCGTAAAACGTATCATTAGTATAGACAGCCTATACAGGGACATTCGTAATTATCCAAATGCAAGCAGTTTCGCATTCGATCTTTCCGAACCCTTGCGAGATGTAGTGTCTCTCAAACTCTATTCCATTCAGGTGCCGTATACATGGTACACCATTAGTTATAGTTATGGATGTAATTTCTTATATGTAAAAGGAAATGTCCCCGGAATCAATAATGGCTTTCACGATTACCAGATACAAATCCCTGTTGGAAATTATGATTCGAATACGATCATTGCAGCTGTGAATAAAGGAATCCAGGATATTTCAAATAATTACCCGGACGTGAATTTCAACGATACATCCGTCTCCTATAATTCAACCGATTCGAGAACTACTTTTCATATGAACATACAAAACGTGTATACAGAACCATATTATTATCTGCAATTTCCTAATTGGACTCCTTCAAATGGATCCGCAGATCGAACAGCATCGCTGGCATCTTATCTAGGGTTCAATCAAGAAATATATTACCCCCATACTATATTTTCAAATCAACACTATCGATCTACTGCATTTATTGGAACGGATAATACAAGTAATTATTTTTTTGATAATAGTAATAATTTTTTCACGGTATACTATTATGAACCGTATTTTTTCAAAGGACTTGTACAAGAATACAGTTATTTAACACCGACCCCATTACATACATTTACGATTTCTCTTAGACAAATTGGTCTCAATGATGATCCAGACAATCCGGCATTTCCATTATTATCGACATCTTACAATGGAAAGAGTACTACAGAAACAAGATTATACACACGTACTCAAGTGATAAATGCAGTGAATCATGCGATTGAGGCGACCATGTTGAATGGAAAACCGGTATTTACTACTGGATCAAGCCTTACTCAATATGATATTAGTGGACAAAATGTAAATGCCGAAAATAGAGCATATAAATTAACTCTTATGTTGAATCGAAATACGGTGAAATATAGACCAAATACAAAATTGGTCGTGATATTTCCAACCGAATCCATCTTTACAGGATCCAATACGACCTCTGTAGTATGGTTGAACACACCCTCTGTGAATAATAGATGTTTTTATTTTGATAATAGTTATAATGAGTTCAGCGAATTTGTAGGAGAGTCAACCGTATTACAATCGAACTATGTGGTCGGGTCAAATACACACATGTATTTCAGATGTATGACTCCCCCTCAATTATCAAGCCAAGATGTGTCTACCAATGATATTAAAATCGATATTCCATTGGGTCAATATACATTGTCTTCTTTTATTCAGCAATTAAATACATCCATTCAATTAGAGGTAGATAATAATACTACGAATGGACTCACATTTTTTCCTTATACAAATGTTTCTTTGAAATCGAATAAGTTTAATATGGTTGTAAACATGTTGAAATATTTCACAGAGATCAATTATAACATAAGTTTTGACGAGACTTCTATACTGTGTCGATACATGGGATTCCCTCCTACAAATCAAGATATGAGTATAACGAATGTATTTACGGGCGTATTTCCTGTCTCTTATTCGGGCTATATATTGGACACGAATTATATTTTGACATTGTCGCCCAAACAAAGCGGGGCAGGAAATGAAAATCAATTGCCTGTTGTAATCAATTTAATTCCCCCGAATGGATTAGAGTATGCAAGTTTCGGAACATATGCCGAATTAGTGAGTACGGTATTTAATAGGATTGATCAATTTATGATATTAAATCCTGAAATACAAGATATACAACATATTTTTGCAGCGAGTACCATTACACAGAGTCTCAATCCGTCTCAAACGGAAGTCACTCTAGTCATGACGATAAAAGTAAATTATCAATTGAACGAAGGGAATTATCAATTGGAGTTTTATTCGGACGGGAAATTAATTACAGACAATACAAATACATGGTATGCATTCAGTTTGAATGAAACATATAATTTGTATAATCCGCTATTAACAGGTACGACAGAAATCAATGGAGAAGGATTAGTTACACAAAACACGATCAACGTAACAGATGTAAATAATATGATTTATGTGTGGCCATATGCGGATCCATTGGGAGGAGCCTATCATCCAAGTAATAATATTACATTGACGCTTCCAAATGGAACATATACCTTGCAAGATTTGTATACAGAAATCAATTCGCTCTTCGCTGAAAATCCGTATACGGCCGGATCTTATATTGAGACGTTGAATTTTGGCGGAAACAATCAATATGCGAAAATACGACTGAATGTGAATCGAATATACATGACTTCGGATTATAATTTAGTATTTTATGATCCGTTTAGTTTTATAAGATGTACACAGGGTTCATCTGGGCTTCAGAACACAACCTGGGATACGACACTTGGGTGGATTCTTGGATATAGAAGTTATACGCAGTATACATTGACCAGTGAAAATCAAACCACGAATGCAGATAATGGAAACACCTATTATAAATCGACAAACAGTATTTATAATATATCGAATGTTCTGGCTTCCAATTCCAATGGAATATTTACAAATACTATTATTGATTTTAGGAGTGATACTACACTGACGACTACACTCTACAATTATTTCGTCATTTCGCTCGATGATTATAATCAAAATAGGATCAATGACGGTTTGGTCAGTATCACGCGCCAAGAAACATCCGTTTTGGCGCCGACATACATTAGCGAAACGATCAAGGTGTGTGATCCACCAACAGGACAAGTCATTAATCGCGCAGTAAAACAGCCGGATGGCTCGAATTTGACTGCGGTGGAGGTATATTCATTGAACCAATCGATCGCCTCGCAGACGAATCCGATAAAAACGTATTCGGCTGGACCTTATATCAAAGATTTGTTCGGATATGTACCGATTAAACCGGGAACCAATGGGACATATTTCATAGAATATGGTGGTAGTTTACAGAGTCAGGAACGCCTGTATTTTGGTCCGGTAAATATTCGCAAAATGTCGATAGAATTGATGAATGATCACGGGCAACTAGTGGATTTGAATGGAAGTAATTGGTCGTTTTCGTTCATTTGCGAGCAGCTCTATAGAGGAAGTAGTTCAGGCTCTGCCAAATAAAAATAAAAACGAATAAAAATCCCCTGTATGAAATTGTTTTTTGTTTTTTGTTTTTTGTTTTTTGTTTTTTTACCAAGTGTTTACACCGTCGTATATTACAAATGGATCAAATCGATCTATCCTCTAGAATATTTGGCAGAAAGACTTTGATGCACTGCAGAAGAAGTTGTTTCAAGACACGTTATTCTTCCGCGGCAAAAGGCGCAGCTAGGATCATTCCTGTTGGAATCAATCCAATGTGTAACACACTCTTGGCACATATCTTGCCGGTTACAACAGGTGGGAACTAAACGGTCACATGCATCTGTGTATTTATAACAAATCGAACAATCAAATGGCTGATTCGAGGAAGGATTCGAAGACGAAGAAACGAGTGAAATTTGAATACGATTTGAGTCCACAACAGGAGGAGAAATACGTGGCGCAGGAGCAACATGGGGTATAATAGGTGCAGCAACAATAGGTGCAACATGTGGAGAAACATGTGGTAGAATCGATCCACTATGATGACGTTGAATACTCCATCCCGAAGAAGTATTCATGATACGATCAAATATCTCATCTTGCCAAATGATATTATTCATGTAGTTGTTATTATTCACCCCCTGATGATTGTTATACAACGAAAATTCGGTACTCATGATCAATAAGATGCTTGTGTATATGAAGTATATGAATGGATCATCCCCATAAAAATAAATCAATTTTATTATAAATATCAGCATATAATAAAATCAAAAAATGTCAATCAGTCTATTGATAGATGCCATTGGATTTTATGGACCAAACCTTCTTATTATTGCAACCATATTTTTCACTTGGAAACAAGTGCCATATTTAATCGCATTCATCATTGGATCATTTTTGAATAAAAAAATAAATGAAGGGCTCAAAGGCTGGATAAAAGAACCCAGACCCAAACGCGACGAATCTCTTGTATTCAAATACGAAAATTTATACTATCGTGGCCCCCATAAATGGGGAATGCCGTCAGGACATGCTCAAACCATCTTTTATTGCATCTCCTATTTGTATTTCGTGACAGAATCGAGCAAAATACTCGCATTTAGCGCTCTCTTAGGAATCAATACACTTTATCAACGATACAAATCGCACGTTCATACGGCAAAACAACTGGCAATAGGATCCTTGTTGGGCGTCTTCTTTGCTTATCTCACATTTATCGCTACAAAATGGGCCAAAATGCATCCGATAAATTTCCTCTAATCATAATATATGTCTCAAAGCGATTACATACAATATAAAAAAACAACCGTCGAATTGAAACCAAACAATTTTGCGAAATATCCGTCAGTTCTCGATCCCGCTCATTACACCGAGTTTAGTATGTACAATGTCGAGAACCAAGGAACAAATACAAAATCCAAATTCAGCAGATTAATCCCTGTTGGAAAACAAGACGTATTTGGTATGGAAAAAAACATCAATACGCAAAATCTGGACACGGTATGTCCGATCCCTTTCGTTCTATGCAAAAATACGAATCAACGCGCCAATCGCAAACTCAATACCATGTCTGTGCCTGCCGAGACCTACAGACTGAATAAAAATCCTCCCGTCGAAACATGCACATTTACGAGTCGAAATGGGTTCATCACGAGAACCGCGCAGTGTTCGAAAACCGCATGTAAATGCGGAACGACGATTTACAAGAATGGATTTACAAATAAGATTGAAAAAAACACGTAATGATTCACAAACACACATAATCGCCACAAATTTTATAAATCAGTTTCGTAATTTATAAAATTCAACCCCAAAATTCAAACCCAACTCCAAAATCTAATCATAGTTCTCGCAATTGCCGTTTCAACTCCTGGATCTCTTTCACCAACAACGCAATCAATCCGCTGTATTTCATCGACTGGTAATCCTCTCCATCTTTCTCCCCCTGCACCAGAAACGGAAACACAGATTGTACTTCATGCGCCAAAAACCCCATCTCGTATTCATCCGTCAATGTATTGCGATAATACATCGGTCGCAAATCATCTACAGAGAACCCTGTTGGAAATTCCGAAACATCGTCTTTGATGCGATAATCAGACGTCTGTACAAACCCGCCCGTACTTCGAGCCGTCCCATTTATGTCCAATGCATAACCACCCCCGGCGATCTTACCAATTCCAACACTGGTCGACGGAATATAAACCGTTTCACTCGCCGTACCGAGAACCATTTGATGATCCATCGTCACAGTTGCCCCATATCCAATCGCCGTAGAATTCGTAATGGTCGAACCGAACCCGCCCCCCGTATTTGCAATCGCATTCGCACCCAAGAATGTACAATTCGACGTCACATAATTATCATCATTCTGTCCCGACGACGCGCCGACCGCAGTATTGTAATCACCGCCGAGAACATTGCGCATAGATTCAGTTCCAACCGCCGTATTGTAAGACCCATCCACCATAGATTGCAATGTATAATATCCGCCGATCGCTGTATTATAATTCCCTGTTTGAGACGATCCAAGAGAATAATCACCCACTCCTACATTATAATTCCCTGTTGTAATACTCGTAAGAGAACGATTCCCGATCGCATTGTTATTGGAACCCGATTCATTCGCAAACAGACTACGTTGCCCAATTCCCGTGTTGCAATTCCCCGTCATGGCATTCTGTGTCATGACATTGTCGCCAATACCGATATTGAATGTGCCGGATACGACACCGCCGTTATATCCATAATTCGCAATGCCATAGGACGAAGACGGCGAAAATATATTCGTTCCTATCGCCGTATTATTCGTTCCCGAACAACCGAGGAGAACCGTATTACCAATACCCGTGTTCAATAATCCTGCCGTTATTTGAACCACTCCTGTTATAGTTTGCACCACCAGCGGACCTTGTACAAAGGTATTACCAGAAACAGTGATGTTTTGATTCGCATTGATATTGCCAATCACTTGCAAATTTCTTGAAATAGTTGCATCATTAGACACAGCCAAGTTCGTGCTAGTAATGGTTCCCGTATTGTTAATTCCGCTGAATTGCGAAGATGTTCCGGAAACAACGACATTCCCGTTCACCGTAATTTGCTTCGAAGAAACTAAGGGCGCATTGATTGATATTGCATCTGTAGGACCCCCTACAGAAATGGTTGCATTCGATCCAATCGCATTTCCAATTTGAATTGTATTGTTTTGAGACAAGTTCTCGCCGATCACAATTGAATTGGAAGCAATACGAACTGTACCCGAATTCGAAATGTGCATACTGTTGGAAATCGAGGTATAACGGTCGCAAACAATCTCCAGCGTATTCACATTAATATAATTCAAGGTTTTGGTAGTTATAGTTCCAGGTATACTTACTTCTGTGTTTGAATTTCCAATAGTGATTGTATCTGCATTTGTCGCCATGTTCAAATCGAGAACACTCGAATTAATGAAACCGAAAGAGGTGCAGGAAAGATCCGTATCAATGAAATTATAACCGTCGCGTGAATGAATTGTCATGTCTCCATACAAATTCATATTTCCGCAAATATCGAGAACATTATTATTTCGGTAATTCAAATAATTGGGGAAAAAACAACTATAGACATTGCTTTGGCCGTATACACCACCATTCTGCGAAGTTTGCACATAATCGACACTAGAATTGGAAATAAGAAAGGTATTTGGATCAACACTGATAATATCTCGCAAATTTGCCTCTGAATTCAATAGCAAATTCGCTTTCCCGGAGGAATTGAACAAATTGTAATAAGGAGAACTCGGTGATATTGTTTGCGACCAAGTTATACCCCCATCATTTGAAATCAAAATGATTCCGCTGTCTCCGACGGCGATTGCATTGTCTTGATCATAGATACACACATCGTTCAATATCGATCCAGCAAAAAAGGAAACTGTCCAACTACTTCCTCCATTTTTAGTTGTAATAATTGTTTGCGGCCCGACCGCAATTGTATAATTATCGTCGTATGCATGAATATACAAACAGTTATGAATCCCATTTGAATTTGTATAAATAAAAGTCGGAGAACTTAAATTTGTTTTGGAATATACTACAATCTTATCTCCTGCCAAATAAATATTATTATATGCGCTTTCACATGATTGGGATGAAACAGTAATCGATTGGATCAATGTCATGGGCGCCGTATACATGGTAGTAGTCACCGACAAAGTATTCCCTATAGGACGATCGTACAATTGGTTCAAAGACACATCAAACTTGGCAAACTTGTTGCCTGCAGTGAAATAGATGGTAATTGTATCTATTATTTGTGTAATATTATTTTGTACAGCAGCGACATTCAGTCCAGTAAAATCGAGAGGACCCGTCCCCGTACCCAAAACAATAATGTCTTGCCAGTCGTATCCGCCGTTATAGGTATAAATCAACGTGTTGTTATTACCCGTTATAAATGCATATGTTGCATCATACGTAGCCACTTGATTCAAAAAATCTCCTTTTAAAACTGCATTTGGAAGTGGTTCTAGAGTGATGGGATCTATATTGTTCGATGGATAGATGGTCACCGTTTTCCATGTTTTGCCGAAATCCGACGAAAAATAAATGGGATGCCGGTATGCATTGAAATTCACTCCGTTAATAGTTACTTGAAATGAACCCGAAATATCAATCGATGTACCTACTGCCATAACGAAATTAGATGCACTCGGTTTTATTGCTTGGTTCAAATACTTGACTTGGAATCCCATCGAAATTACACTGTTAATATCGCCATTGTCAATATGCACCGGTCCGTTTACATCCAATATACAACTTTCTGTGCGCGGAGAATAGGTATTCACACCGACTGTTGCCAAATATTTATCCAAATTGACACTCGAAACTACGGTTTCAAACGGCGTGAATAAATTGACCGCACTTGCATCAACCAGTCCGCGTACAGACATGACACGATTTGTATTTGGATATTGCCCGCCGCCAATAGCAGCACCGTATTTATTTTGCGACGTCATGTACATGAAAGTAGACGGCCGTTTTCCAACATTGGTAATGTTCGACACCAGTGAAAGCGCGCATGCAGAACTGGAATTCGGATCCAAATAAACATTGCCAAAATAGGACGACGATGCAGGCGTATTCGAGTCATAAATAACAGCGGATTCATTGTACCGATGCAGAGTATTTGTGTGATTTTGCCCAGACACTATCAAATTCCCCTGTAGGAAAACATCGGACGCGGTCTCCATCTGCATTGTACCATTACGGTTGGATTTGATATATGCGTCGGGAGCATTCGCGAGATTGATGGAAGCATTTACATAAAACCCAAGTAGACTGTTGCTGACATCGGCACTCAATATAATTCCATTTCCTCCAACATTTTGTGCAAGAATATTCGTATTCACCGGCTGATGCCCGACAACATTCAGTGCATATACATTCGAAGAAGAAATGTCGAGAGTTGCAACAGGATCAATGCGATTCAAGCCGATTCCCGAAATATTCCCAAACATGTAGTTGTAATCCGCAGAGGTCGATCCATTCACTCCGTTGTTGAAATACAATTGAGTTCCGACAGTAATGGAGAGGTCTGACGAAATGCTTTCTTGCGTGAGAATATTATTTTTTGAATTGAAATCGCCGTGGAAAAATACAGGTCCGTAGAAATCAGATCGGTTGTTCAAAATAATTGAATTGGCCGTTATATTGTTCATGTATGAATTCCCGTTTTCATATAAATCTTTGTCGATGTACACATTCGTGTTTACGATAAGACTACCACAAATGTCGAAATTACCGCCATATGCTTTTCTCAAAATGATATTGTCAGTAGATATAGTATTCACATTGATAGATCTGGAAGATTCCATTTGTGTTAAACCTCCGTATTGTTTCCATGATGATGACATATGTATTCAGTATATAATGCATATGTATTTTTATCTGTAAAAAATGAATTCAAACAACGGGTCTTAGACGTTTGGTTTTTTGTTTTCTCTTGTGTTTGGTTCGTCGTTGTAAACGTTTGCGCGCCAACAAAAGACTATCTACAATAACAAGATTTTCCCCAAACTTCGGCATTCTCGAGAGGGTTCTCGACGTTCTTTGAATTTTCATTTATAATAACTAGAGAGAGATTATAGTGTTGTTTTCGCGACGACAGAATTTACTACAGGAACTGCCGCCGCTACTCCTCAGCCTCCTTTCATCTGACCTCTTTTCTTTGTTTTGTTTGCTGCCGCACTCGAACCTACACCAAGACTAACACCAAGACCAAGATTTTTTTTGAAAAACCCGCGAATTTTGGGTTCGTGTTCCAAAATAAGATCCAAAATATCGCAGTAAAACCCACGAAACAATGCGCGAGTATTTCTGTTCTTCAATTCGGCAGGCGAGAACCAGCGAATTTCTTGCTTTTCAAAGAGTTTGCTATTATTCAATTGCGTCTTGTCCATACGTTTCCAAAGAAATCGGTGATTGTTTGTGAAATATATTGGTAAGTTCTCATCATATTCCATTTGAAAAATATGTACATGATAAAATGTCGTTCCATTTTCGTAAGATATTTTATAAGATCCTCCGCCGCGTTTTATCCGCTGTTTTAATTGATCGGGTCCACCGAGAAATCCGCACAATTCTTCACTGCCTTCGCGAAGTGCCGTCAACATCACAGTCTCTTTTCCTTCTACACGTCCTCCGAAATCAGAAAAACCTTTTGCACTATCTTCCATCTCGTTCTCTTTACCAAAGAGAAAATACATTTGACCGCCGTGAAATGCGACCGGTAATAGACTTGCTGCAACCATAATATACTATATATAATATAAATAGTATAAAATTATGTATCCACGATCCCATCAAAGTAAACTAACCACCTAAAAATCAACATTCTTTTACAGTCAAATACATATTATTACATCCTCCTACAGGAATAATTCCAGAGTAACCTATTTCTTTGATAAAAGAAAACAATGAGTGGTTCTCGAAATTCGATTCAAACAGGATGGTCGGATACTCATTTCTTCGCAATGTTTCTAATGCACCTTTCAATACATAGAGCTCATTCTCTTCCACATCCATCTTGATGAATCCGATATTTTCTAGAGCAAATGAATCCAGGGTTCGGATCTCAATCACCTCCTGTCTCAGAATAGGCATGGTTTCCGGTGTTTGAATCGTCGACCCGCCTCCATCGTTGCTTACGATATTCAATGTCTTTTTACCAACTTGATCCGGAGAACCGAGACCATACTGAAAACACGTAATATTGTCTTTGCCGGATAATGCCACGCCGCCACACAATGCATAATAGGTCATTTTCTGCGGCTCAAAACTGTATACACAACCGCAATGATCTGCCAATGAAATGCTATAGGTGCCCGAATGTGCGCCAATGTCGAGAAAAGCCTTTCCTTTACTGCAAAATTGTTTGCACCATTCGATGAGCGACGATTCGAATAATCCCCTGCCGACATAATACTCGAGATTCGACTGTGGAAGAATATGCGTGTCTCCATTGTTCAAAAACACGACTTGGTTCTCGGTATTGTCATCGACGCGAGAACCTGCCGATTTTCTCAGAATAAAATATTTTGTACTCATCTGTCAAAATATTCTATATTTCCCTGTAGGAAACTTTTTATATTTTATTTTTTAGGATCATTCATATCCATTCATATCATTCATATTCGATTTCTAGACAAAAAGAGAAATCCATGCCATTCAAATCCATCACCACACCATACTCATTCACGAGCTGAATCTGAAATTTTCGCAAATTCACAATACCGCTGTATGTGCGTTTATCGGGTTGCAAATATCCATTCAATGTATTAGCAGGGAGAACCGATCCAACAGGATAAGCCCTGTAATCCATGGTTATTTTCGCCAATATATTTTTATTGAGAACTGAGGACGGTAATGGCGACACGAATGTATTCGAAGTATTGCCTGAATACTCGTCGATCACTAAATATAAATATCGCGGTTTCAATAATTCGATAAACGAAGTCGACTGCAAATCAGCAGTAGAAGTCACACTGTAGGAAATATCGCGGAAACCTAATTGCCAGCCGAGACGAGACTTAACATCATATTTATCGAATCCTGCAGTAGTCGTATTGGAGGCAACTGCAAATTCGAATGTATAAGCATGTGCCAATGTTGTGAATTTGGAATAATTCCCGGTAATCGTATAATTCAAACTAACATCAATGGCGTGCAGATACGTATTCATCGTCGTTTGCAATAAATCGGTAGTGTAGTATCCATCGGGGAGAACCAATAGAGAAATTGTGCCCGTACTGACTCGCGTAATCTGGATCGAATTGTTGCCTAAATTCGCAGAAAGGTTGAAAAATGACACTGGAATTTCCGCATTTAAAACGGTAATGCTCTTTACATTCGGAATCGATTGTGGAAGCGTAAATAGATGCGCATTGTTTTGCTGGTAATCATCGCAAAACTGAGTGTCGATATTCCAATACTTGGTTTTTGTTTCTCGAGAGACATTGGTCATCACCATATGACTGCCATATTGAGTGACAGATGGTGACAAAAATGAATTCGTGTCTTTATTATCAAAATACCCGTGATTTTTATTTTGAAACGGCTGACTCATGATACATATTCGCAAGATTATCTTCGAGAACAAGATCCGCATGGTTTTGCATTTTGAAGTCGCGAGATCATACCTTGGAATCCGAATTGTACCAAAAGATTGGTTTCAGACGGATTCAGCGCCAGTATACCAGAGTCTAGATTTCCACCCACCGAATTCACACCTCCCAAATTCATACCTCCTGAATTCACATCCAATACATTCTTATTTATTGGAGGAGTAGGATTCCAAGAGGATTGCCGTGCGCTAAATACCATTTTCATTATAAAATTGAAATAGACGAGAGATATAATGTAAACAGATAAAAAAAGACAAATGTATAAGTGTCAATATTGCGGCAAAAAAAAACAATTCAAGGAAAATTATGAGACCCATGTCGCCATGTGTAAATATATACACAAAGACGCATTCGATCGCGATTCGCAAGAAACCGTCCTTCCCACTCTCCCTGTACTTTTGCATTATGTTCTCGATCTCACTAAGAAAATCACCGTGTTGGAGAACACGGTAGAAAAACTCAAAAAACAATCCATAACAAAGAAGAGTCTATCTGAGTATTTACAAACATTCAAACCTACTACAACTTTCAAACAGTGGTTGAGCGAATGTACCGTCGAGAATACAGATCTGGAAATTCTGTTTGAAAAAAATATGACCGAATGCATACAATCCGTTTTATTTCGCAAACTCGATGCATATCAAGACCCAGATCGAGAACGGCCATTAAAATGTTTCGCGCAAAAACCTAATACAATTTTCGTCTATGACATCAATATAGACGCCATAGATACGGATATACCGACACACAAATGGCGTACGATTACCCCGGAAGAATTCAAAACAATGATACAAGTCATTAGTCATCGTATTAACCGCAAATATTTACAATGGAAATTAGATCATCAATACGAAATAGAAGCCAGCGACAAAATGCGAGAACTTCAAATGAAATATATGGCAAAAATGGTATACAATATGGAAAAATGCATGACAGATGTAAAAAAGGCACTCATTCAAAAGATTCAAATCTCGCTTAAATACGTCGAATAACATGATCCAACAATACAAACAAAGAAATATTTCCTAGTTCCCTGTTGGAAAATTGATATAAATCATTCTTTTTTGTTTTCAATAGAACAACATCACCGCCAAATGACCAGCATGCCTCCCACAAAACTCGCAACCGAAAATGCACACAGCCGAGATGCATTCATCACATTCGACGAAGGACCGCACATATATACAGTACATGGCCAACAGGGGTATACCTCTGTCACCACCTGGATTCATCAACAGTTCTCGCATTTTGATGCAGACAAAGTCATTGAAAAAATGGAAAAACGCGGATCACTCAAAGACCCCGCCAATAAATATTACGGGATGACAAAAGACCAAATCAAATCCCTGTGGGAAAAGAATGGAAAAGAAGCGTCCGGATCGGGCACAAAAATGCATTATGACATCGAGTGTTTCTATAATGACGAGCCAGTGCAAAATGACAGTCAAGAATACGGATATTTCGAGAACTTTCGCCGCGATTTTCCACTGAAACCGTATCGCACTGAATGGATGGTCTATGACGAAGACGCTAAGATTTCGGGATCCATAGATATGGTTTTCCTGGATCCCGAGAACCCCGAAGAATGTTGCCAGATCTATGACTGGAAAAGAGTCAGAGGTATTCAATACGAAGACGCATTCGAGGGGAAAATGGCGAAAAACACCATCATCGGTCATCTCCCAGACTCGAATTTCTGGCATTATTCGCTGCAACTCAATACATACAAATATATACTTGAAAAGAATTACGGAAAAAAAATAACGGCCATGTATCTGGTCTGCATGCATCCAGAGAACCCTGTTGGAAATTACGAGAGAATACAAGTACAAGATTTGTCGGAAGAAGTCCGGAAAATGTTTGCGGAAAGATCACGGGTCATCGAAGAACAATCAAAAGAAATCATCAAAACACACCCTGTAGGAAACCCCTCTCAAAAAAATAACCTCGCACGCTTATTGAGCAAACAATTCATATAGAAACAAATGGACTAATCATAGTAAATAGAGAGACATGACATTTACTCGGATCATGTACCAATATTACCGATATTTCCTTTTTTATGTCTACGTATGTTATTTTAAAACCCTTTATTTACTGGGGTTGCATGACCCGGTAAAATACAGAAACCAAATCAAGAAATCGTCTCAGCAAACTGATGCGGAATATTGCCAAAAAAAGGCCGAGCGATTCGCCCAATTTGCATACAATCCCGAAAAAAACGGGAAAACAGATCCCCTTTTTTACGACAAGAAAGCATATGATGAGTATATGCAAGAGCAGAACACGCCTCTCGAAAAGAAATGGAAATCAAATATCCTGTTAGAAACTACATCGCGAGGCAATGTCATCATGTATTATGACGCTTACAAAATGGGATTCGCCTATTTTTCCGACCAAACCAGTATTTCGTATGAAGTCATGAATGCATGTGCCATGAAATATGTCGAAATATTCCGGTGTTATGACTTTTTTGTAGACGAAGTGGTGCGTTCGGAACTCAATAAAAATGTATTCTCCGAATTAGTGGTACATTATACGCCATTAAAACTTACTCATATGTTGTCTGCGAATTTGAAAAATAAAAATGAGAACATTCGAAACAAGTTTTTATATATGGGGAAATTGAGTAGCGGAAATTGCGCTATTTTGCAAAAAATGCAACCGGCGAATAAAAACATACTGCCCCCATTTCAAAGTCCCCTGTTGGAAAATATAAAGAAAGATTCTGCACTTGGTACGCAAACTAGTATTTCTTACAAGGATTTTAAAAGATCGTCTTTGGTTGCTTGATCGATTTTTTCTTTTTCTTTCTTGACAAAACATAGAAATCCGTCGCTTTTTTTCAGATCAAATGAACAGCCCAAATGAGATTTTGCAATTTCATAGGCTTTTTTCTCTTTTTCGGTCATTTGGTTCAAATAGAGGGATACGTAATCAGGAGTCAAGTCCATCTTTGTTTGTATAGTTTCTATATTTCTATTACATACTACTCTAACTTTCAATTTTTTGTTCAAATAAAAAATTGATATTCTTTTTTTAGAGAGAAAGAATTGCACATCTTCTATCTAAAGAATTAAACACCGAATAGATAGAAGGCACCCTCTCCTCTCTCATATAACAAAAATGTCCACAATTGCAATCCGCTTTAACAACACCGACAACGTGAACATATTTCAATCAATTACTCAACTTTTGCAGCATATAAAGGATTCGCAATTGTTCGAAGTCTACAAAACGTTCGACCATGATGATGAGCATGAAAGCAAGTATCCGTACAAAATTCCATTGCACATATGGAAACAGCATACCGATTGGAAAGCCGATGAGTTCTGTTGTGAGTATCATGACGGAGCCTTGTTTGTGGACCGTCCATTTGATTCGGATTTTCGCGATTATGACAGTCCTGAACGGTTTGTTTACATATCAACCATATAACCAAAAAAAAATCAACAAAAAGTCGGCGAAGTTCCGATCGAGGATTGCGCTTTTTTGTTTACGCCGGGTTTACACGATACAGTACTCGTCAATTTATCAATATGATTACTTTGCGACATGGCAACATATGTCCATTCTGGTTTGGTGATTCCACATATATCTCGCATATTGGTGTTGTAATTCGTAGCACGATAAAGCCGATTGACATTGGAACCGATTCCACCAGAAGGGTTTCCAATCGATGCATTTCGACTTTGACAAACTACTGCATTTAGAGTTTGTTTTCCAAGAAGATTGATGTAATCACTCTGTTGAAGACGTTGATTCGAATCGGGTTTTACAACATTATTTTTTGTCCAGTAACAGTCGCATGGAGAACCAGTGGTCATTGAAGCTGGATCCACGACGTATTTTTTTTCCAACATTCCATGGGTATTTACGACCGATGTTTTTACAACATGCGGATTGTTTAAACAATCGATTGCGCTTTGTACACCGGAAGTAATGACGGGAAATATGCGGTAAGTACCACAACAACCGCCGTGTCCACGAATGACATTCCCTTTCATAGGCGTTCTCTGCAAATGTCTTGACAATGATGTTTGACCAACATAACCCTGGGTTCGACGTGTTCCATTCAGCGAAAATTGTGCGGTTCCTACACTCACATTTTTATACATGGATTCGGTTTTGCGTTTCAAAGTAGCGATCGACATTTATATATGAGAAGAAATAATAAATAAAAAAAGCTAAATCTATTACAAGAATATATGCTGAGAACACAACCAGTTAATTTTTCAAAAGGCGTCAATAAAAAAATGGTATATTCAGGACTTCAATCGGCAATCACCGCTGTAGGAGGGTTTTCGATCGAACAATATAGTGCACCGATTCGAATTACTGCGATTGAGAACATAGGAAAATACAACGTAAATGATGCGGTACAACTCCTGTTGGATCCTAGGCTTTTCAATCGAAAAATGCAATATGACGTAAATACACAAAGGTTCTCTGTAGATTCATTGCACATTTGTGCAGCGGAATTTATACAAAATTTGACGTCTTCCAAACAAATCAATAGTATAGGAACTTTGGAAAATATACACCGAGAATTTACTGAATATGTCAATGCGTTTCTGAAATTTGAAGAGGGGTTCTCGTGTATTTACGTCCAAGAAGAAGAATATTGTGCATCTGAATCGAACCACAAATTATGGTCGATCGAGGAGTTTTACCAAAAAATCACAAACCAAAGTAGTAATTTGTTTGGCACATTTAATGATTTGTATGGTGGAATTACCGTGAATGGAGTGAATGGGATACTGGAATATTCTAGGAAACTGAATTTGTTTGGAAATCGAGCAACGAGAAAAGATATATCCGATGGGTTTTTAGAAGGTGATTTTATTTTTGTGCCGTATGGATTGACAATGACAATCTCTGTTGGAATCGACGCGCAAATGTTGCAATTAAATGAATTAGGAAAACAGCATGTTCTCCAATTGAATGAGAAAACGGATTATAACAATGGTGTTTCATCGCAGGAAACCGTTACAAATATGAATCGAATTGTCCGTGTAATAAAGAAACCTATATTCATACAATTGATTGAATTGCCGGATCTAGATGCGATTTATACTGTTCCTGTTCCAGTTTATCCAAATACAAATACAAATACAAATCAAACAGGTCCTACTGGTACAAACAACAACTATGCAACCGGAACAATCACCGGAAAAAGTAATCAAGAAAAAGAAATGGAAATTATGCTTAAAAAGGTGAGAAAGCATGTTACAAGTCAAACGACTCAAAGTATAGAAATAGGGTCAACAGGTAAATTAACAAAAACACCAACCGGATCTATTTCTCAAAAAGAAAAAGGACCAACCGGATCTATTTCTCAAAAAGAAAAAGGACCAAGTGGATCTATTTCTCAAAAAGAAAAAGGACCAAGTGGATCTATTTCTCAAAAAGAAAAAGGACCAACCGGATCTATTTCTCAAAAAGAAAAAGGACCAACCGGATCTATTTCTCAAAAAGAAAAAGGACCAACCGGATCTATTTCTCAAAAAGAAAAAGAAAAAGAACCAAGATTCGTCCCTATTCCAGTGCAAAATATTAAATTACATAAACAAGGAGAGATTGTAAATGTTACACATGATTTTTTAAACTTCAATTCCACTGGAATTTTAAATACGGGTAAAAATATCCAAATCAATAAAAAATAAATTGTAATAATACTATAATAAACAATTCAACGCATACAAAATGAATAATAATACAAGAAAAATAAAAGGCGGTCGAAAATATGGTCAAGGTATGAAAGGGTATACAATTGATTTGTGCAATCATAACAAAAGAGATCAAGAGGACCTGTGTAGTAAATTAAACGTGGAGAACGTTGGACATGTCGTATTGTACTTTAAATCATCCACGAAATCAAATCTAGTTAGACACATCTCATTAGAACAGGAAGAAATTTTAGCATTTTTTGATTTTATTAATAATGATCCATCTGTAAAAAAATATATTGTGAAAGAGTTTTATCATCCGGTTGATAAAAAAACCGATTTCCAAAACGAAATACGCGGATTTGAGAACGTCTCGCAAATCTTATCAAAAGAAGAAAATGCAATAGGAATGCCATATAAAAACTATTTTCTCGTGGGGTTCTCGATTCAAGAAAAACCTACAATCGAAACGGCATTAGAAAATGGAATGCAACATCTTTTGAAAAATAATATTATAGACACTTTAAAATTATTGCCTAAAAGTTCAAGTCCTCCTCCGCAATATTTTGTTATTAATCGTAGATGCGAACAGCCAATTACATTTCCATTTATGCACAATATGGATGAAAAAATGTTTACACAATTCGTGGTAGACATATTGAAAATATTGGTAAAATTGAATAAAAAGGGAATCGTGCATGAAGATATTAAACCGGATAATATGATGTATTGCAATGGTAAATTCATACTTATCGACTGGGAAATGTCTAAAAAATATACTAGAAATTGGTTCCAAAAAAGAAATTTAACAGTACCGTGGCCCATTTTTTACTTCTCCAAATTTGGATCGAAACTTTGGAAAACTATATTCCAACCGATGAAAACAATTATCATGTTTAAATTTCAATCTCGTGATAAAGATGATCCAAATAAATCGACCTATATCGATGAATCGGTTGAATATTATACGCATCTAATCGATACAATCGGCGAATCCAAAATGAAACAAAAGGTGAAGGCCACTCTGGATCAATATAGTTTTGGATTGATTCTCTATGGCATTCTTCAGAACAATAAGACACTACAGAAATGTAAGAAGTACAATTCTTATGTGGAGTTTGTAAAAGAAATATATCGGTTTGATACGCCACAAAAAGCATTGAGAAAATTCATGTCTCTTTTATAAGAACCGAACCTCGAATGAAATCCATATTTGGCGGCCACCTACCACAATCAAACCGATCGATGATATACCCTGTTGGAAACGTATCGAATATATCGCCATCAATTAACTCCTCTATAACAGATAGACAAACATTTAGTGATATTGAGAAAAAATATACAAGTTTACTTGCTGATAAACAATTCAATGTGATGCAACCGGACATGATTGAATATTCTACCCTGTATGACAAAATTTCAAAACTCGTTTTATCTAGTAATAAAAACGATAAAATGATACAATTGTTATTCAAAATTACATTACAGGGATTAATGGGGTCGATTCATGCGTTCCATTTGAATGCGGCCAATATTGAACTACAACTTCAAACATTACATCTACAAGATCGTATACAAACAATTATCAGTGACAAAAACATGTATGCGATGATAGATATTGGCGATAAAACATCGAATGACCGAATGTCTCTCGTGAAAACGGTGTCATTGGCTCCTGTTTATAGTTATTATATATTACTGTTTGGTATACCTGAGAATGGGTTTGATCCAGTTCGTATCCAACAGATCGCGCAGGTTCTACAACAATACAATATAGATCCCTTGATTTAGATAAAAAATATATAAAGCCGTCTTCGATCCTTTAGGGTCACGTTTAACCCTTTCCCTCACTTCGTAGCAAAATAATTCATAGATTTTAGTGACCCGATGAGCCCGATAGGACGGGGAGGGGTCACTCTATCTATGTTCTTATTTTCATGTAAAGAGTTTCTACGAAGTGCGCCCTTTATTGGAAATTGACCGATTCGGTCGATTGTCCAACTAAAGGGTTAGAATGTAAAAAAGTGTAAAGTGTTAAAAAAGAAGAGAGAATTATTATATATTTCTTGTATATAATGAGTTCTAGCACTCCGATTGTGATAAGTAACCAGAGTCTTGTTCAAATGAAACAGGTGGACAATAGTTCTTTACAAGGTGCGTACAATTTCACCGATTCGCAATTTGAATCGTATATTTGTCGACAATTATCCAACCAAATCAATCCGGTTGATTTGTCCAGCAATAGTACGAATTATTCGTATCCGAATTCAGTCAGTATTCGGGATACGTCTTTGAACAATGCCGTCATTATCAACAATAATGACAATGTGATTTCAAGCGAGAACTTTGCCATGAAAATTAATTATGTCAGCCAGCCAGTAGGAACGAGAGATAGTTACAGCTATAATATTGGCGACAATATTCCGACTTCTGTAGTATTAAGCGATTCCACTAATTCCCTGTATGACTCCAACTTGAAAATTGACGTATCATTGAATGAAGATACTCAATATACTACCGTTGTCACAGACACTAATCGCTGGCCCACTGGAAATCAATGGGCAGTGGATTATGACCGTAGCCAGCCTTACATGAATTATTTTTCATGCATCAACTCATATTCTCAAGACATTTCTGGAATCTCGCCGTTTTATGTTCAAGAAAGTTCCGCCAATATTTATGCTCTTGGAAATGATCCAAGTGGTGTAAATGGTTTCTACACACGCAAATATTTTACACGAAATACGAGCGGAATCAATGACAACATCGGTACACTAGTACCGCAAGATATTTGCTCAAATACATTGAATTTGAATTATTGCGGATCATATCTACAGAATTCGAGCACTGGAACCAATAGTAATCCTGCGCCATATTTGTACGATTTTAGCGAATTTAATTCGTACAAGATTGTGCAAGACTTGCCTTCTGTTACAAATACCATATTGGATTTTTCAAACAATGTAAGTGCAACGGGTTCTCAACTTCCGATTCAATTCAGTGGACAAGATATTAGCGCAGGTTCATTCAATACTACCAATATTTTCAATCAATCGAATCTGCAATTTAACAATATTGGAAATGGGTTCCAAATGTCTATTGTTATTGGCGATGTTCAAGATGGTGGATATACAGTTGACACTAATAATGCGTTTACAGTAGATGACAGTGCACTGACACGCGATTATACCAGCCCTTACTTGAAAATAGATGTGCAAGGTAGTACCCATACCCTGAATGTGACCAACGGATCAGTTACTGCAAGCAGTAATTACAGCAGTGGAAATGATACACATGTCGAAATTGGAACAGAGGCAGAAACCTTGTCGAGTCAATTCAATACAGATGATGGTCTCATTAACATTTATGTCAAGAATGTCAACAATCGCGTATACTACATAGACCCTTCTGCAGGAGGAGGCATGAACAGTATTTATGATAGTTCGTTCGGAACACCGACTTCTTTGACGGACGGCGTACTAGTGGCTTATACATCCGTAGATGCAAGCAACAATGGAGTATCGACATATCTGAATCAGAACGCCACACTTCAAACAACTGAACAAGTCGTGTTTGATGTCAATGTTCTCGCGCCATCGACGAGTAATTCGGGATCTTTCCCTATTGGAGGACGCAATTTGGCGACGAATAATAGCGCAGTTATGACGATTGCAGCAGATTCCCTGTTGGATCCGTCGAATGTGAGTGTACAGAATTTCTCTCTTTCTAGTTCGATTCCTGTCAACAGTAATTCGATTTATATTGTCAGTGTTGAGAACATGAGTGTATTAACCAATGAGAATACCCAATTGATAGATGCGAGTGGGGCAAATGTTTCTGGAACCGTTGCATCTGTCACTATGCAGAACGTGGATCTTTCTGGAATTAATTATGAAGACTATGAGGTAAAACTAACACCTAAGACAGTCACCGATATTTCCAATGCATTACAACTTACAAATGGATGGTCGGTTGTCACCACGAATCCTGCTCATCCAAACATGATTGGAACACCTCTTAAAACCAGTATTATTTATGACGATTATTTGTTCATGACCAATGGACATAACCTGGACATTTCAATGCAATATCAATTCACTGTGGAAACGCCTATTGTTACAAGCACACAGGCGATTAAACATCTTGTCACATTCACCTTTCTCGATTTGTCAGACAATGTTTCGTACAGATCCACGCAAACTGTTGCACCTATCCTCGATGACAGTGAAATGACATTTACCATTCTTTCTACACCTGCTCCTACCGTGCTGACTGGTTGCACGAATATTGGAGTATCTTCGTTGAATGGCGGAAATTACAATATTTCGAATTATACGTTTTCTGAGTATACTCAGTCCAAGACCTATGAGGTGACATTTGATTCCAAGTTCCCTTTTTACACCAATCTCTTATTCAAAACCCCTGTGATTACAGAGACATCTGTCTATTACAAGATATATGATCTCTGTGGAAATGAACAGCCCAGTTATTTATTGAAATATTTCAAGTGCAATGATGATAATCAACTCCTGTCGGAAGTCAGTGTTTCTCTTGATCGAGCCTATAGTACCAATTTCCTCCTTACATCGGGGGTGTGTTCCATTTTCAAAGCCGAATTGTTAGGTAAACCGCCAGGAGGATCTTTTGGATCTATTCCTGATACACCAGTGGTAAATTTGGATCCGTTCTTTGTCCTTACTGCAAGTATCCCTGGCATTGATTATGGTACTGGGTCGGCGAATATAAGCATACGAGTCAACAACAACATATATGTTAATTCTAGTTTCTATACAATTCCTTTGCAAAACGCACCCGGAACCAACTTGGCATTTAACGCCAAGAAATATGTGTATTCAGTGAGCTCACCTAATAATGAATTGGATAATTTCTCTCTGTATGCCGATTACTTCAATAACACGAATCTGACAAACAACACGCCGGTGAGAACCGTTGTGTCGGAATCTGGCTCGGATCTTGTATTGACCATTTACGATACGAACAATGTTACTGTTCTCGCGAGAGTTACACAACCTGTAAACTTTATCAACAATTACAATATTATTGTCTGCTTGTGGCCATTCATCCAAGTCGATACTTATTATGACGGAACTTACCAAGATACGATTCGAACATTGGCGATTAATAATCGATTGAATGTACGCGAAGGTGTCTATTATGATTTGAATGCAGACCCCGTAACTGGCGCGCATGAAAAATTCGGTCTTATTACAGACAGTTTTAATCTGTATCATGTAAATGATATTTCTTACGTAAATCCTTATAGTAGTAGACGATTGTTTACTGCATCGAACATCGCTTCGCCGCTCAATTGCAGTGTATCACAGGGAAGTGTAAATTACGCGAAATCGGTCGAATTCGATATTTTGCGTGGTTATACATATGTCAATAGCGGACAAGATGTGATTACACTGAATCGAACGGGTACTACATTCACATTTGTCATTGATATTTCTGGCGGCGGACCGAATGTCAATCGCACAACTGCACAACAAGTGTTCTCAGATGTGTATACGACACGAACACTTAACCTCGATGCGGTAGTAGGACAAGGCCCCAATACGCAAACCTATGATCTTGGACTCAACCTCAATGTCCAGCAATCGATATTGGCAGATGGAGATTCGACTGCGTATACAGTTTATGCATTTGTTGCGGATTTCTTGAGTAACATTGACAGCAATCCATATAATCCCAGCACGATTGGTATTCTTGATTCCGGGTTCATTAATGATAGTCAACAACAGGAATTGTTTGCCGATTCGACAAACGGAGTTTATATTGCTGGAATAAAGGCTGCTTGCATCAAATCATACGGCAAATACATATTGACTATTACTAGAAATGTCCCGGATTTGCATGTATATTCGCTTACTACACCGAATTATGTAGGAGATCCACGTACACAAGCATCCGGTAATTGGACAACACTGGGAGATGTGTCTTATAACGATTTCCTGTTGGTAGGATACGTGGCATCCAATCTCAATGTCTACCGCCAAAATACACATGTGGTTTTCTACAACAATTACACATCCTATTATGTGGTTGCGCCACCGAGCATCAATGTGTATGGGTACAAATCGAGTCTCAGTATTTCTTCCGTGCCATTACGCAGCACCTCTGTTCTTTTCTGCTCATTCGATGTCAATACGACTGCAAATAGCTATGTAATTACTTCCAATACAACTGCGGTTACTTCGAGTATCACATTGAGTCAACCCACCGCAGTTTGCTATGCATCTTACTTGAATACTTCCCAAACACAATATCCATTCCAAATCGAAGGTAATTACATTAATGTTAGTATTTATAATGGAGGTGTTGGAAACAATAATACTGCAACAAGTCCTTACAATAACGATTTGAACAGCAGTAATTTCTACGAAACCATCATCTCTAATGGAGTATACAACGATCTTACTGATTTATCGAGCGTTAATTTCTCTATTGTATTGGATAATTCTCTCAATTACCAGGTGAACTATAATCAATTTTTACCGGGTGTTTCTCCTTCGCATAACTCAACGGAAAACATATTCTTTGCTCTTGGAAATGCATTCACTGGTCTTCCTCCATCGAATGGTGAAGGATTTCCTAGCATGTACTTGCGTCTGAAATCGTCGCAGGGAACACGACTCTCTTTTTATGAAACGAATATTATCTATAATGTGAGTACAACTTCTTACTATTTGCAAATCGACAAGTTCAATACAGACAGCACAATGAACTATAACGAGATTCTCAATGGAAGTATTCGTGAAGTCTTTTTCCCCGTGGCTACGCACTATACGAAAATGCTCCTGTTGGCAAGTTCTCTAGTAGATTCAAGTGGAAACCTGATTAATCAATCCGATCTTATTGGAGATATTTTGGAATCTGATCTAGATGCCCTTTCATGGACACAAGACAATTCGTTCAATCTGCAATATGTTGGAATTACATTCAGTGCTCTCAGTCCAAATGGCATCACTGCTCTTGGAGATTTGTTGAAATACAACAGCAGTTCTTATCTGCAAAGCAAGGTATTGTATGTGCGTCGTCAAGATATTATACGAGTGATGAATGCCATTGGAAATAATGTGTTCCGAGTCACCAACAGTGGAAATGTACAGTCGAATAGAGTAACGACTTCTGCAGTGTCTCTTTACGTTCCAGTGAATACGACGCCGAGCGGAACCATTGGAGGATCTGCTGATGTGATTACTTTGTTTGCACAAGAAACTCTTATAACGACAGATCCACTATAATTTTCAGGTGAAAAATAAAGTAGGAAAAATAAAAGTAGGAAAATAAAAAAATAAAAATAAATACAATTTATTTTTATTTGGGTTTTTATTTGGGTTTTTATTTGGGTTTTTATTTGGGTTTTTATTGGGTTGCATTTTTATGGGGGTTTATATTTTCATGTTTAACATCAATGGCACAAGTTGTGTAATTGAATCACTCACATTGCAATCTGAATCCAAAGTCTGTATGGGTTTAATATTAGTTCCATCACAAACCCAAGACTGAGCAGTATCGCGAATAAGCGGTGGAGGAGGAGGATGTGGACGATCGGTTCCAGTTCCATCGCGCACCCAACTCTGCGTAGTATCGCGTTTTATGGCACCACATCCGAGAACATTGGAGGTTTCGAGAAATGCTTTCTTTTCAACTTCACGTTCAGTGCGTTCAGTATTGAGTTTATCGAGTAAAATGTTTGTCATATATTTCGCATTTTTAACGGCTTCTTTCTCATGCATTAAGTCGACTGTAAGCTGTCCAATAATTTGAAGAAGTTCTCTTTCTCTTTCAAAAGGTGGGTTCATTTCTAGTATTGTGGTCTCGCAATGTGGGAGAAGTATGTATTTATCTCTATTATAAAAAGTTAATCAATTTTTTATACATTTGGTCGTATTCTTTTCATAGTCCTCGCATTCTTTCACCCATTCATAGTAATCCTTTATGCGATTGCAGCATAATGGCGGCGAATATTTCGGATGACATGGATCATGATCCTCCTGTAATAATTCGTGAATCTTCCGTTCTAGTTCGCGAACCGTTTGTTGCAGCTGTTTGATTTTTTCGGATCTGTCCATTATGGCAATATAATAAATATATTCATAACATATATTTATCAATTTTATACCAAACGAAGCATGATGGACGACGAAACCGTGTTGTTGAAACCGCACAATGATTCTTTTGTTGGAATTATATCAACATCGCATGAAAACCGTTTCTGTAAAAGAGAAAGTATGTCGGTTTTCACGGACAAATCCGTCGTCATTGTTATAGAAATGCCGTCGAGAACATAAATCAAATCACCCGGCATGAATTTGGCGTCGTCAATTCCATTACCAAAGATATTCATTTTGCGAATATCCGCCAAGGTTCTCGAGACATCCAACAACAGAATTTCGCCAGTCAATGCGGGAACCATATGCCCCAAATCATTCATCATGGATCCATGTAGGAGATCATACAAAGATTTTGCATTAAATATGCGGCTACATTCTTGTGTAGATGTAGTGAAAATGGAACTGTATTTGAAAGGGACACCCATTTTCGACTGGACTTTTTCCGTATATTTTTCCAACAGGTTCTCGAAATTTCCGACGGAAAGGATGGAATCGGGGGATTGGATGTTGGATAAAAAAAGTTCGGAAGAAATGCGTAGAATGTCTTGATCGGATGGAATAGTTTGCAACAGGGTATTGAGAACATCGCTTGGAAATAGGAATTGGGTGGCTAAAGAGACGTCGATTTTGGCCACATTTGGAACACTTTGAAGCTTTATCTGTTGGACAGAATCAGTCATTTGGAATCCACCTGTTCCTATGATTGCATATTGAGAACCTCGGTACATTTATTTACAATAGTACAATATATCTATCTACTAATCAAAATAAATCGAGCTGTATCATTAAATCGTGCGCAGCATTTGAAGGGCCACTGTTTCGACTACAATATACGTGGAGTTGATCCCCCGTATTCAGTCTTAAAGATGCGTTATAAAATGTTTTGATCGTATCTGTTCCTGTAAATATGACTGTAAATACAGTATCAGTGATTGTACCGGTTGAAATGGGTGTATATCTTACTAATATTGTGACATCATTGGATTCGCTTGGAGCAATAGTCAATGCCGCATACAATCCACAAAGAAGAGAGGGTTGCTGGATACGATAATAGGCAGAGGGAGTTCCTGGATCTGGAAACACATTGTTTTGAACAGCTTGTGTGCCTGGCCATAAATAACCAATACTTCCATCTTTCAAAGTGCCTTTTAATCCGTAGTAGATCGTGGTTGGATAAATATACGAAGAGAATCCTTTGCTTCCTGCAGTTTTTGTCACCAAATCGTTCCCTGGACCAATCTGAACACCAGCAGAAGCCAAATACGTTGGATCATTGATTGTTGCCGGCGTCGTCTGCAAAATATCCGAAGCGGTATAGGAATGTCCGTTGCTAGGTACGACACACCCAACTGTTGTAGATCGCATTTGGATAGATCCTGTATTATTCGAATCATTGGTTTCTATGCCTACATAAGAACCGGTAGATGCGGTTGATGTAGGTTGCGCGACATATATATTTGTATCACGGATGGTTACAATATTGGTATTGTTTACGAGAATACCGCGTTTCGTACCTGCGCCATTCGAGTAGAGGTTGAGTGTCGAGCCTTTGATACAATTGAAGGAGAAAGAGGCTGAGCCTAATGTCCCGGTGCCGTTGCATAATGCAGCTACAACGGTAGAAGTTCCGCCCGAAGATGCGGCTGAATTATCGACAGTTACTACAGAGGTTCTCAACTTCGAAGTGGCGGTGGTAGTTCCACCAAACAATATGCCTGTAAGAGTATAATGTCCTGCAGATGTGAGTTTCAATGTGATGTCTTCTAGACGGGTGTTCTCGCCCATGGTGACCAACACAGTATTTTGCGTGACGCCGACCATTTGAATGGTACATGTTTGTAAACTAGCGCCGCGAATAGATACGCCTGTTGGAATAGTGATCCCTGCTGATAAATTATACGTTCCAGGGAGAACCCATACGGTTTGGCCACTGGTTACGGCGGAAATGGCGGCGTTTACAGTTAAATAAGGAAGACCGCCGACAGAAGCAGTCGAATCATTGCCATTGACTGAGTCGACGGTTGCGATATTGCCGAGTTGACTGAGACCTTGGGCAGATGGACCAGTCGGGCCTGTTGTACCGGTATAACCTGTAAATCCAGTAGGTCCAGTATAACCGGTAGGACCAGTATAACCTTGCAATCCAGTTGGGCCGGTAGGACCAGTATCACCCTGAGGACCAGTATCACCCTGTAGTCCAGGATCACCCTGTAGTCCAGGATCACCCTGTAGTCCAGGATCACCTTGAGGCCCAGTATCTCCAGTAGGTCCAGTATCTCCAGTAGGTCCAGTATCTCCAGTAGGTCCAGTATCTCCAGTAGGCCCAGTATCGCCCGTTGCACCAGTATCTCCAGTAGGCCCAGTATCTCCAGTAGGGCCAGTATCGCCTGTAGGACCAGTATCACCCGTTGCACCAGTATCTCCAGTAGGGCCAGTATCACCCGTTGACCCTGTATCACCCGTTGACCCTGTAGGACCCTGAGGACCATTATCGCCAGTTGACCCTGTAGGACCTTGTATTCCTTGTAATCCAGTGGACCCTGTAGGACCTTGTGATCCGGGTGATCCAGTATTCCCTGTAGGACCTTGTGATCCAGTATTCCCTGTAGGACCTTGTAATCCAGTATTTCCTGTAGGACCTTGTAATCCAGTATTTCCTGTAGGACCTTGTAATCCAGTATTCCCTGTAGGACCTTGTAATCCAGTATTCCCTGTAGGACCTTGTAATCCAGTATTCCCTGTAGGACCTTGTGATCCGGGTGATCCAGTGGACCCAGTAGGACCTTGTGATCCAGTAGGACCTTGTGATCCAGTGGACCCGGTAGAACCTTGTAATCCAGTGGACCCAGTAGGACCTTGTAATCCAGTAGGACCTTGTAATCCAGTGGACCCAATGGATCCAGTAGGACCCGTTGGACCAATATAAGGAGTAGTTGTGTTGGAATATGCATACATTTGGAAAATGGCAAATCCAGGATTGGGACCCGTTCCAGAAATGCATCGAACTCTGAAATACGAATATGATGCATAAGTCGAATCATTTATTAATACGGTTAATAATGATGGTGGTACTCCAATGGTACTGACTTGTCCGGTGGAATATGCAAGTGAGGTCCATGATGAATTGTCATTACTTCCTTCAAAATAAAATGAATCTATCCATTCAATACCATTTACCTCTCGTTTTGATATTTCTATTTTCCATATTGTATATTGGGTTGGACATTGAACTGTCCATGTAGATGGAAATGAACTACCTGCCATTGCCCATGCAGTTGAATCATCTCCATCACAT
>Ga0214921_10002278_pt1 | contig 31425 bp, 49 predicted proteins | sample LL1505_MetaG_FD_177992 | JGI IMG/M metagenome (GOLD analysis project Ga0214921, IMG submission 177992) | Freshwater microbial communities from Lake Lanier, Atlanta, Georgia, United States - LL-1505 | ecosystem: Environmental > Aquatic > Freshwater > Lake | place: USA: Georgia | collected... | reverse complement strand
CTGCACATACTCATGAGCAACGAATCAAGAGAACATGTTATATCCATCGGAACATCTATCATGATGAACAGATTAGGATTTAACACATATCCTGGATCTTTCGTTCAAGCAGTGTTGGACAATAATCTGCACTCTGCATTTAACAGAGCGGATTCTATTAACCAACAATCCCTGAGATTCTACATCATGATGATGTATTCTTTGGGCATAGATATTTCTCCTGAATAATTTTTTTATCCCGGCCTGATACCTTACTTTTACTTCATAACCAAATAAAACAAAAACACTATGGGATTTTTTAGCTGGAACACATGCGATACTGGGGAATCAATCGCAAACAAATGTTCAACTCGACCAACATTAACTGTCCACATGATTACCCCAGATGGACGAGTATTTACCGAACCTGATTATGAAGGGTACGGAGAGTTTGGAGGAAAAGATTTCTTTGATCTCTTATGTGAGCTAAACGGTTTACCTGAAGACCGAGGTGCAGGAATTGACTTCTGCTTCAAGGACAATCCAAGCGGGGACAACACTCCCGGAGTGATCTACCCGAAGTTTGTAGAGTGCTTGGAGGACGATGTTGTAGCTCAGTATGCAGATTTACCAAACCCGGAGTCCTGCGAAGCTCAAGGTTTCTTCTATGGTCCAGATGAAGAGGATGAAGATGAGGATGATGTTTGGGGAGATGAAGAAGAGGATGAGGAAGAATAAATGTTAAGTTGGTTAATTGGTTAAAGAGGATCTTCGGATCCTCTTTTTTTGTGCTAAGGTTTTTACCGATCGGTCTATCATGAAAACCGTTGTCAACGTTCCCGCGCTGCGGATACCAATTTCTCCAGCAGAAATCTTTTTTCCTTTTTATTTTTTTATCCCGACTGTAGGCCTTATCTTTGTATTAACCAATTAAATAGTAATTATGGAAAAATCTGGATTGACAATTAAACAATTCATTGCATTAGCAAAGAAAGAGTTAGCAGACTATATGTCAACGGTAAAACATTCTGATGATGCTATACCATTCTCTGAATGGACTTCAGAGAATGCTAAGTCGTATCAAAAAGAGCATGGCGTATATTATTCGCATGAATATGATATGTGGATGTATTCCGCAAACAATACCAACTTTCCCGGTGATTTTGTATGTGATGCTTGTGGATGCCAATGCGATGCCGAGGAATCTGGGCTATGTAAAGACTGTGATTATTTAGAGGAATAATTTCAGTTTTATTTTTTTATCCCGATATTGTTTCTTATATTTGCATCATTAACCATTTAACTAACCAGCTAACCCAACTAAAGATGCCAACTACCACACTATCATCAATGCTCCTGGAAATGCGGACCTGGTGCCAGGTCCCAGTCGAAACCGTAAAGGCAGCCGAGGCTTCAGGTATAACTACCCGCAACTCAAAAGAACTAAAGCGCTATGTAAATTTATGGGCGCATGGCCATTATGACGAGGATCCACAATTACTAGTTAACTCATTAATCCACCTAATTCCTAAAACCCAATAACCATGACCAACGAACAATCAGCAATCTTCAGAAAGGTATTAGATACCAACTGGCAAGTTAAAGAGCTAAAGGAATCAGGAAACTGGAACGAAGCCAGATTAAAATCCAAAGAACATAACGAAGCTGTTGAAGAGTTAAAAGCTTCAATGGGAGAAAGAGAGTACGATAACTTTATTAACATGGGCAAAAAAATGTTTGCACCACTGAACGAAGACAACTAAAAAATTAATAACTAAACCACTAATACCAGAATTACATGGCAACACAAGAAGTAGTTGATGAAGCAATTTCCCTATGGGGCAAGGACACAGTATACGAAGCAATGGAAGTCGCAGAAATGTCGGATGCTGACGGAGCTTGGTCAATGTTCAATGACATGGGCAAATTCGGCCACGCCCAAGCGATAGAATTCATATATTTTGATACATACTAATTAAAAAACAAATGCAAACACAAATTTTAATCGGATTATTTATCTGCCATTTTTTAGCAGATTACACACATTTATCAACTGCTTGGATGCTTAATGCAAAGCGATTAGGCAAACCATTCATTCATATTTTAACTCACGCAATGTTGCATACATTATTGATGGGGATATTTTTAGGATGTATGGGAATTTCAAACACAATTTTATTGATGGTATTTCAATTAATTACTCACTTTATAATTGATGTTTGGAAGGGTAGAATGAATGGTTGGTTTCCTGCACTACAATCACCTGCTAACAAATGGCATTGGATTGTGTTTGGATTTGACCAATTATTACACGCTTTGGTTATTATAGGAATGTCGTTATATGCAGTATCGTAGCCTTGCAGGTAACGGTTGAGTGTATGAGTAGTGTGGCTTTGCACATACATTCGATTTAACAACAAATTTAATTAGCCACATTACTTATACACTTTGTTATAGGTATGTAAAATTTACGGATTATGAAAAACAAATATGTGAAATGCTTTGACAAGTTTGAAGTAGAATTAAAAGAAGGTGATATTGTAGATGTTCAAATGGATGGTGAACACGAAATTTATAAGAAGGAAGATGGACAACTTTACTTCAAACCTTATGGAAAAGAAGATAGAGTGAGTGCTTACTTTTCAAATGATATGATTAAGGTAGAACGGTAGTAAATTTTATTACCTATAACGTCCGATGATAAACAATCGTTTTAATGTTGTTTATCATTTGTTATATTTAGTATCAAAAAATTTATACATATGAAAAAAGAAATTGAATGGTTTGAAGAAGATGGTTGTCTTGGCGGACAACGTGGTTTAGTTTTTGATTTAGAAACAAAACTCATTACTAAATGGAATGGAGTTGTTGAAGAATTATCTAAACATAATATAGATGATGTTAGATGGGTTATTGATATGAATGTTAAATCAATAAATGAGAGGATTGGTAATATTCATTCCAAACTAAATCAAAAAGAAACTAAACATATAAAGATTGATGGTGGTTATAAAATATCCGAACCATTGAACGAAAATAAAATAGTTAAATACGAAGGTAAGTTGAATGAATTAAAATCTGAACTCAAGTGGTTTAATTCAATTTCTATAAAACCATAAAATTTTTGATATTGAATATAACTATTATATATAAGTAAGTATACTCTAAACCCTTTAAAATTAATACTTTGAACAAAAAATTATAAAGATTTGTGAGGAAAAGTTCATTATAGTATGTCACTAACATACTCTCGCTCGCGAGGGCTTTAAAAAGAAAAATATGAAAACTGTAGACAGAAAATCTCTTTACGACATTAAAGAATATAAACAAATCTTTAAAACAGAATCCCACCACGACCATCTGGTGATAGAGGATGATATGGGTACAGTGAAATGGAAAGCGGATCCCTCGGTCCGAGAAGTACTAGACAGAGTTAATCTCAACGACATCTGGATGCTGTTCTACAAGATGGGGCTAACAAAGAACAGCGAAGAGGTAAGAAAGCTTTATCGGGATATGTGTTATAGCCTTTCAGGATATTGGGAAATCTTCTACTGGGACATGAACAACGAGGATGCGAGAAAATACAAACCGAAAAAGAAAAGAGCGTAGGAACACGTTCAACGTTCCCGCGGCTGAACACATCGGATTTGATCAAGGAAATACTCCGAAGTTTTATTGGTTAAATTGGTTAGAAATAAACGCCACCTTTTTCAAAAAAGATTGGGGTTTATTTTTTTATCCCGGGTTAAGACCTTATATTTGCATCAACTAATTAAAAAACAAAAATATGCACGCACCAAAAAGAAACACCATTCAAAAGGCAGAGAAATGCTTAAAAGAAGCTGGATTCACTAACACTGATTATGTTATATCTCTCCAGGGACCAACAGTGATACTCACACAAACCGGCAGAGAAAAATTTAATAGCGACATTATACTCAGAGCAGACCTAATGCACTTAGCAATGAAAATTCTCTAAATTTATCCAGAATATTAATTAGAGGTCAGACTTTGTCTGGCCTTTTTTGTTGTTTAAGGTTTACCGATCGATTTCAGTGTGAAACGTTGTCAGCGTTCCCGCGTATCTTTGAATCGGATTTGGATTTACAAGATTTCAGTTTCTCCTTAAAAAGATTCAAATTTATTTTTTTATCCGGGGTTAAGGGCTTATATTTGCATCAACTAATTAAAACACACATCATGAGAAATCCAATTATCCGTTCAATTATCCGTTCAAATGTTAACCCATTAGCACTACCCCACATTTTCTTTGCAGGTCGTGCAGTACTCACGTTCCGCAACACAGAGAAGGAAACCCACATGACCGTAAAGGTTAAGCAGCTAACAGACAAAAACGATCGTAAAATCAAGCTTCCGATTTTCTACGTATACGTTAGCTTATTAGGAGATCGCCAAACAGGCTATGTTTTTGCAGGAACAATTTTTCAGAAGTCCATGATATTCAAGCTTCATCACAACGTTCCCGCTGATAGCCAACTCGGCCGCGTTATGGGGTTCATCATGAATGCGCTAGAGAATCCACAGATGCTAAAGGATAAAAAGGTTTCGTTATTGCATGAAGGCAAATGTTTTAGATGCTGTTTGCCACTGACTCATCCAGAGTCAATTAACACAGGCTTCGGTCCTGACTGTCTTAGGTATGTTTTAGCAAGCACTCAAATGAGAGTGGAGGATTTATTTTTTAAACATGATTAGGGATATATAAAACAAAAAAATTAAAAAAACATGAAACACACAAAATTAAAAAACATGAAACACATAAAATTATTTGAAAATTTCGGGATGTCTGATTATAAGGCGATAGGAGTTTTTAATGAAACTGAAATGGCTATAGGGGTTTTTCCTAGTACTGAAGCTGATTTAATATATTCAAGAATGCGTAGAGCTATTCCACAGAATACAGATTATGCATCTGTTGAAATAGTCGATCTTCCGAAAAATCACGATTTAGTTGTGGTTCCAATGGGAGGAAGAGGAATATCAACATCAAATGCCGCAGAATTGAGTGACTATAATCTTCAAGATGTTGGTGAGATAGTGGAGCTTGGACAACGATATGACTACAGTGATCCTGATCAGATGATATTTAAAGCTGATAGAAATCTTGGGGAATTTGTTGTTTTGGATTCTTCTGGAAGAACTAGATTGGTTCCAGTAGGAGAGATGATGAATCGAATAGCTTAATTTTTAGTACATGAAACAAAGTAAATAATTAGTTTACATTTAGATATAAAAACCCAGGATTTATTCCTGGGTTTTTTGTGGGGTTCGATGAATCCACACACATGCAAACACATCCGAAAACCGTTGTCAACGTTCCCACTCTGTAGCACCATCGGATGCCTATACATAGTATGATAGTAAGATACTCCCGCGCGAAGAGATTTTCGTAAATCCTATAACTCACATAACACAACCTTTTACATTTTGCACATAAAGAAAGTTATCAAACTCTTAGATTCTAAATGGTTTGCTCAGCATAGGAATGCCGGTCATGCTCATATTAAATGATAAGAAGCCATTTAAGCTCCATCTAATGAAAGAGAAGGAAAGATTAAGCATACTAGACTAACGTCAGTAGCGAGCTCTATATGGGCAATAGCATTTATATTATAAAGGCTAATAACTAATAAGCTAATCTACTAAACCAAGAAATGAAAAAAGAATGGGTTTAGATTCTTCTTCATTAAAACCGTTGTCAACGTTCCGAGCCTGAAGTATTCGAAAATAACAATGCAGCTTGATGTTAAGAAAGGATAAGTTTGAATTCGTCTTCATCATTAAAACCGATGCCAACGTTCCGAGGCATTATTTGGATTAATCGGGTTTATCTGTAGATTTGCGGAAAAGCTGAACAAGATTAACATCTAAAACACATCACGGAACGTTGACGACGTTTAATATGATATGTTCTAATGTGAGTTTTTGTGAAATCCACATGAAATTTTACATTTTTCTTTATGTTTAAATGGTTATCAGCGTTCCTACTGGTAGTGCATGTGTTATTTCCACATGCATTTAATAATTTTTAAAAAGATAAAAGATTCTTCTTCACATATAAACCGTTGCCAACGTTCCGAGCCCTGTTTTAGGATTATTAGATTTAATCTGAAAACATCTGAAAACATCTGAAAACATCTGAAAACATCTGAAGACATCTGAAGACATCTGAAGACATCTGAAAAAGCTCGTGGAACGTCGACTTCGGTCTATACCTTATGTTCTTTTGTTTATTTTTTGTGAAATTTGTACGAAATGGAAAGTATTCAAAGAGAATTACAAGATTCTTTCACATCTAATACCGCTGCCAACGTTCCGAGCCTGAAGTATCCGGATTCATCTCTGGGTAATAATGAAGATATCTGAAGACATTTGAAAAAGATCGGGGAACGCTGACACCGTTCTATCATCAAAATTCTTCAACTGCTGAACTTCCCCTTCAGAAGATGTAAATGGGTTTCCGATTCTTCTTCATTTAAACCGTTGCCAACGTTCCAAGCCTGATGTATCCGGATTCATCTCTGGGTAATACTGGGTAATACCTGGTATACTGGAAACCACAGAAGAACAGGAAAAAACAGGTAAACATCCGGAGGAACGTTGGCAACGGTACATACTGATTACTACATTTTCCCAATTTTTATCCACTAAAATTTTTTTAAAAATATTTGCTATTTTATTTTTTTATCCCGGGTTAAGGCCTTATATTTGTGTTATTAAATTAAAAACCACCCCATCATGTACACATTAGACTGCGATTACTACACAAAATCATTTCCAACTCTTAACGAATTAATTTCTGATATTATGGATTCCGGCATGGACCCTAATTATCATATTGTATTTAACGGAGTATCAACTCAAGAATTTGCTTGGGATTTAATGGGAATTTAACATTAACAAAACTGGGATTAACAATCCCAGTTTTATTTTTTTATCTCGGGTTAATTCATTATATTTACATAAATAAAAAATTATAGATTATGAACAGCATTAATTCAGTCATCAAAATGGCATTAGAGAACACCGTACTATGCAGAGGATCTCACGGTCCTAAGGAATCCTATGAGTATGCAGTGAAAATGGAGAACGTGATTAAAAAAGGAATCACTGAAAAATTATTAACGGTTCTGGAATCTCAAGATACTGAGAATGGCATCAAGAAATTAATTTCAGAAATTAACGGATAATTTTAGAAATATATTTTTTTATCTTGCAAAGATTCATTATATTTACAAAACAATAAAATAAAAACATCATGGAAAATTTATTAATTTTTATCGGAGCATTAATCTGTATGATAATAGGAATCCTCACAGCAACCGGTCACGTCCAGGCATACATTCACTTCGCCGGCGCTCTCAATGAGATGGCATTTTGTTTCTGCGCATTTATGTTAGGCGGAATACTTCTCATATGTCTTTTACCAAATAAGAAGCAAAGGTCAGGCGAAAGCTAAATCCTGTACATAGTATGTTACTAAGATACTCCCGCGCGAAGGCAAAATCGCATTTTTTCTAAAAATTAAATGCAACGTGCGGTTTAGCTGAGGAACACCAGATAAGCTTATAGGCTATTAAAAATAAAAAACAGGTTAAGTGTTTACAATAAAGAAATAGATTTTAAAGAATTTGCAGAAACGTATTTGTCTTAGGCATTATCTCTAGCAAACCCATAACTTCAATTCATGAAAAAGCTTAAAGGGCCTCGCAAGAGGTCTTTTTTGTTGGCATCAGTTTCCGCCTAGCAAACCTAGCTATCTACATCCAAAACCGACGTCAACGTTCCCAGCCGCAATAAACTTTTTAGGTGGCAGCTTGTTTCTTCCTAGCTATCTACATCCAAAACCGACGTCAACGTTCCCACGCTTAAAAGACGTATATTACAAAAAAAATAAAAACTGACCTCGTGATAACCGCAATCATTACCAAAGAGAAGCATAAACTATAGCTGCTCTATTGCTTAAACCGTTGTCAGCGTTCCCGCGGCTGAAAACACATAAAACACCTTGGATAAATCAGAAACCTCTATGTAAACTCATAGATACTTTCCAGCTATCACATGCTAAACCCGCTTTGGAACGTCGACAGCGTTTCATCTCTCTTATATCCGTGGAAAAATAGGTGAAATCCGCAGGGTGCTTTCGTGATTTGCTCTATAAATGAGCATACCGTTGTCAACGTTCCGCGCCTGATGCATCATGGACAATATCCTGGTATATCCGGGTACACTCTGGATGGATCTGGATGAATTCGGATGCAGCTGGAAAAAGCTTGAGGAACGCTGACAGCGGTTCAGCAGCTGTTTAGATGTTTCAGGGGTAAACCTCTAAAAACTCTTATTACCTCCGGAAGAAAAAAAGAGCAAATAAATTTTTTTATCTCGGGATATCACCTTACTTTTACCCCATAATCAATTAATACTTTACATCATGAAAAATCTATTAAATCTTATCGGATTCTTAGCTTGCATGCTAATTGGTGTACTCACCATGACCGGCCACATCCAAACCCACGTTCACTTCGCCGGCGTTCTCAATGAGATGGCATTTTGCTTCTGTTGCTTAATGTTAGCTGGAATATTTGCATTACAAGTTATCCTACCGGATATGCCCACCAAGGGTAAAAATCAAGAGGGGGGAGTGTCATAAACTGATATTAACCTCCTCAACTTATGAAACACTTAAAGGGCCTCGCAAGAGGTCTTTTTTGTTGACCATTGGATTCGCCAAGCAAAATAGCTAAGCAACCACGGGAACGGTGACCCCGGTTTAATAGAGCACGAACCCACCACTGAACCGTCTAATAAAAAACAGGAAAAGTCGTGCTCAGTGGCAAAACCGTGGTCGACGTTCCCACGGCTGAGCCAGTTTCTCCCAGCGGAAACTATTAAAGCTTAGGAGGAGTTTTAAGCAAAAGCTCGGTGGACCGCCGGCCAAAAAAAGTGGAGTATTTATTTTTTATCCCCGAATAGATGCCTTATATTTGCTATCTAAACAATCCCACATGAGAAACGTTTTAAGGGTATTTATATTTCCCTTCTTCCTGTTATACAGCATCATAGAAGCTCTAGTAGCTAAACCACTACACTTCAGCTACTCTAAGAACAGGGGTCTAGAGATAGGCGTCGTTCCTTTAGCAGCCATCCTATTGTGCTTTTATTTCGTATCCCGATGAGAGTAAATGTGATACACGGAGATAATGCCGAAGGGATTACCCATAATACAAACAAATGGTTGGAGGATAATGAAAGCCAGAAGGTTATCATTTCCATCAGTCCTGTCTCAGCCTGTAACCATTATTTAGACGGAGGTTATATCACGATTATCTACACGGACAAAGAGGAATTTTTTGAAAAGATCCCATAATATTTTTTTCTCTGGATAATACCCCTTATATTTGCTACACACTAAAACCCACAAAAATGATAAAGTCTATTAAAGAAAAAAATTCTAAATCAGCAATTGAAATTGATTTAACAGGTCCTAACGGTAATGCCTTTACCCTTATGGGTTATGCCTCTGATTTATGTAAACAATTGGGCATGAATAAAACGCCTATATTGAATGATATGATGAGTGGGGATTATGAACATCTATTATCCGTAATGGAAAAGCATTTCGGGCATTATATCATAATGTACCGTTAATTTAAAATCCGTTATAAATGAAGAAGGGACTGGCAGTCTCTTTTTTTGTGGGGTAAGGAAAAAGAACAAAACTCTTTAAACACAGCTAAGACCGGCGTCGTCGTTCCTCGGGAAGAAGAAAGGTTAGAAGATGTTCTTTCTTGCTGACACCGATAAAAAAATAAACTTCACAATTTTAATTTTTTATCCGCGGAAATACTTTATATTTGCTATACGATAAGTTTAAAAATAAAAGATTATGAAAAAAGAAACATTACAAGAAGCTGCTGAAAGATTATATCCATTTGCTTTTGGCGGTATAGGTAATTCGGAAAATGATAAGAAAAATCATTTTATTAAAGGTGCTAAATGGCAAGCTAAAAGAATGTATAGTGAAGAAGATATGAGAAAAGCTTTTATTGCAGGAGGAAATTCAAACATAACTGAAGATGATGGATATGGCAGTAGATATTTAAAGTATATGGATAAATGGTTTGAACAATTTAAAAAGAAATAATATGAAACAAGAAACTATTGAAGAAGCCGCTGAAAGATATTCAGATTTTAGCAATGACCATGTGCCAATTTGTTTTGGAGACAAGTTTAACCCTACATCCAAAGCAGATTTTATTGCTGGTGCTAAATACCAAGCAGAAAAAATGTATAGTGAGGAAGAATTAAGACAAGCTATAAAAAAAGCTAGAGATATTTCAGACGGAAAAGATTGCTTTGATGCCGAAGATATTAGTGGGTGCACCGAAGTTTGTACTTATGATTGGAAATTTAATTTATCAGAAGATTCAATTATTGCACAATTTAAAAAACAAGCAACCTAGGGGTAAGCCAACAAAATAAAGAATTCTCAAGGTCTAGGCAACTAGGCTTTTTTTGTGGGGGTAGGGAAAAGAGCAAAACTCTTTAAACACAGCTAAGACCGGTGTCGTCGTTCCTAGTGAAATTAAACAAATATAAAAAAAATCGGGGTTCCAACCTACTCTCATTTTTCACTCGCACACATCCGAAGAACGTGGTCAACGTTCCCACCCTCTTTACCTATAGTTTTTTTAATTTAGGATTTCTGGCTTCCCCTAAAAACGGGGTCCCCTCCAGTAGGTGGAGGGGGGTAAAAATTAGGGGTCTCCTATATGGGGTAAAGCCCCCCTCGCATATAGGGCATGCAGATAGGGCTGGGATCGCCGAGCTAGGGGACCCCTAACTTAGGGGAGGGGGCTTATATCCCTTATTAGGGGACCCCTACTAGGGTCCTTTTGAGGGGGCCTCGCATATGAGGGATCTGTAGGGTAGCCCAACCGCCTAAGCCTAATTTGGAATACGTTTTAAAAATAGGAGATAAAGTTTCTGTTCATATAGGTTTAGGCTATATTTAATTAACATGGAAAATGCGCTAGACACGATAAGAAATAATGCTTTTATTCCAAAGAAGTATCAGCAGAATTGTATAGATACACTGACAACTAAAGACGTGATTTTAAATTGGTGGTGTAGACAAGCTGGAAAAACTACAACTAATATTAACATAATAAATAAAACAGTTGAACAACCAAATAGATGTGTATTAGTTGTTACCAATTCATTAAAAGAATGTGATATTTTTATAGATTCTGTATATCGCTCAATCGATTATTCACGAGTCGATTATAGAACAAAAGACATTATTTTTTTAAAAAATAACAGTTCTATAGTAGCATCACCGTTATTATCTACTACGTTAAACAGTTTAGTTTCTAAAGCAGACTTGATAATAATAGGGGAATTCGAGTGGATGCATTCCAAAAAACTGATAGATTGATATATATATGATTAAAAATCCATCATTATTTTCTAATATTTTATCATGGTTTAATAAACATAAAAGAACTATATTGAAAGTAATACTATGCTCATCTAAAAATAATGGAGTTTATAATTTACTTAAGAAACACCAATTAAATCCGGTGATTAGTAAAGTGAATATAGAAGAAACTGAACTTGATATAAATTTTTTTAAAAAAAAACTAGGAAATACTGAATTCAAAAAGCATTATGATTCATATAAATGAGTCTAATAAACAAAACAAAAAATAAAAAAACAAACAAATGAAAAAACTATTATTGTTAATTATCATCTTAATTCCGATGATGATGAAAGCACAAACTTTCAATTTTAAAACCCAAGTAGATAATATCTCTTGTAACGGCTATACAGATGGATCTATACATATAGATGTTGTACCAACTGGTGATTATACATATACTCTAGCAAGAACTACTTGTAAAGATACAAATTCAACCGGAGTATTCATAGATCTTGCAGCTGGTACGTATAAAGTTTCTATTATAAGTGGAAAAACAGTTAAAACTGTTAAATTAGTAATAGTAGAACCTAAGAAAATCACTGCTAAATTTGTTGTAAATAGATATCCTGTTAAAGACTATACTACGGGAAGTATGACAATTATAGCTAGTGGTGGAGTTTCAGTTTTACATCCTATTTTACCAGCTTTAACAAGTGAACTAAGAGATGAAATTCAATTAACATACGGTGGAAAAGGATCTGAATACTATGTTGATAATTTAACTGCTGATACTTATTATCTAATGTTAGAAGATGATAATGGCTGTAGAATAAATAAAACTTTTGTACTAAAAAACAAAAAGCTTAAGTAACTAACAAATAAAATATTAATCCCTCGCAACTACAACTTGCGAGGTTTTTTATGTTAAAACTTTTGCTTTTTCTGTATAATAATTATGATGAAATTACATAATTACTTCGATAAAATTTATCTATTAAATCTTCATAAAAGAAGTTCTCGTCTAAAAACTATATCGAAAAAATGCACATGTGTGATATTCAATTTGAAGTTTTTGGTGCAACAGATGGTTCAGTAATAGAAAAAGCAGATTTATTAAACCCGAATAGAATTATTAAATTAAACGTGGATTCTGATGAAATAAAAAGTATAGTAAAAGAATTAGGTATTCAAAGCATTCCTACTACATTAACTTATAATGATAGTGATATTCTGAATAAAAAACAGGAATTTTAAAAAATATGCAAGAAGTAATACAATTATTGAATTAGATTGTTAAATTAGCAAAATAATTAAAGGGTTTGGCTAATGATTTAAGTTAAGTGGGTTAAGTGGGTTAAGTGGTTTAAGTGGTTTAATATTCATCGTTATATTTCCGAGACTAAGTTGTATATTTGTCACTATTAACACATCAACAATGACTCAGACACAAAAAACCTACAGAGCACTCTACCGTTTTAAGACAGGGGAAACAGGGATAAGCTATGGACCAAATATCGATAACATCAAGACCCTAATGTTTTTTAGATCCAGTTCAATCGTTTTTTATATTATCCAAGAGGGCAGGGATGGTGATTGGTCTACTGTGGACTCTCAGGGGTTACCTGTCTTAGATTAGTATTAGGTGGAGGTTTATATGGGGTTTACCTAACACCTTGTTCTAAATTTCAATCGGGTGAAACAGAAGATCACTTAGTTACGATAACCGATTAATTTCACTTAATCACAAAACCCAACGAAAAGACCCTAAGTTATTAGGGTCTTTTTATGCTAAACCTCTAGCATCTAGGGGCCAAATCTTAGCGATCTAAAGAGGGGATGCAGGGGAAATCAAAGAAACCCGACCCGCGCTTTGGTCACAAAAGCTAATGAGAGGATATATAAATGTGAGGGGGATACTCCCGATAACAAAAATAATCAAAAATAATATGATTGATTTAGCTCCTTACTTTGGATCTTTGGCCGCAGTGGCAGGTGTCGTGATGATGCTATCCGGATGGTTAAAGACCCACGTAATAAAAGTTGATGGCATTAAAGCTCAGTTGCTAACGTGGCTGATCTCCATCGGAATCGCATTTTTTGGACAATGGCAGGATGCGGGCATCTTTGCTGACAACGATATACTGATGACCGTGTTAAATGGTATAGGTGTGGGCCTTGTGGCCAATGGACTCTATTCAATAGAGGTTGTGCAGAAGGTACTTGAGCTTGTGAAGGCCAAGATCGCAAAGCGATAAATAGTGCGGGCCGAGGTGAAATCTTCGGCCCGATTTGTGCCGATAAGCTCTGATATATAACAGCATGGAATCAAAGATACTCACTTTTAACCAGATGATGGAAAGCAATCCCTGCTGGTCTGGCTATAAACAAATAGGAACAAAGAGCAAAAAGGGCAAGACCGTGCCCAACTGCGTGCCGGTGGACGAGGAACTCGAGACGGCGGAGACGCTAGAGGAATTTTCAACAAACAGGTTGACCGGAGCCAGTAAGATAGCACAGAGCGCCAAAGAGAAGGGCGGAGACGCGTTGCTCACATACCATCACTTTAAAGTGAAGCTGCCCTACTATAAACAGGGAGCAGACGGTGATCTAGATTTTATGAAGATTGAGAGCGAGTACAAGGAGAAACTTAACGAGCTTTATGCAGCAACCGAAAACAAGATGAATATAGAACAGATAGCATTTCAAGAACTTGTTGGTGAGATCGAAGTGTTAGGAGAGCTACTAATTAGAAAAACAACAGGAGAATAATGAACAACTTAACACCATATGAAAGCTACTTGCTAAACGAGAGTGTGGATAACGGCCCAATGGGATTTGTGATCAGTCTCACTATGGGTAACAGAGAGTTGGCAACGAGCTACACTGTGGCCGGGATCTACGACACTTTCTATGATTTTGCCCATGAGGTTAGCAAGGATTTCGTATATGACGAGGACGGGGATGAGCCAACGGTGTATAAGGACTTTGCCGAGTTAATTGATCACATAATCGATGCCACGGAGACTAGAGGAGACCACCAATTCTGGCACGGCTTTAAGGTTAAGCCGGGAGCCAGGGGTTACCATTCGGAATCCAATCTAAATTGTTATAATGTGGGGGAGATGCTCGAGAAGCTATTTGTTAGACCCAAGGACATTATGATGGGCAAGGATTCGGATAAGAGATATGATCTCAGCTACCTAGCCAGATCGGTTGAGAAAGATATAGAGAAACTTCTGATATATGAGGATGACCCTGATATGTATAAAAAAATTATTAGTCTTCTTAACTGGGACAAGAAGAAGCTTGATGCTGTTCTAAGGGTTAACCGGATCAAAAACCAATTTTAATTTTACAGGAGCAGATAATTGATATATAAGATATGAAAAATCTAGAATTATTTGAAGCTTATAATGACGGTAGAGAAGTAGTGCTCACCTCAAGGCAGAACAGAACCATTACATTTAGCGTTTTAGGCGGTCGTATTAAGGACTTAGTGAACGATTCAGGTGTTAGGTTTCCCTACTCTGTTGGACAGCAGTACACACGCTCTATTGAGACCTGGTGCTGTAACAACGGATTTAAGATGGATGGCAAATCATGTTGCCCTGAAGAGAAGGTGTTTGGGATGAGAAAGAAAGATATCCCGATGGGACACGAGCTAAGACTGATCTTCCCTAATAAGTTTAGAAACAACGGCTAATAAAAAAAGGCCTGATTTCTCAGGCCTTTTTTGTGAGGTTACGTTTTCTATTAATTATTAAAGATGTCATCTTTCTGAAGCTTTAATCTCTTAACCCTCTGATTCATTATCTTAAGAGCCTTCATGTAGATATGTCTGATTCTTTCTGATGACATTCCTAAGTCATGACCAATACTTACATAGCTTTCTTCAAATCCGCCTCCTATACCATGCCTTTTTAGAACGACGTTCTTTGCTATTGGGCTTAGTGTAGCAGTAAGCATCTTTGTCATCTTTTCCCTGTTTTCTGCAACACTGAAGCTATCAGCACTACTTAGATCACTTGCAATTACATCGTGCATTGTGCTGTCGTTGCTTTCATCATTCTTAAATGGTGCATCCAGAGAAGAGTGTCTGCGATCTGCATTAATAACACTCATAATATTAGAGTTATCAATTGACAAAGATTTTACTCTCTGATCTCCACTCTCTTTAAGATGCTCCATCACTTCTTCCAATGTAGCCTCTCTGCCCAATTTCATTGTCAGTGAGTTTGTTGCTTCCATTATAGCACGAAGCTTATTTGATTTGTTTATAGGTACTCTAACCATTCTGATATTATCACCTAGGTGTTTAAGCATCTCTTTACGGATATGCCAAACCGCAAATGATATGAATTTGAATCCTCTCGTTGGGTCAAACTTTTCTGCCGCCTCAATTAACCCTATATTACCAGCAGCTACCAGATCATTAAATATTTCTGGATCCCCGCTTCCCCCGTACATTTTAGCAACGGATATAACAAATCTAAGGTTGGCAGTTGCCAGCTTGTCTCTTGCCACCATATCACCCATTTGAATCTTACCTGATAGATCAACCTCCTCTTGTGCTGTGATGATTGGGTATTTTTCAACCTCTGTGTAGTATGTTGTAACAGACCTAGATGATCTAGGGGTAAGCCTTTCTGTAGTCTTAAATTGTCTCATTTTATCTTCTTTTAGTTGACCACCAACACCAATGCGGTGGGATTCTGTCGTTTTTGTTTTAAATTGTTAGTACTAATTGTTTTATTTTATATCGCAAAGTTAACAATATTCTACGGGCAAAAAAAATAAAAATTGATTTTTTATTAACCCTATCCACTAAACCCTTAATAATTGTCAATAATAATGCCACAAATTTTTGATTACTAAGTGATTATGAAATTAAGCAAGGATTTGAATTATGATTATGGATTAAAGATATATAGTTTAATTATATTGTTTAAAAATGGATAACAACAAACACGTACTAGAAAGTTTCAGCGAGTTTCTTAAATATAGAGGCATGGAGCTTAATGAAAAGGAGGGATCACCATTAGATCTAGCAGGAGCTAAAGAGCTTGTTAATCTCATAATGGAATATAACACAAAACTAGCAACTGATATTTATAAAAATACTGGAGGTATTAAAGGGCAATACTTTAGAGCAGCTACTGATTCGCTTGCAAAAGGCAATTATGCTTTAGCTGGGGTTTACTCTATTGTGGGTAACATTATGAGCACCCGTATAGATAAAGAATCTTTTGAAGTTTTGAAAACTTTAGTGCCTAGTATCAAAGACGAGAATTATAAGGATTATGAGCAGGGAAACAGAAAACCTGTTGCTACAAAAAACCTAGCTGAATTATCAAAAATGACAGAGGAGGATGCTAGGAAATTAGCACCGGAGGCAATTAAAAAAATTCCACAAGGAAGTGAAGCAAACTATATAGCTTCAGCAATAAAAACCCCCTTTATCTGGGGAGGTTTGCTTACCCAGGCAGAACAAAATAAATCTTACGAGGCATTCCTAGCAGAAGCAGGTAAAAGGGGTTACGATACTGTAGAGGGTCTAAAGAAAGTTATTGATCGAGAATTTAAGGATCAGAGTAAAGATGATAAAGGGCATATGCAAAGTCCAGGAATTAAAGCTTATCTGGATAAAACTGAATCCCTGATAATTGAACCTGGTGCTCCGATAGTAAAAGAATACAAAACGGCTATTGTCGAAGAAGCTGACGAGGATAATGTATTTAAGCCTAATATGTATGGGGCTAACGGAGAAGCTGATTACATGGAGGGCACATATAAAAAAATGCTAGATAATTTGGGGGCTATTTTCCAAAGACTGCTTACAGGACAAGTAACAACGATAAAATCTGTAACAATTCACACTTCAGCAGACAGATACAGAAATACAAGTCCATCAGAGAAACTTTCATGGTCACAATTATCATTACTTAGATCCCAGAGCATGGCTTCTCTAGTTGTTGGTATGGCAGCTAAATCCGGACTTAGCGAATCTGTAGTTAGCAAAATAAATTCTATGATAATGCTAGACTACAAGGGAGAAAATGGAGACGGAAGCAGCGGACCAAATCCACCAGCTCCTATTAAATTCGGTTACTACGTAGCAGAAGGGGATAAAGCAGTTTGGAAAGACGGTAAGGATAGAAACGTGATGGATATAGTTACCATTGACGAAGGGGGAACACCTTCGGGAGAACCTAAACAAGTTAAAAAAACTCCGGAGCCTAATAAGAATGATTATAACGTATTCAGATACAATAACATTGAGATTGTTTATGAAGCAGTAGAAAAAAGAACAGAGAGCGAACCCACGGAGGTGGTAGGAAAAGTCGTAGATTTATCATATCCTATAAAGATTAGGGTTCCTGCTAGATACGGTAGAAAGACAATTAAAATTCCTTTGCCTTATATAAAGATAGGTTTGAGAAATAAATCCGGCGGAAGAGGAAGTTCTAGACCAACAGCATGTCCGGACTTCTCTAGCGGAGGTGGAGGTGATAAGATTAAAACTAAATTTGGAATAGGGATTAGACCGGTTACTATCGCAAGTTGGGAATCAGATCTAACTAAATAAAACTAAAAATCAGGACCCAAAAAATCCTGATTTTTTTAATCGAAAACTTCATAGTTTAAAAATATTGCCTGCGGGATATATTCCAGACTTACTGAACCCTGGTCATAATCAGGATTTTTAATCGTGATGTAAATAACAACGGTAGCACTACCAAATTTTTCCCAGTTTCTATTTATTCTATTTTTATAATGCCCTGGTGAACTGTTATAATCACCACCTGGATTATATTTTGCTGCACATATTTTAGGCGAAACCAAAGATGGTGTTAATGTTAAAAATTGAGTTTCAGTAAATCCTGCACCTAATAGATACCTTGCTGAATTTTCGCTTTTAAAAAGACAGGTAAATCCATTGTGGATTTCCTTCTTTATGAATGTTGTATCGTCGACGTATCGGGTATCGCTGACAATAAATTTTACATATCTTAAGCATCTAAGCAAAGCCAATGTATCTAATCTAGAATCCCGTTTCAACAAAGGTGACCCTGCTGATGCTCTTGTCTCGTTAATCTCCCTAGTGTGATCTGCATCGATGTAGTCAAATACTGGATGATCCTTCATTACTTTATCCACAGTAATTTGGCCAAACGTCTGAGCTGTTGCCAGTATTGCTATAATTAATAATGTTCTATGTTTCATGGGGGTTATCCATTTTATTAGCTCAAACGTAATAAGCATTTACGGGGATAAAAAATATTTTAAAAGGAATTTAATATAAATTTCTGATATATAAGAAGTAAAAAGAGCAGATTTAAAGCTCGCTACTAACAAATAAACAAATACACTGTGAAGTATATACAAACATTCGAATCAATCGCCTACAGTCAAATAAACACAGATTTAAGCGAGGGTTTAAGATACCATATAGACAACGGTTTACCGTTAATGGAAAGCGTTTATAGAATAGAGTCTGATGCTTGGTTATCATTAATAAATGAGGCTAGAACCCTTTGGGAATCCGGAAAGATAGATCTCGACGAGGATGATCTGATTCTAATAAGTACAGATGCAGGAAGAACTGGAATTTACGAAGGCGGGGAAGTTCTTTTGGACGTTCCTTTTTATCTTGGCGATGAAGAGATAGACGAGGCAGAATATCACGGCAGAAAGGTGGATTTGAATAAGCCATTTAGAACCCCAGGAGGTTCTAGAAAATTTGCGGTCTACACTAAGAATGACAAGGGTAACGTAGTAAAGGTTGGATTTGGCCAACCTGGTATGAGAGTTAATAATAACGATCCAGCTAAATCTAGATCATTTCAGAAAAGAATGCAATGCGATAATCCGGGTCCAATGTGGAAAGCTAGATGGTGGTCTTGTAATGTTGCTAGATATAGAAAACTCCTAAACATCAAATCAAGCAGACCATGGTAAATCACAAACCTTATCAGGAGGTTTTACTCTCCTCAGAAAGAACAGTAACGGTTATTAGGAAATTCTCTGAATATGTTAACGCAGAAGAACTTAAGTGGCACTGGGACGAAGAGGATAGGATGGTACATAGAGTACACGAAAGCGATTGGAAGATACAGCTGGACAACGAGCTACCGGTACAAATAAAATCAACAATTACAATACCAAAGGGAACCTGGCACAGATTAATAAAGGGTACAGGGGATCTCTCGGTAATAGTTGAAAAGATTAAAGATATATAATTAAATTAAGAAACGAAATGGAAAACATTAAAACATACCAAAACTTCCTATTAGAGGGAAAAATAACAGAAAAAGAAGGAATCAGTCCTGCAGTTTACAAAGATCTTAAACAGTATTTCGATGATGCTAAAGTACCAACGCTTAAAGGTGCACAAGCTTATCTTTCTAAAGTTAAAAAAGGGTGGAAGTTATCTGAAGAAGACTTCGCTGAAGCCAAGAAGGAATTCAAAAAGTAATTTTAAAACAAGTTAAACTTTTTGGTGACTTTGACCCCGATAAATTTATGTGGGATCCAGAATCCCAATTTCATGATGATTCAGATCCTAATATTTTAGAGGGAGACTGGGTAACTTCGTATAGAGGCCCACCAAAATTCTTATCACATTATAACGGTATTGCAAAGGTCCAGAGCTAATAAATGGACCAGGATCAGCTGTACCAGTTCCATATGATGCACTCACTAAGATCAATAAGTGGTTCGCCAGAATTTATCTTTGGATGCCTTAGTAAAAATATAGTCTTCTGATAATAGATGATTATGTTACTGTGTAAATTTTTAGCACAAATCCAATCTGCTCCAACAATACTAAGAAACAAAAAACGTTTGCCGCAATAGAATAATTAAAGATCATTATTTAATGGCAACAGGGGTATACAAAATAACGGAAGACTTTGAGAAAGCTCTATCTGATTATACAGGAGCGCCATATGTGGTAACTGTGGATAATCAAAGCAATGCTTTGTTTCTAGCTCTAATGTACGAAAAAGTAAAGGGCAAGGTTATAAAGATACCCGCGAGGACGTATCCGTCCGTACCGTGCGAGATCATACACGCGGGAGCACACGTAGAATTTGAACTTGTGGAGGGTAAGACTATTAAAGGAGCATATCAGCTATCCCCGTCCAAAGTATGGGATTCTGCATTAAGATTTACTGCAGACATGTATATTCCAGATACACATATGTGCATCTCCTTTACCGGTCCATATAAACATTTCAAGCTAAGTAAAGGTGGTGCAATATTAACTGATTCATTGGAAGCATACCATTGGTTCAGAAGGGCAAGATATAGTGGGAGAAGAGAATGCTCATATCATGATGACTACTTTGATATGTTAGGCTGGAATTTTTACATGATGCCTGAACTTGCTACTAGGGGAATGCTTTTAATGGGACAATTCTATAATATGGACGGCACAAAAAAGCACCAGGAAGATCTAGAGCTACCTTACCCGGATCTAAGTAAATTTGAAATATACAAAAAATGAAATTAGCACTATTTGGATATGGTGGACACGCTAGAGAAGTAGCAGCTCAGATGGGCAAGGATGTAAATGTAACATTCTTTGTTGATGATATCTATGCTAAAGGTGATGTAAAGCCAATTTCAGAATTCGAGCCAAAAAAATATCTTATGATGGTTGCTGTTGCTGACAGCAAGGATAGAGCTGAAATAGTTTCTAAACTTCCCGAAGGAACTGAATATTTCACGTTTATACATCCGACAGCTCAAATAATGTCTGATGATGTTATCATGGGAGAAGGCAGTTTCATCGGAGCAAATTCTATACTGACTACAAATATTAGAATGGGAAATCATGCTATATTAAACAGGGGTAACCATATAGGACATGACTGTGTAATAGGAGATTACTTTAGTGCTATGCCGGGTGCTATAGTTTCTGGAAATGTCCACATAGGGAATATGGTTTATCTGGGAACAAACTCCTCCATAATAGAGAAGAAATATTTATTGCATGATATCAAGATTGGTGCGAATGGGGTTGTTGTTAAAGATATAACATCCAGTGGAACCTATATGGGATGCCCAGTTAAAAAGCTAAAATAATAGTATAGATGATAATAAAGAAAGCAATATTCGCGGTTGATGATAATCCACACTATAGCGGATTATGGGCGATTGTGTCTGAAATATGTTTCAAGAAATTGGGCATATTGCCTGTACTATTTCATATAACTGATGAGGACAGAGATTTCTTTGAGGACGAGTATGGCCTAGTAAAAAAAGTCAAGAAATTATCAGATATAGATTCGGGTAAACAATCTCAAATAATAAGAATGTGGGCTACCAAATATTTTCCTGATGAGGTTTGCATTATATCTGATATAGACATGATGATGTTTAATAGGGAATATTTTGTCGATCAGGTTAAAGAATATTCGGATAACGATCTTGTAATTTATTGCAGCGATGCCTACGATTCAAATAGACCGGAGTGCGTAGGAATATACTCCAATAGATACGTATTATCATATAATGCAGCGACGGGAAAAACATTTAATAGAATACTTGATACTGATTGTGAATTTGATGAATATATCAGAAGAGTTCTAGACGCAGGTTTCCCTGATTTTGATTCTGATGAAATGTATTATTCACACTGTGTTTATAACAAAGATCACGGGGTAAATGTAATAAAACTCAAAAGAGGATTCTATACTAAATTTCAATGTCCAAGAAGAATCGATAGAGTTAATGATTCTGTTTTTAATAAATATGAGGATCGGCTTATATCCACAGGCTACTATGTCGATTGTCATTTAGCAAGACCATATTCAATATATGAGAATGAGATAAATCTACTTAAGAACAAGATCTTAAAAACAAATGAGGTTTATCTTATAGGGTGCCATATAGAAACCCCTAAACAATTATCGCTCCTATCAGAATTGGTTGATAAATTGATGGATCAGTGTAAAGATTATATTATAGTTAGCCACACACTAGTTCCGGAGTTTATAATAAAAAATAGTGTTGGCTTCATATATGATTCGGTCAATCCCACATATAAAACATGGGATCTGGAAAATCCAAATAGATATGTTATAGATTACGGAAGCATCAGAGTGGAGTCGCCTTATATAACGTACGGAAGAAGAGATTATTACCACGTAGGTGTTCTTAGATTACTATTGAACGGACTCCGCTATATAAAAACACTAAGCTACGATATAGTGCATTGGATAGAGTATGATGCACTACCAGATTTCGATGAAGAGAGCAAGAATGTAAAACTACTAATGGACAATGATTTTGTTTTCTATGGAATAGGCAGTAAATTCTCATTCAGAAATCATAGTGTAAATAAAGAATTCACAGAAAGCACAGACTCGGATCTTTTAAAAATGCTATCTGAAAATGGATATGTTGCGGAAAAGGTAATTTCAGAAAAACTCATAGAGGGAAATAAGATCGTATATGATGTTGCAGGGATTACTAAATTCTATGGTAGGCACTCGCATAATTCAGAGATGTTATTTGACTGGAGCATTTATGATAATAACGGCACAATCTGCATATTTGTAGATAACAAAGGATTAGCAAACCTGAGATTTAGATTAAAATATGATAACGAGACAATTAATATCGAATGCAGTCCACACACGTGGATTACAAAACCAATATCGACAAGGGATAGAATGTACGATTTTTTCCATAGAATCTGGAGAAAGACTAATAGCAAATCTTAATCTAACCGATGAGTTAGTCTACAAAAGAATGGTGGAGAGCGTATCTGTAGAAATTAGATAGAAACATGACCAGTAAAGAAATAAAATATTCATTCTCAATTGGGTACAGATGCAATTCTGTTCAATTTCTAAGAAAATATGAGATGTCCAAATTTTCCGGACCGTTTGATTGGATGTATATAGATATAGAGAGTGCTGTGGAAAACATAGCTAATTACTTCCATGGATACCTTAGCGATATAGTGGTGATTAAGAAGGATGAGAATATAATGGAACTAATAAATCCCGAAAAATACGATTCGGTAAGTGATGACATTAGAATGTTCCTTAATGATAATCCTGTCTATATGAAGCAGGGATACAGCGGACAATTACTTCCAATAAATCAGAACTACACTAATCCTAAATCTAATGACATTTATAGATGGGATAGGGTTTGTGTTTTTTTACATCATGATTTTAGGAAAGATGGTGAGATTGAAAAAATAAGAACAAGGATATCTCGATTTGATGAAGTGATAGAAAAATCACCAGAAGATGCTTTATTGCTATATGTCTCCAAGATATTAGATAACACAACGGTCACAACTGAAATAGACAGGCTATCTAGTCTATATGGTGCATTGGATAAAAGACTAAATATAGTTTCGGTTTTATGCTTCCCCCACGAAGAGGAAAGTCATATTATGATCGATAACATGCTTTTTATAATAAAGAAAGTACCTGGATATCAGGAGCAATACGAAACTTACGAAACTGATAATAATTTTGAATGGCTCGAATGGGGCATGCAGGGATTAAATTTTGATAAGGAGTTTGAAATAATAGAAAAATATTACCAATTTAATCTAACCTATAAAGAAGAGATATAAATGAGCACATTATTAAGCGTAATAGTACCCGCATACAAATTTGAGAACTATATAAAAGAGTGTGTAAAATCAATTCTAGATCAGGTTACGGATTTTGATTTTGAGATCTTGGTCGGTGACGACTATCCATGTGATCTTACAAATAGCATTCTAAGAAGTGAATTTCCTGCCGAGCCTAGATTAATAATCTTGGAAAGAACTGAGAACCTTGGGCCGTACCATAACATAAAGGATCTTATTGAAAGAACTAGAGGGAAGTATATTGCCTATATAGACGGAGATGATTATTTCACCGATACAGATAAACTACAAAAGCAAGTTGATTTTCTTGAGTCTCATCCTGATTATTTTATGCATTCGACGGGATATAGAAATCTTTTTCCCGATGGCACTATCCGTCCATCCGGTGGGAGATGGAATATCCCGCTAAAAAGTGATCTGACATATACCGATTTATTGCAATCAAATATGGTTACTTTTGGCCGGGTATTTAGGAATTCCCCTGGATTAATGAGAGAGTGGATGCTTGATTCACCATATCTTGATTGGGCTTTCAATTATGAGATTTCTTTACATGGTAAAATCCGATGTGATAATTGGAATTGCGGAGTATATAGGCACAGTGAGCAGGGAATGTTTTCTCTTAAGTCGGGGGAGGAAAAGAATTACAATAATATGAAGGCTATCGATATTCTATCGAAAAGAGAGATATTAAGAAGATCTAAAACCATCTCTATAATAGACTGTTTTGTTCATGACGCTAAGGTTGAGTCCAATTTAATAGCATGTATTAATAGGCTGAAATCAAACGGGCAGGACGTCCTTCTCGTATCCAACACTTCGATAAAGAAAGAAATCATAGATATGGTGGATTATCATTTCTATGATAGCCGTAACCAGCTATTCAAGAAAGATTATCCCGGAGTGAGCGATGTTGACTTTTGGTCAAATCAAGGTCACTTCACAGTTCACAATTTAAAATCGGGTCTTCAAAAACACGGTTTATCTGTTTTAGTAAACCTGTTCAATGCTTTAGATATAGCTAAGAATCTTGGGTACACACATTTCCAAAGATTCGAAACTGATGATCTATATGGTACAGAATCTATGAAATGGATATCAGGCGTACCAGAGCTTGTAATCTCTGAGGATAAAAAAGGTCTATTCTACCTAAATGAATCTAACTATCCTAAAGATGCTTCTTTCCATTATTTCTTTTGTGAGATAGAGCATTTCATGAAGATCATGCCTCTGATATCTAAAGAGGAAGATTACGAGGATTATCTGATAAATCTACAAGGAACTAGAGATTTTAAAATAGTGGAAGCTTATATCTATGATAACCTGGACAAAGACTCAGTTTTAATTAGGGAGGGTAACGATCAGATGAAAATTGATTTCTCCGACACCACATGGAATACTGTAGTTTCAGCTAGCAATTTACCAACTAAATATAAAGGCTGTCTTAGCGGAATATACAGATTACTCGATAACGCGGGCAATCATCTGAAATATTGCCTATACTCCCAGAATTATCTAGACTCGGAGATTCTTAGAAAAATAGTGGTTCACGTGGATAATTCAAATAAAGTTGAAATCTACCATAAATTAGTAGGCAGAAATTCGTGGTGGATTAACGACATAGAAGGTGAACCTACACATATAGAAGTTTACGAGGATGATCTTATTGTATATTCACTAACCAAAAATGAAAATATAAACAGCTACATTCAGCTGAATTGATAGTCAAATATTACTAGGCTAAACCACAGACATCATCTTAGCATGGGTATGTAGCTCGCACGAAAGATTTTACCCAAAGTAGATACGAATTAGCTCCAAATCTTAAATATATAGTGGCATAGGGATAAAGTACCAATTAGAATAATCCCGGACAAAAGAAGACCACCCAATTTGGAAAGGATTAATAAAAATAAGATATTTAGACTATGGAGTCTAATAATATATCTTAAAGGCAAATCTAAATATAAAAAAGACTTTCCCGAGTTATATTTCTTTTATGGCTCAAAAAGGGAGCGTAACAAGAATCTAACTTTTGGTGAATATTCCAACGAAGGAAACACCATTAAAATATGGTGTGGTCCTCACACAGATTTTAAGGATCTAGCTTCTACTATGCTGCATGAATATGAGCATTATCTACAGTTTTGGCCCTGGTACACAAGATACAAAAGCATGTATTCCTACGAGAATAATCCATATGAGATAAGGGCTAAAGAATCAGAGAAGCTTGCACAGTCACTAATTAAACGGGTATCTGATTCTGGATGGAGCGTAGAAATTAGAAAAATCCCAGGAATATTTAAAATTTATGAAAAATCTAGGGAAACTATTGTAATAAAGTCTTAATCGTTAACTAAATCTTTTTCAGAAACAACACTTCTGAAGGCTATATCATAAGCTAAGGAAATCTCAACTCCTGAAGATTGGAGTCGTCTAGATATTTCGAAAACCCCTGGTGCAATACCAAGTGTGTGTGCATCATGTAGTATTTCCTCTATAAATTCAAAATTTGTCATAGGTTAAAAAAATTAGTTTAGTGTGTCTCCCACGGAAACCAATTGTCAAATTCATCATCGTAATGAAATTTTGTTGGTACTGTTTCGGCTTCCTTTATTGGGGTTTTATCAAAAGATTTTAGCTTGTTTGCAGACTTCTTATTCTTAGTAGATTTCTTCCTTTCTGAAGTAGTTCTATTTGGAGCGGTCTTTAATTTCATGGTCACCTATATATTTAATACAATTTAAAAAATTTGCTATAATTGGTATAAAATTTTTTTTACCCGAAAATACTTCATAGATTTGTATTATAATCTTAAAAAAATTAAATATGGATACCACATTTTTTAAAAAGTTAAAGAACCCTACATTAAACGTTCTTTTTATATTCTTAGCTTGGGTTTCGTCTTTCGTCCTATGTGTAATTGCTAAGGTTATCTTCGGGAAGGCTTCAGATAGTCTTATGAACTACAATCCATTTGTTAATGGATTTATACATGGTGATATGTCACACTTAGGAATGAATCTTCTATTAATGTTTGTTTTTCTTATCCCTGAAATAAATCAGAAGTATGACTTTCCTAAGATATTCTTTATTACACTTATCATATCGCTTATATACTTCCCTATATCTTTAGCTGTAGGTGCTCCCGCAGTTGGAATATCGGGAACGTTATATTTCATGATAAGCCGTGTTTGTTTAAATCGGAAAAACATACTTCTTTATATCTTCTTTGGGATTATGCTAGTTCCTGAAGTAATAAGATTTGCTAATGTATCCGATGGTACAGCACATATGGTTCATGTAATAGGAGCAATATTAGGATTCTTATCTCTCGAAGTAAAAAGATATAGCTTCTTACCCGTTAAATTTTTAAAATACGTAGAATAATAAACCACACAAAAAAACCAGATCTTTCTAAAAAAGGATCTGGTTTTTGTTGGATTTGATATTATTATGAGATAGCGAAATCGATAGCTTCAAACGAGAATTCCTCAGATTCGAAAATAGGATTTCCTGTTAATTCTGATAATGACTCCCAGAATTTTTTTCCAGAATCGTACATGTCTGAAAGGAAGCTAGCAGTTGCTGTATAAGCAGCACCAGCTGCTTTGAACATTGCGTCACCAGTTGATTTAGCTGCGGTTTTAGCACCATTCCAAGCTTGCTGTGTTGCGGTTGCAACTTTTTTCCATCCAGTTTCAACTGAATTTTTAATAGCAATAGCTCCATTCTTAACGTTATTAGTCACCCAGTCCATACAGTTTGTAATAAATTCTGCACCGTCTTTAGCACCTTGTACTAATGATTTAACTACAGGATCTAATAATGACGCAACAGATTTAAAAGCTGCTAAGGTAATTACTGTAGCTGTGTATGCTACCGCTTTAACCCCTGTCATGAAAGCTGTGAAAGCTTGTACTGAAGATTTAGCAACTTTAGCAAACCCTTTACAGAATTCTGTATAAAGTTCATTTGCTGCCTTAGAAACTTTTGTATATGTCTCTTTACCCGTTTTAGCGATCCATTTTGAAATATTGACTATCCCCTGAATAGCTGCACCCATAACGAAAGCTGCGCCGCCAGCTATAAATGATGCAGCAGAAGCTACCCCAGAAATCATTGCTTTAGCAATATCTAAAGTAACTAAAGTTACCCCAGTAGCAGTATAGATTAAAGCTTTACCTACGTATTTTGCGCCTTCTGCTAACCACTCAAATCCCGTAAATGCACCTTCAGCCTGAAGAGCTTTAGCTTTAGCAGCAGCATCTTTTTTAGGCACCAATATTACATATTGCGTTTCTCCGTTATTTACGATTGTTACGTCATACAGGTTTAGCAGTTCAGGATCAATACCCGCGCTTTTTGCTTGTTCGGGTGTAGATACTTTAAGATATTTAGACTCTATAGTTTTATCTGGAGTTTTATCACCTTTTAGTTCTAGCATCTTTCTTAAAGTCTGAACCCCAACTTTACCATCTACTGTTAATTTATTGGTAGTCTGAAATTCTTTAACCTTCTTCTCTGTATCTGTACCGAATATCCCATCAGAGGTTAATTTGAGATTTTTTTGGAGTTCCTTAACTCTTTCTGATTTTTCACCTTTCATAATCGGAGAGAATTCACTAGGTTTTAATGCCTCCTCTATTTCTTTTCCACTGAATAGATTAATCAGTTCATCGCTGGTAACCTCTTGTTTTTGTGGGGTAAAATCAGGAGCTTCTGACTCTGCGATGAAACCGAAAGACTCATAAAGGGTCTCGAATTCATTAAATGATAATAGTTTGTTTTCCATTGTATAGTTTTAATTTATTTGTATTTTTATATATCTAAGCAAGCCCATATTTTATAGATATACGTAATCCCTTGGATCTACCTGGCCAAAATTCACCTTTCCATAAAGGTCTTCCACCGGTGTTAAAGTAGGGATTCCTTTTAAATCCTTATTATCCCAGCACCATATTCTAAGTGTATTCTCATTGGGTTTTAGATGGTATAGATCCTTGTCTTTAACTTTAATGGTCTTAGTCATCCCAGCTTTTCTATATTGACCCCATAGATCAATGATCGAACCAGTATAACCTCTAATGCCTCTTATCTCCAGGTACTTATCAAGCATAGGTTCTCTTTCCATATCCATGATATCTGCTCTACTGACATCTATACCCTCTTTATCTCTAAAATCTTTCTGTATTTCGGTTATCACAGAATTTAGTGAATTACCCCTTAGAATACTCTCGACCTCCTGTTCATATCCATAAATTCCTTCTCTTTCCATGAATCTGACCAAAGCATCAGAGAATCCTTCAGATTCCATTAGGGTACTTTTAAAGCTGATAAAAGATATGTTATTAGGGGATTTCATTGCCTACTATATATTTATACAATTAAATTATTTTTATCCCGTAATCTGATTATATATTTGTGATATGAAAAAGATACCTCTGTTATTGTTAGTCTTCTTTTCCGTAACTTTATTTGGCCAGAATGATAAAACATATTATATTTTAGATCTTGAACCAATAAATGACAGCATATCAAAAAGAATTGAATCCCACGTTTCTGTCTTTTCACACGATCTTAATAGAAGCTCAGCATTGGACAATAGGGCAAGAATAAGAAATTCATATTTCATAAGCGTAATACAGCAAACATCTATGACGGGTAAAACGTTCTCCTCTATGGTAGATTCGATACCTAGTGGAAAAATAGGTCACTCCGAATGTTTTGGTAATCCCGATTACTTTTCCCCCGCTAAAGTAGGATTTCCTGAACTATTTCCCGTTTTTACCGAAATAAATCTCAAGGTAAAGGGAGAGATAATGTATCAGGTTATTTGGTCTAATGTTTTAAACGTAAGACAAACATCGCAAACTCAATTGGTACAAAAAGCAGTTGGTGATATAAAGAAAGCTTATAAGGTAGATAAATTAAGTCAAAAGGTACTCAACGAGTATAAGAATTCAAAATCACATAACACAATAATAAAGGAAAGAGGTGGTGGTAAATACGGTTCTTCCACTATGGTTATTATATCAGAAAAAAAATTATCTAACAGTAAATGGTCTTATGAGATCATGATCAGAAACCTTATAATATTCACAGAACCAATAAACCAATAAGCACAAAAACATCAGGTAATTCCCGATGCGATTTTGTTATTGGTTTCCGTAGATGTTACCCGGGGAGAATCCGTAGATAGTTCCGCTTAGACTTGATCCTGTAGCAGTGACTGTGATAGGCATCCAAATACCAGTATTACCAGCTGCTATTGTTAATATGCTTCTGTTTCCCGCACTATCGTAAAAATCTAGAGTTGCTGCTCCAGGTCCAACATAAACATTAGATATTGGTAGGTCTTTTATTTGAGGCCCCGCAGTAGCTCCTGTAGCTCCTGGTCTGTAGTTTTGGCTAGCGTATAGTCGGTAGCAATTATTTCCTTGCATCATATTCTATTTGTTTTTAAATTTATCTTAATGATATTAAATATTTAATCTTATCAACCAGAGCTATTATTTCCTCTATTATGTTAAGAATCTCTGAATCCTTTCCTTCTTCAAATAAAGATTTACATTCAACTGCATAACATTTATATAGATGATCCATAAAGTCACTTAAGTCACCTTTTTCTGGGTTATTATAGTTCATAAGGGTTAAACAAAGTTGTTCTTCTGTTAGAACTGGTCTGCCGTATTTACCCATTACACTTTCTGCTAATGTGTCTCCTTTATCTATAAGACCCTCAAATAGCTCGTCTAAAGCTTTGTGTTGTCCATAGAAATGCGATTGCCAGTGTAGCAGCTTAGTCTGAACTACATTTTGCAAAACCATTTTAAAAACATAGGCATATTTACCCTCGGTTCCATCTAGGCTTGACTGTGCAGTACCCTTCTCTCTGTCTATAGTATCTTGGCCATCTCGATGGATAACATCACCAAATGCGCTTAGATTTAAAATTTTGTCCATTGTTAGAAATATATTTGTCTATATATTCTTACGGCTATCCATTATTATGAAAAATAATGAATTTAATGAGTCGGATTAATCCCAACGCTTTGCCCGCATCGAATGCTTCCCCGTAATTTTTTAAAGATTTATTGCTATTTTCCCAAAAATTTTTTTGTATCGGGAAATAATAATACATTTGCAATCTATAAATAGTAGAATTCTTAAATATACAAAATTGATGCTTAGTTTGAAATAAATCACTAAAAATAATACCTCTGTAGTTCAATGGATAGAACACGAGATTTCTAATCTTGTAATGTGGGTTCGATCCCCGCCGGAGGTACAATCCTTTAATTCACACCAACAAAAATATGATATGCTGAATTAAAAATCATAGATTAAAATACACAAACATACTCTCGATGG
>Ga0214921_10002277_pt1 | contig 31430 bp, 29 predicted proteins | sample LL1505_MetaG_FD_177992 | JGI IMG/M metagenome (GOLD analysis project Ga0214921, IMG submission 177992) | Freshwater microbial communities from Lake Lanier, Atlanta, Georgia, United States - LL-1505 | ecosystem: Environmental > Aquatic > Freshwater > Lake | place: USA: Georgia | collected... | reverse complement strand
CGAAGTCCGTCACCGTCGAGTGATGGACGTAGGGGAGCACACCACGAACACGCCGGAGATCGGCATTGACATCATTCGCGTTGATCGCATTGCGCACGTCTTGCGTCGCCATCCAGAACGTTTTGAGCGGCGTGTGCTGACCGACGCCGAGCGCGCTTATGTACGCGGTCGCCCGGAGACGATGGCTGGGCGATGGGCCGCAAAAGAGGCCGTCTCGAAGGTGCTCGGCCTTGGCGTGCGCGGAATTGGTTGGCAGGAGATCGAGGTTGAGCGTCTGCCAACAGGGCAGCCATCCGTTCGTCTCCACGACCGTGCTGCAGCACGAGCTTCACAGCTCGGAATCCAACACGTTGCACTCTCCATTAGTCACGAGCGCGAGTTTGCGATTGCCATTGCCTACGCCGTACGCACGGCCGGCGGTCGGTACCTCTTCCCCCCGCAGATTGGCGAGGACTTGGATGCCGCTGAAACGGCACTTCTCGCTCGAATCGAGCGCATCAAGTCGCTGCGCCGGGAGGAGCTTGCCCTCTTAGCGGAGCCGGTAGCGAAGGCCCACGGATGAGCGGACTCCCCGAACGCATTCAGAGGGCTGGTCTACCCGCGCTTGGGCGTGATGCCTGGGTTGAAGTCCGGCTAGACGCGATCGCGACCAATGTCCGCGCACTAAAGTCGAAGTTGCCTTCGGGCGGCCACCTTGATGTGGTGTTGAAGGCTGACGCGTACGGCCTTGGATCTGTGCCGGTTGCGCGTGCCGCCCTCGCCGCGGGCGCTCGGGCCGTGCTGGTCGCAACCTTTGATGAGGCGCAGGAGTTGCGTGACGCTGGAATCACTGGCTCGGTGCGTGTACTTTGGCGCGTTGCGCCCGCACACCTGCGTGACGCCGCCGCAACGGGCATTGGGGTCACAGCATCGTCGCCTGCGGTAGTGCGCGAGCTCATGGGTGCCGATCTTGGCGGACTCCCACAGCTGACCGTCGATGTTGAGGTAGATACCGGGCTTGGCCGTGACGGGATCCTCCCAGGCGAACTTGCGGACCAGTTGGCTGTACTTCGAGGGAACCCGAACATTGCGTTGCGCAGTATCTGGAGCCATCTAAGCGCAGCCGAGAACGTTGATCGCTCACGCCTCCAAGAGGAGGTTCTCGAGCGTGCTGCGACCCAAGCACCGGAACTTGAATCGCATCTGGTTGGTTCTGGCGGGCTCCTCACGATCGGCGATTCCCAACACGTTGCGCGCGTCGGTATCGCGCTGTTCGGCGTGGTGCCCAATGCGCTGCGGCCAACGATGACGGCCGCAGCGATCGGTATTGAACGCGTCTACGGGCTTGCCGCCCGTCCGGTGCGCATCGCCACCCTACCCGTGGGTCACGGCGTGGGGTACGGCCCTGCATTCATCGCTGAACGCGAATCCCGCATCATCACGTTGCCGATCGGGTATGCCGATGGCATCTCGTATCACGAACGGGGAGTCGCCGAGGTATTAGTGCGCGGGGTGCGCCTGCCCGTAGTTGGAACGATTGCGATGGATTCCATCACCATTGATGCCACAGATCACCCGGCCACAGACTTGAGCGAAGCCGACGAGGTGGTCTTCATCGGAGATTCGGGGTCTGACCTGATTGAGCCCGTTGATGTTGCCAAGCGGCGAAAGACCATCACCAACGAGGTATCAACGAGCTTCACCAACAGACTCGCGCGGGTATATACGGTGGGCGGCGACCCAGTGGCGCTGCGCGATCTTCGTGGATACCACGAGGCGCCCCGCACGTGAAACGATCGTCGTACCTGTTGATTCGCGAAGACGGTGACCGTAGCTTTTACGCGCTGATGTCTGATTCAGAGCCCACACGCCTACTCAGCAGCATGACACTTCCATTCGGAGCGGAACTCGACGCCGTCGAGACGTTGCTCCAGAGCTCCGCTGGATTGGACGACGCGGGCACAATCGCTACAACGCTCCGTGGGGAACCCAGCACGCTCGGCAACGCGGCTGGCCGATGTGCGGAGGCGTTCGGCGTGCCCGTACGGGTGCTCGACATCGCACACGATGCTGGCAGGATTGCTTGGGCTGCACCAGGTACGCCAGGTGAACTGCGCGTCGTCTTGGAGGCGGCACTGATTCCTGTTGATCCAGCGGAGCGCCGGCGCCGTTGCGACGCGGTGCTGCAGATGCTCGACGATCGTGATCGCGCCGCCGTTGCTGATCGGCTTGGAGACATCGCTGATCGTCCGATGTCGGGACGCGATGCCATTGGCGACGAGACGCGTGCGGCGGCGTACATTGATGCGATCCAATCCATTGCCGAAGTGTCACGTGATCTGCCCGCATCGGTGAGTGGGGAGGTGTTGATGGTGACGGGCAACCTTGCGGTGCTGATCGCCACGGGGGTGGTGCCGCTCGTCGCGCTTGCCCAAGTCGCGCCTATGGGGCGAACCACGACCCTGCTCGATGTTGAGGGAGTATTGGCTGCGCTTGGTACGGAACAACTGACAGATGCCACCGGTGCGGAGCTGGTCCGTGCGACAGCGGATCAACTGCTGGTGGCGGCGGGCGACCTCCTTGTGGTTGCCGATCGAGCAGGCGATGAGGTGCTCGTGCGCGCTCGAGGAGAGGAGTACGCGTTGGTCACCGATGAGGCGCTTGATCTGGTGCTTCAGCCGGGGGAGTTCGTTGATGTAGAGATTCGCGTTGCAGGCCAAACCGTTGTCGCGTCGCTGCGCGGCGGTGTGGCGGGCGCCTCCGTCGTGCGGGGCATCCCGGTGGTTGCTGTTGGTGGCCCTTCAGCCGCCCCGAGAGCAGCAGTGGTCTTGCCGATCGACGCGCCACTGCAGCTGCTTCCCCGTTCTGCGAGTGCGATGGGCGGACTTGGAGGGCGCATGCTCCTTGGCGATGAGGTGGAGGGGAGCCTCTTCTTCTCGGCAACTGAGCCAGATAGCCGTGGCTGGGCTGCAGCGCGCGAGGCGGGAATTCTAGCGGTGGTTTCCGTCTCCCCAGAGACCGTACTCCGGGCGCGTGCGGTCGGCATTCGAGGGCTCGTGGTGGGTAGCCTCAGCGACGGCGAGCGTGAGGCTCTCAGCGCCTCCATCGATCGACGGGTCGCCGCAGGTGTCGCCCTTGCGCCGTTTGGCCTGCTGATCTTGGGTGGGCGCCGTGAGAGCGACGAATGGGCAGCTCAGCTAGCCAAAGAACTCCAGGCCCTGAATGGGAGTGTTGTTCGCCTCGAGCGGCATCCCGCGGGCCTTACAACGGATTCGGCGCGTCGTGTCAAAGAGCCTTCAGGCGCGGATACGGTGGTGATTGGTGGACCTCGGGCGGGAGCCTATGGCACCTGGCGCGGAATGGCCGATGCCCAGCCCGCCGATCCACAAGGTGCTGTCGAGATCAACGGAGAGCTTTGTGCAATTGCGCTCGGTGATTTGCAGCGCCTCACCGCGTGAACACCGTCAACGTAACGCTCACCAATCTCGCCGCAACCACGTCGCTCGGCGCGGCAATTGCGACATCACTCCGCCCAGGGGACCGAATCCTCCTTGCGGGTGATCTGGGGAGTGGTAAGACAACGCTCGCTCGTGCGATTGGCGCAGCGCTGCATGCAGAGCCTGCGTTGACCTCACCAACGTTCATCCTCATCTCGGAGCATCGTGGCGACCTACCGATTTGGCACATTGACGCATATCGCCTGCCTGTCGGGAGCGATCCCATTCGCGCGGGAATCATTGATCAGCGACAGCAAGATGGCGTCACGCTCATTGAGTGGCCGGAGCACCTCGAGGGGATCGGTGCGGGAGATCCGAGGGTCCTGCACATTCATCTCGCATCAACCACTGACGAGGGGGTTCGCATCGCAGAGATACGCGGAGCGCGTCCGGAGCTGCTTGCAGCCCTTCCATCAGCGGCACAAACGGCGGGTGACGAAGGTGCCTAGTCGTCGCACGCTCGTGCTCGATGGTTCACTCGGCTTTTGCGTGGTTGCGATCGTCGAGCAACAGGGCGGTGTGGCAACGTGCGAGGCGGAGGATTGGAGCGACACAGAACCACTCTTACAGCGCATCAACAACCTCTTGCCGGGAGAGGCCGAACGAGCAGCACTCACGGATGTCGTGGTGGGGGCCGGCCCTGGAAGCTACAGCGGCACTCGTGTGGCAGCGTCAGCTGCCGTTGGGATAGCCGCGGCTCTTGCGCTTCCGCTACAGGAGAGCCCGTCAGATCGTGCGCTGTGGCAGGCAATTCAGCGATCCTTCTCTATTCCGCTCGGAACACGCGAGTCGCTTGAGGTTGCAGAGAGTGGTTCGCTCGTGGTTTCACGTGAGGCAGCCTCGCCGCATCTGACTCGCGAAGAGTGCCGAGCGGTCGTTGCATGTGCGCTGGTACAAGCGGCGGGACCTGTCGTTTCGCATGTCACGTTGCGCTATCCGGCGCCTGCTCGTGGAAGTGAGGTGCAGTAATGGGTTTGCCTATTCTTGCACCGCTGAGCGTGGCGGATCTGGATGAGGTAGCAGAGATCGAGCGCGCCTCCTTTAGCGCTCCGTGGCCGTCAAGCGCCTACACCACCGAGCTCACGACGAACCAACTGGCGCGTTACGTTGGCGCACGCATCAACGGTGCGCTCGTTGGGTTTGGTGGAATTTGGTTAATGGTTGATGAGGCGCACGTCACCACCATGGCGGTGCTCCCTGCGCACCGCCGGATGGGAGTTGCGACGGCGCTCCTCTTGGAACTCCTTCGAGAGGCCCGTCGGGGTGGTGCGCGCGTCGCTACGCTCGATGTTCGAGTGTCAAACGGTGATGCTCAGCGGCTCTATCGGGCCTTTGGCTTCGTTGAGGTGGGGCGGCGAATTCGCTACTACGACGATAACGGAGAAGATGCTCTCGTGATGACAACATCCGAACTTGAGAGCCCAGAGCAGCGCGCAACGGAAGACGCCCTGCGGGCGCAGTTGGAGGAGCGGCTTCGCCATGCGTGAGCGACTGCTGTTAGCGATTGAGTCGAGCTGTGATGAGAGCGCTGTTGCCCTCGTGCGCGGCGGCCGAGAGGTGCTTGCTGAACGCGTGGCGAGCCAGACGGCCATCCATGCACCGTTCGGTGGTGTGATTCCAGAGGTGGCGGCTCGCGCCCACCATGAGTGGTTGCCACGGCTCCTCAGCGAGGTGCTTCAGGAGGCTGAGGGGCTCGGGATTGCGGGCGAGATTGAAGGAGTGGCCCTGACGACTGGTCCGGGTCTCGTTGGATCGCTGCTAGTAGGGGCTGGCGTTGGAAGCGCGTGGGCCTGGGCGCGAGGCCTCCCGGTGCTCCCAGTCAATCACCTGGAAGGGCATCTGCGCGCCGCATGGCTGCGCGATGCGGATAAGAGAGAGGTGCCAGCCCTTCCCGCGATCGGACTCGTGGTCTCTGGCGGGCATACGCTTCTGGTGAGGATGGAGCGCGATGGATCCATACAGCGGCTTGGCGGCACAATCGACGATGCGGCAGGGGAAGCCTTCGACAAGATCGCACGACTTCTCGGCGCTCCGTATCCTGGTGGGGCGGCCCTCTCCGCGCTTGCTGCGAAAGCGCCCCGGGGGGCGCGGATCACGCCGCTCCCCATTGCGAAGATGGAACAACCTTACGATTTCTCTTTTAGTGGCGTGAAGACAGCGGCCATTCGGCAGGCGTTGGTCGCGAGCGGATTGACCGATCGCACGCCAGGTCGTGCCGCCACCCTTACTCGACAGTTTGCTGAGCACCCACTTCCAGAGGAGGGGGCGATCGCGATCGCCGCAGCAACGGAGCAGGCTATCGTCGGTGCACTTCGCGCCGGCGTGAAGCGTGCACTGCGTGCGAATCCGGACTGCTCGCTCATTGTTGGCGGTGGTGTAGCGGCGAACGGGCCACTTCGCTCGGCTCTCGCGAGCGTTGCCAGTGAGGAACGCCGCGAACTTGTTGTTCCGCCGATGAAGTGGTGCACCGACAATGCGGCGATGATCGGAGCTGCTGGTGACGCACTCCTGCGCGACGGCCGAGGCGCCTATCAGGAGCCCAGCACAGGCCTAGAGGTCCATGCGCAGTGGCGCATTGGCACTGCGGTGCCAGCATGAGTCCAAAGTACCGTCAGGCGCCGAGCCGCGGTCGTGTTGACGGCCATGCGGCGAAGAAGCGCCTGAGCCAGAACTTTCTGCATGATCTCAACGTTCGCGACCGGATCGTGCAGGCAGGTGCTCCAGGACCAGGTGGGTTGGTCTTAGAGATTGGTCCAGGGCTTGGTTTCTTGACCGAGGCTCTTCTGGCGAGTGGTGCCAACGTCGTGGCTGTGGAACTTGATAACGATTTGATCCCTCGCTTGCAACATAATTTTTCCGCACAGATCAGTACGGGGCAGCTCACGCTCGTGCATGGTGACGCACTTACTGTTGATCTGGAGTCGTTAGCTCCAGCGAGCGGAACTTGGCGTGTGATCGCCAATATTCCGTATCACGTGACGAGTCCGCTGCTGCATCGCCTCCTCCTGCTTACGGTGCCACCGACACGGATCGTCTTGCTGGTCCAGCTAGAAGTAGCTGAGCGAGTTGCGGCAAAGCCGGGTGACTGGTCGTATCTCACCGCATTCGTTCAAGCGCGGACGGCCGCATCGATTGTGGCCCGTGTGCCACGGGAAGCATTTGACCCCGTGCCGGGAGTTGATTCCGCGATCCTGCTGCTCGAACATCGCACGGGAGAGGACGCTTTCACGCTGACTTCGAATGATGAGAAGCGGCTCTGGCGACTCGTACAAGCTGGTTTCCGCGAGCGCCGGAAGAAGTTGCGGAACGCACTCCCGCGCGCACTCCCTATTCTTGAGAGCGATATTGTCGCGGCACTTGCGCGCGCCAATCTGAGCCCGGATCAACGTGCACAAACGCTCTCGGTACCCGACTGGATCGCCCTCCTTGCTGAGCTCCCGGAGCTAGATGCGGGCGTCCAAACGAGCGCGGCGCGTGCCGCGGTTGCTCGGCGAAGCACCGGTGGAGGCGCTGAGGTGCGCGAACGTCGCCCCCCGAACTCGCTTCACGAGGCAGATCCTTCGGTTGAGATGGTGGCCCATGGCAAAATCAACTTGACGCTCGCGATTGTTGGCAAGCGATCAGATGGCTATCACGAGCTTCACTCCGTGGTGGCACAGTTCGAGGCTGGCGATCGCCTCTACTTGCGACGTTCAACGAGCGGAGACGATTCGATTCGGCTGGCCGGTGTACCGCTGCGCCTTGAAGGAGAGAACCTCTGTGCCGTGGCCCTTACGGCGCTGCGTCGCGTTTGTGAGGTTCCGCCGGTGGAGATCGTCCTCGAGAAGCGACTGCCCGTGGCCGCCGGGTTGGGGGGCGGCTCTAGTGATGCGGCCGCGACGCTGCTCGGAGTGATTGAGCTCTTTAATTTGGATGTGGATGACGAGGTTTTGCATGCGGTTGCCGCTGAAATTGGTTCTGATGTGCCGCTCTTCCTCGTCGGTTCGCCAGTGCTTATGGAGGGTCGTGGCGAGGTTGTGACCGAACTTGCCCCCTGGAGCGGGGAGCCTCTGGGGCTTCTGCTGATCACCGCGGGGCTGCCGCTGCGCACCCCAGAGGTGTTTGCCGCCTTCGCCGCGGGGCTCCGTGGCTCGGCGCACGGTGCGGCCCTGGTCAGCTCTCAGCACTTGGCAGCGGAACTCACCGCTGGCTTGAGCGGGGAGGGGCTCCTGCAGCGGGCTGCCGCCCTAGCGTCGGCGAACGACCTTCTTGCCCCTGCCCGGGGGGTCGCGCCGTGGCTGCGCCCCTTCGATCATGCCCTCCGACGCCTTCTTGGGCGACCACTCTCACTCTCGGGCTCGGGGCCAACCCTCTTCCTCCTCTATCCTTCACAGCGAGAGGCAGAGGAGGGGGCAACCCTGATCGCCAACGCCCTCGCGAGTGGAGAGCTCGTGGCGCCGGAAGGCCTCACGCCCTCGGTCATCGCAACAAGGCTAATTGCGCCAGGTTCTGGCGAAAGGGGAGCAGCGTGAAGCGTTCGATTACTGGGGCCGGGATCCCTGCAGCAATCGGTCCGTACAGCCCAGCCATTGCTGCGGGCGACGAACTCTTCTGCTCCGGGCAGCTCGGACTTCATCCCGAAACCGGCGCACTTGCCGACGGCGTTGCTGCGCAGGCAGAACAGGCGGTCACGAATCTCGGCGCGCTTCTAGTTGCGGCAGGCTACGGATTCAACGACATCGTAAAGACCACGATTTTCCTTGTTGACCTTGCCGACTTCGCCACCGTCAACGAGATCTACGGACGAGCGTTCACGCAGCCATACCCAGCACGCTCAACGATTCAGGTTGCAGCGTTGCCGAAGGGTGGCTTGGTTGAGATCGAAGCGATTGCTAAGCGAGGCGGCGCCGCAGGATGAACCCGTCAAGTCGCGGGCCGGAGCGCCTTGAGGGCGTGACGGCCATCATCCTTGCCGCTGGAGTGGGATCGCGAATGCACTCCCAAGTTCCCAAGGTGCTGCACCAGCTGCTCGGCCGCCCTATGGCAGGCTGGGTCGTTGCAGCTGCTGATGAGGCCTTCGCGCAGAAGTCTGTCGTTGTTCTCTCGCCAGCGACCGCAGGACTGGCCACACTGCTGGGCGGTCAGGTCACGATTGCAGAACAGCCGAAGCCGCTCGGCACCGCGGATGCCGTTCGCTGTGCACTTGCAGCGCTCCCTGCCGCTGCGAACGAACTGCTGATCGCCTGCGGCGACACACCCCTCATTACCGCCGCGCTGATGCGTGAGGTAGTCGCGGCTCGTCGCGAAACGAACGCACCGATCGCGTTAGCCGCCTTCGATGCCGATGACCCCACGGGCTACGGCCGAGTGATTGAGTCCAGCGATGGATCGGCAGAGTGCGTCATCGAAGAGCGTGACGCCAGCGAGGAGCAGCGCGCAATCGGAACGGTGAACGCTGGGCTCTACGCCGTCAATCGTGCATGGCTTACCGAGACGCTCGGAACCATTACGCCATCAAAAGCGACCGGCGAACTCTATCTGACCGATCTCATCGCCGCAGCACACGCTGCAGGCACCCCCGCGCCAATCGTGTACGGTCCAGAGATTGAACTTGAAGGGGTGAATGATCGCCATCAATTTGCGGATGTCGCAGCCGCACTGCGCGAGCGCATCAACGAGGGTCACCTTGATCGGGGCGTCGCGCTGATTGACCCAACGACTGCGTGGATTGACGTGCACGTTGAGATCGCCGCAGATGCCGTCATTGAGCCGGGCGTGACGCTCGTCGGGGCCACGAAAATTGGCGCAAGGACGCGGATCGGAAGCGGTTCACGCATTGAGGCGACGACAATTGGCGACGATTGCATCGTGCGCTCCTCAGCGATTGAGGGTTCATTCATTGCTTCCAATGTGGACGTCGGACCGTTTGCGCATATTCGCCCTGGATGCACCATCGCAGCGAACTGCCATGTTGGGAACTTCGCCGAGCTGAAGGCAACCAGCCTCGCCGCTGGCGCGAAGGTTGGTCACCACTCGTATCTTGGCGATGCGGCTGTTGGCGAGCGGGCCAACATCGGAGCCGGAACGATCACGGCGAACTACGACGGTGAGAAGAAGCACAAGACGCTGATCGGCGCAGATGCATTCACAGGCGTTGGTACCTTGATCGTTGCGCCTGCTGGGATTGGCATTGGCGCAAAGACTGGAGCCGGCACGGTGGTGCTTGCCGACGTTCCTGATGGCTGCACAGCGGTTGGTGTTCCAGCACGAATCATTCGGGAGGCCTGACGATGCTCGGCACCGACATCCTGATTATCCTCCTGTTGATCCTCATCAACGGGTTCTTCGTGGGTGCCGAGATCGCGTTTGTTTCGGTTCGCCGAACCCGACTCGACGAACTTGCCGAGTCGGGTGACCGCCGGGCGAAACGAGCCCAGCGACTGATGCGCGACCCGGGTCGCTTCCTGGCCGTGATCCAGGTTGCGATCACCTTCCTTGGAGCGCTCGCCTCCGCTGTCGCCGCCGTCAGCATCGTGACCTTTGTCGCCGAGCCACTCCGGGGCGTTGCCTTCCTTGCGGACCAGGCGGACACCATTGCACTCCTCCTCGTCACGTTTGTTGTATCGGTCGTCTCCATCGTGTTGGGAGAGTTGATCCCAAAGGGATTTGCCCTCGCGAATCCTGACCGCATCGCACTCGCGGTATCTGGGCCAATCTCCCTCTTCGCCAAGATTGTTAGCCCGTTAGTAGCGGTGCTCGTAGCGCTCACCAAGCTCATCTCAAAGCCCTTCGGGATTGACCCAACGCGCACCCCAGAGCTCTCCGCCGCTGAGATCCGCCTGATCGTCGAGCAGGGGAGCCAACAGGGAGTTCTTGAGGCCGAGGAGGAGCAGATGATCAGCGCGGTGATGTCGCTCAGCGATTCCAAGTTGCATGAGGTCATGGTCCCGCGCATTGACATCGTCGCGATCGACCAAGAGGCGAGCTTCGATGACGCCGTTACGCTGGTGCTGACGGAGGGACACAGCCGTACTCCGCTCTACAAGGAGTCGGTCGACCATATTGTCGGCATCCTTTATGCGAAGGATTTGCTGCGCATCATTGCGGCGGGCGGTCCGCGTCCACGCCTCCGCGACATCATGCGACCGGCGCTCTTCGTGCCCGAGTCGCAGTCCGTTGATGATCTGCTGCACGAGCTGCAGCGTCGTCGCGTTCATATGGCCATCGTGCTCGATGAGTACGGCGGAACCGCGGGCCTCGTCACGATTGAAGATCTGCTTGAAGAGATCGTGGGCGAGATCCAAGACGAATTTGATGAAGAGGAGCCGATGAAGGTGATCGTTCGTGATGGCGAGGCGATCCTCGACGGTCGTGCCGATATTGACCAGCTTGGTGAGCTCGTAGATCCGGCGCTAGAGCTTGAGGACGATGAGGAGTACGACACGGTTGGTGGATTTGTGTATCACCGCATCGGCCGGGTTCCGGTTGTGGGCGATACCGTATCGGTAGATCCGTTCAAGATCACAGTGATTAAGGTCACGGGGCGCCGAGTCGGTAAGGTTCGCGTGATCTGGGATGCCAGTGCCGTGAGTTCGGTAGCCGATTAAGCGGAGATCACCCGGTCAATAATCTCTTCGAGTTTTGCTACGGCTCGTGGATTCAACTGACTCAGACTTCGAATTTCGCTGATGGCCGTTGCGCGCCACTCTTGCGCCTGCAACCGCGTGTACTCGCGTGAACCGGTGCGCTCAAGGACCTGCAGCCCAGCCGCTACCTGATCCGCAGTGGGGTTATCCGCTGCGTAGAGGTGCGTGAGGACCTCGCGGCCGGCAGCGTTTGCCTGCTCCATGGCATGCAGCACGGGGAGTGTCTTCTTGTGGCGGGCAAGATCCGAGGCTTCTTTCCCAGTGGCTGCCTCGTCGCCCCAGATGCCGAGAAGGTCGTCGTTGATCTGGAAGGCGAGTCCAAGGGCCCAGCCAAAGTTTCGGAATCGGCGGATGACCTCTTCGTCGTCGCTGGCCAGGATGGCACCCGACTCTACTGAACCAGAGATCAAGGCGGCAGTCTTACGGCCGATCATCTCGAAGTAGTGCTCAACGCTCTGCATCTCCGTTCGTGCGCTGGCAGCGATATCAATGAATTGCCCTTCGCAAAGACGGAGGCAGGTTTCGTCATAGAGCTTCATCAGACGAAGAACCTTCGTGTCAGAGAAGCCGAGGGTGGTGAGGTGATGTAGGGCGACGCGGCTGATCGTAAAGAGGGCATCACCGGTGTTGATGGCCTGAGGGACACCGTCTCGCACCCACAGCGTGGGGCGACCACGCCGTTCGGCGTCACCGTCTTCAATGTCGTCATGAACGAGCGAGAAGTTGTGCCCGAGCTCGACGGCGGCAGCTCCGGGGAGTGCACGATCCCAATCTGGGGAGATCGATGCGTACGCGAGAAGGCCGAGGAGCGGGCGCATGCGCTTTCCTGGACGCGCGGCCGGATCGGCGTAACCCAAGTGATAGCGAATCTGTTCATACATGGGGGCCGTGATCGGTTCTTCCCATTCAGCGAGCAGCGCAAGGATGGTGCGGTCGGTCGCCGCGACGAGTTCGTCGAGATTCAGGCTGAGCAGGTCGCCACCTACCTCTTGCTGCTGATTGCTCACACGTCCCCCTTACCTTCTGGCCGCCGAGATTGGGCGCGGCGCGGTTGTAGGGCAATGCTACCCTGCGCACCATGCCTGCACGCCAAAGCACCACGTCGCTGGCCGTCGTCACCTCCCGCTTCCGCCTCGGCGAAGCCGATCGCGTGCTGACGCTCCTGTCGGCGACTCGCGGCAAGTTCAAGGCGATTGCGAAGGGGGTTCGCAAGCCGACCAGTCGCCTCGGTGGGGGGGTGGAGCCCTTTGCTGAACTGGATTTGGCCCTGATCACGGGGAGAACCTTCGATACCGTGACCCAGGTTCGCAGCGTTCGAGTCTGGCTCGGCCTACGCAGCCGACTCGGTAGTGCAGCGGTTGCCTGGTACGTCGCAGAGCTCGTGGAGCGGGCGACGAGCGATGAGCAGCCCGAGCCCGAACTCTATGAACTGCTCTTGCATGCCTGGGACCTGCTTGAGTCTGGCGCGCCCGATGCGCTCGTGGCGCGGTGGGCCGAACTCGCGCTCCTCGACGCGGCTGGGCAGGGCCCAGAGCTGGACGTGTGCCTTGCGTGTGGACGAGCCCCTGTCGCCGGGGAAACGCTGCGTTGGGATGAGGAGGGCGCCGGCATCCGCTGCGAGTCACACGCCACCGGGGGGACGTTCTCTAGCGATGCGTTGCGGCTAATGCGCGCACTTCGCCGCTTTGCACCAGAAGAGCTGGTCTCGCTGACGCTACCCCCCGCCCCGCAACGCGAAGTGAGTTGGGCCCTGCGCGGTGCGGTGCATCTCCTCTTCGGCGCCGAGCCGAAGAGCCGGAGTTTCATGGACGAGGTACTGGCACCGTGAGCGGCATGGAGCTGCTGCTTGTTGCGCTCGGTGGCGCGCTTGGCGCAGTGGCGCGCGCGTTGATCGACCAGGCGGTACTGCGCGCCGGTTGGCTCGCCGAGTACGGGACGCTAACCATCAACCTTGTCGGCTCGCTTCTCGCTGGCCTCCTCGTTACGCTGATTGTGGAGCGCTCCGTGATTCCATCAGAACTTCGGCCTCTGCTGATCACCGGTCTCCTGGGGGGATTCACGACCTTCTCGGCGCTCTCTCTACAACTGTCACGACTTATTACATCGGGGGACGCGGTAAGTACAACGCTCTACGCAATTGGATCAGTGGCCCTCGGTGCGCTCTGCGCACTTCTCGGTGCGGCGATCGGGCGCGTTCTGTAATGAGAACGGCCGCGAGGCCGTGCGTCGGTACGGGTGCGAGCTAGGCGGCGACGAAGCCGGTGGTGGTCGCGACGAACCAGATCGCGGCGAGGAGTGCGAGCATCGCGCCGTACGTCAGCAAGATGCGGCGCAGGTCGCGGCGAACGATGGGCATCTCTTCGGCAATCTCTGCGGTAAGTCGCTGCGTTGATGCAGCTCGACTGCCAATTGGCGCGGAGGTTCCCGCAATGACCGGGCTCTTCGGGGCAACGAGCGTCGCCTCATAGGCGGCCGCGGCGGCCTCTTCGGCCGGAGTGAGACCGCGCTTTGGCGCGTCGGCATGCGACTTCAGTTTCGGGCGCTGGTCGGGGCGGAAGCGCTTCTCTCGTTTTGCCATAACTCCTCCTTACAGGATCGTTCGCAGAGGATACCTGACCCAGGTCGAGGGGGGCGGTGGGGGCTGGTAGGATGCAGCCGTGGATAGCCAAGTGCTCCTTGCCATCGGGGTCGCTGGGGTCGTTCTCGCCCTGCTCGCGCTCCTCGTTGCCGTCATTTCCATCCGAGATCTACGCCGCCTTCGGGCTGACTACGCCGCTCTGGTTTCAGGGAGTGCTGCACTGACCGCTGAGCAGCGCTTTGCGCAGCTTTTGGAGCGAGTAGCCCAACAAGGGGCCACGTCGCAGCTGTCGGGGACACGACTCACCGCCCTAGAGTCTGCCGCTCCTAACGCACTGAGTCGCATGGGCCTCATTCAGTTCCAAGCGTTTGAGGATGTCGGAGGCGGACAGAGCTCCGCACTTGCACTGCTCGACGCGGCGGGGAGCGGAGTGGTCATTACTGCGCTGCATGCGCGCGTCGGCACTCGCATTTACGTGAAGCGCGTCATTGAGGGTCGGGGCGAAGGGACCCTGGGTGAAGAGGAGACGGCGGCGATCGCTGCCGCCTTGGCACAGCCTGCCTACAGCGCTCCACAGCGGTGACACCGCGCGCCAAAGGTGCGGGTGAACGCGAAGGGGGATCCCAGATCCCTGTGTGGTCGGGAATCACACCAAAACGCCCAGCCGCGCCAACTCCTGCCATCGCACACCTTGTCGATGATCTAAACGACGAGCAGTACGCCGCTGTCACACACGGTGAAGGTCCACTCCTTGTGGTTGCTGGCGCGGGCACAGGCAAAACGCAAGTCATCACACGTCGCGTGGCTTGGCTCATCGCTGAGAAGCGCGCCGAACCTGAAGAGATCTTGGCACTGACGTTCACTGAGCGGGCGGCCGAGGAGATGCAAGGGCGTGTTGACCGGCTGGTGCCCTACGGCTACGCCACGACGCCGATCAAAACCTTTCATGCGTGGGGCGACGAGCTGCTTCGTGCGAACGCCCATCGACTCGGTCTCTCGGGCGAGCTGCGGGTGCTTGGACGAGCCGAGGTGGTGCTGCTGCTCCGCGAACACCTCTTCGAGCTCGGCCTCAAGCGCTTCCTACCCCTCGGCGACCCGACAAAGTTTCTCGGTGATATCGCCGGCTACTTCTCGCGTGCCAAGGATGAGGCGCTCGGACCCGATGCGCTTCAAAGTTTTGCGGCTGACCTTACGGCGCGTGCCGGCGAGGCGCGAAGTGCCGCAACGACAACCGCCGACCTTGACCTGAAGCGCAACCTTGCCTCGTATGCCGATGCGGTGGATCTTCTCGCCGTTGAGCACGAGGAACTCAGCGCGGCCCTACGAACCTATCGAAAGATTTTGAATGAGCGAGGCCTTCTCGATTTTGGTGACCAGGTGTTGCGCGCCTATGAGCTGCTCCGTGACGACCCACTGGTTGCCGCCCGTGTCCGAGATCAGCACCGCTGGATTCTGGTGGACGAATACCAAGACACCAATCGGTTACAGGGGGCGCTCGTTGATCTTGTCGCAGAAGGGCGCCGAAATCTGACCGTTGTCGGCGATGACGATCAGTCAATCTATCGATTCCGTGGGGCGGCAATCAGCAACATTCTGAATTTCACTGAGCGGTATTCCGACGCGAGCAAGGTGGTTCTGACGAAGAACTACCGCAGCACGGGCTCCGTGCTCACCGCCGCGCGACGTCTGATTCGCTTCAACGACCCGCATCGACTTGAAGTTCGCCTCGGCATCTCAAAGGAGCTCACCCCAGAGGGAATGCCCGGCGATGCGCCTCCAGTCACCTTCCGCCGCTTCAGCACCACGGCGAATGAGGCCGATTGGATCGCCGCCGAGATCCGCGACTCTATTGCGGGGGGTCGGCGGGCCCGCGATCATGCGGTGCTCGTGCGCGCGAACGTTGATAGCGTGGAGGTTAGCCGCAGCCTAAACATGCTCGGTATTCCGTGGCGCTCAAGCGGTGCCGCCGGCCTCTACGATCGCCCCGAGGTGCGCCTCCTCTTGGCGGGCCTGCGCCACGCGGCTGACCCAGATGCTGCGGCGCCACTCTTCCTCATCGCGGCAGAGTCGCGCTTCAAGGTGCCGCCCACGATCCTGGCCGCCGCCGTTGGGAAGTCGCGCCGCGACCACGCCTCGCTGCGCGAGAGCCTTGCAACGGTTGGGGCGGGGCACGAGGCCACCGAGCGGCTCCTGGAACGTCTCGCCGGAGTGGTGCAAGAGAGCGTGGAGCGCACGAGCGGCGAGGTGCTCTATCGCTGGCTGCGTGAATCAGGTCTACTCGCCGAGCTCACCCGCGAAGCAACGCCAGAGTCCGACGAGCGAATTCGCAACATCGGACGCCTCTTCGATGTGGTTCGCTCCCGCAGCCGACTCCTGGAGCTCGATCGCGCCCCATTCCTGGTGCGCTACCTCGAGGAGCTCGGTGAGGCGGGGGATGACCCGTCAGCCGCCGATGTTGATCCCGACCTTGATGCGGTCGCGCTCTTGACCATCCACCAGGCGAAGGGGCTGGAGTTCCCCGTCGTCTTTGCCGCGAACCTCGTTGAGGGGCGCTTCCCGGCCAAGGGTCGACCGCCGCGTCTCGCGCTTGCTGCAGAACTTGGCGGCTCTGATGATGTGGTGCCGCGTGATCCTCGTGCCCCAGAAGGACCAACCGAGGCCGACGAAGAGGCGCTACGTGAGGAGCGACGCCTCGCCTATGTTGCGCTGACCAGGGCCTGCGAGCGCCTGGCGCTCACCGCTGCAGAGCGGAGCAGTGGTGGCGTACGACCGCGTAAGGTCAGCCGATTCGTTGCTGAGGCACTTGACCTCAGTCGAGAGCAACTGGAAGAGTTCCCCCTGACGGGTGAGCCGACCTCCAGGATTGACGGGCTCGCCATCATCGCCCCGCCGCTCCCCGTGCTCCCCGTGCGTGAACCTGGGGCGGGGGAGAGCGCGCCACTCACGTTGAGCTTCACGGCGATTGAGGCCTTCATTGCCTGCCCACTGCGCTACCACTATCAGCAACGCCTCCGCATTCCACTGCCGCCGCATCACTCTGCAACGTACGGCGCCGCGATGCACGCCGCCGTCGCCGAGTTCCATCGTGGGCAGATGGTGGGCGCGCCACCACAACTCAACGAGCTCTACGCTGCTCTGGAGCGTAGTTGGCAGAGTGCCGGCTTCCTTTCGCGCAGCCATGAAGAGGCCCGCCATACGGCGGCGCAGGAGGCGATCGCACGATTCCGCAGTGAGGAGATTGCGACGGGCCACACACCGGCCTATGTTGAGAAAGACTTCTCGTTTGAACTCGGTGGCCACAAGATTCGCGGCCGTTGGGATCGCGTCGATGTGCAGGCGCTCCCGCCCGAAGGTCGCAGTGCACCGATCCCAACCATTGATGTGCCAGGCGACGTCGTGCGCCCAACCCTGCCGCTCGGCGACGATGAGTGGGTGGTGGTCAGCGATTACAAGACGGGCGGGCGCGATGATGACGACGCAAGTCGCAAGCGGGCGAAAGAGTCACTGCAGCTGCAGCTCTACGCGCTGGCCTGGCGCGCCATAACAGGGCGACTCCCTGATGAGGTGAGCCTGCGTTTCCTTGACACCGGCCGCGTTGCCACCGTGCCGGTAGAGCCGAAGCGCATCCTTAAGGCGCGCGAGCTGATCGTGGTTGCAGCGGAGGGGATCCTCGGCGGCGTCATGGATCCAAAGCCAGAACTCATGACCTGCACCTACTGCTCGTATCGTGAGCTCTGCCCAGCATCGAAGGCTCCGGCGGGGCGCCCCGCATGACACTCCGTGATGGAGAGCGACGCAACACTACAGAGCAGCTTGAGCTGCCACTCGATCAACAGCCCAGCGCGCCGTTTGTGGGAAAGGTGCTGCGCACCGTCGCCACGCCGCCGACACCGCCACGCATTCCCGCGGGAGATCAGCGCCTGATTCGCCTCCTCGGCAGCGGCGCGCTCTTTGCAGCGCTGGCCACCATCGGTGGCGCACTGACGATTGATCCTGTTGTCGAGCCAACGCGCGCCCTTGCCGTTGCAGCTGCACTGGCCCTCACCGTGGCGCTCGGGCTCACGGCACTTCTTCTCCTGCGCTCGTTCCAGGGGCATCCAGGTGTCTGGCGCGTGCGCCGGCGCCGGAGCGTGCGGCGTGGGCTCTTTGTTGGTGGCCTCGTCGGTGGGTATCTCGCCCTGCGCATTATTGGTCTTGGCGGCCCAACGGGGTTCCTCATCGCTGCTGCCCTCATCGCCGTGGCTGAGGTGGCGATCTCACGCAGCGAGATTGATTCCGTATAGGCCCCAAATCCGCCCCTGGGGCGGTGTAGGATTGGCGCGCGCCCTGCTGGACGTCGGCTCGCACCGGCGGCGCATCTGAGCGAGATGGTGACCAACATGAGCCCGAACACCCCACCCTTTGCTGCCTCTCTTGCCGCGCTCGGCTGGAACGGCACCCCGGAGCAGCGTGACCCACTTGACCGCCCGTCCTACGTCGGGCCCGTCAGCTTCTCCCAACTTCCATGGGTTGAAGATGTCGCGGAGATTCGTCGTCGCAACGCGGACATCGCAATCATCGGCGCCCCATTCGACGATGCGGTTACCCACCGGCCTGGCACCAGGTTCGGCCCTCGGGCGATTCGAGAGGCCCAGTACCAGACTGGCACCCTGCACTCACTGCAGGTGGGAGTTGAGCCCTTTACCGCGCTCACGGCCGTGGATGCTGGTGACGCGCTCGTCTACCCAGGGCGACTGGAGTACGGCCACGGTGCCATCTATCGCAAAGTGCGTGAAGTTGCTGAAACAGGTGCGATCCCCATTGTGCTCGGCGGCGACCACTCCATCACCTGGCCGAACGCAACGGCAATAGCCGAGATGCGTTGGCCGCAGCGCATCGGCATCGTGCACTTTGACGCCCATGCAGACGCATCGATTGACGGGTATGGGTCGCTGCACAGCCACGGGTCCCCGATGCGCCGCCTCATTGAATCGGGTGCGGTGCTGGGTAAAAACTTCGTGCAGGTTGGCCTGCGCGGTTACTTCCCCGATTCGGAGACGCTCGGCTGGATGCGAGAGCACGGCATGCGCAGCCACTTTATGACCGAGATTGAAGAGCGGGGCTCAGAGGCGGTGATCGCAACGGCGATCGCCGAGGCACTCGACGGGCCAGACGCGATCTGGATCAGCCTCGACATTGACGTGGTCGATCCGGGTCTTGCGCCAGGAACGGGCACACCAGAGCCAGGCGGAATGCTCTCACGCGAACTTCTCCGCGGGCTCCGCCAGATTGCGGCACAGGTCCCGATCGCGGGAATGGACATTGTTGAGGTTTCACCCCCGTACGACTGGGCTGAGTCAACGGCAATGATCGCCAACCGCGCCGCCCTTGAGGTGATCAGCGCGCTGGCGAAGCGCAAGGAGTCCGGCGAGACGATTCGTTGGGAACCCTCCCGCTGAGCGAAACCGCATCCGAGATACGGAGCCGCCTCCTCGCCGACGAACGCGACTTATCCGCGGCCGCCGATGGAGATCTGGCGTACTGGCGGAGTGTGGCTGGGGAATCCACCGGGCCGTACCTGGAGATTGGCTCGGGGGCAGGGCGAATCCTGACCGCGCTCGGTGTTTCGGAGCGGCAGCTCATCGGCATTGATCTTGATCAGGTGGCACTGGCGTTCGCCGCAGAACGGGCGCCGCTGGCCGAGTGGATTTGTGCCGATGGGCGTCACTGGGGTCGCGCAGGGTGGAAGGCGAGCCTCGTCATTCTTGGTGGCGATCTGCTCTCGTTGATCACCGCTCCCGATGACCTTGAATCGCTCTTGCGGACCGCAGCACGGCACTGCGCACCTGGTGGGCAGGTGGGGATCGACGCCACACTGATGGATCCAGAACTATTCAAAAACGAGGTGGAGGGTGCGTGGGGGATAGATTTGGAGCGCGCCGATGTTGACCTCGGCGTGATCCGACGCGAGAGCCGCATCACGCCTGACCCGCATTCGCGTATGAACACCGTGCTGCTTGAGATTCGCCATCGGCAGGTTGGCGCTGACGGCAGCCTTACGGTGATCTATCCCGATCGTGCGCCATTCGCGATTCGCGCCTGGCAGCCAGAAGAGGTTCGAGCACTTGCCGCCGCGGCCGGTCTACGCGTGACGAGGGTTGGCGCTGACGATCGCCTGCGTTGGCTGCTACGGTCAGCGAATGAGTGATTCACGCCCGATCGGGCTCTTTGATTCTGGGATCGGCGGACTCAGCGTCCTGCGCGAAGTGCAGGCGCGCCTCCCCGCCGAATCCACCATCTATATCGGCGATAGCGCACGTCATCCATTCGGCACGAGGAGCGATGCCGAGGTGCGCACGTTTGCCGAAGAGCTCAGCGATGAGCTGGTAGCACGCGGCGTGAAGGCGATCATCATCGCCTGCAATACCGCCACAGCCGTCGCGCTTGAGCACCTTCGCGAGCGGCACCCGTCCACGCCGATCATCGGCGTCATTCGACCTGGAGCGGCCGCCGCGGCGCTGGCGACACGAACTGGCAGGGTTGGCGTGCTGGCGACTGTCGCAACGGTGCGATCGCGGGCCTACTTCGCCGCGATCAAGGATGAGAACCCTGCGACGCGGGTGATTGAGCGTGCCGGCTCTGAGCTCGTTCCACTCATTGAATCTGGTCTCACGAACACCCAAGAGATGAGCGACGCCATCCACGCGGCGATTGACCCGTTTCTCGCTGGTGAGCCGGGCGATCGAATTGACACACTCCTGCTCGGTTGCACGCACTTCCCGTTGATCCGCGGCGCGATCGACGCGGCCCTCGGTGCCCCGATCGCCGTCGTTGATTCGGCGGCAGCGACAGCAAGTTTCCTGCAGGAGATCATCTCGGTGAATGGACTCGAAGCACCAGGGTCAAGTCGAGGGACAGCGGCTGACCCAGGTCACCTGGGGCACGCTGCACCAGCATCCGGACCCGTACGCCCAGAGCACCAAATCTTTACGACGGGAGATCCTGCCGTGGTCGATGCGCTTGCCATCCGACTCTTCGGTGAGGGCGCGCCACGCGCCCAGCAGATCAGCCTAGGTGCGAAGCGCGGCTAGCGACTCTCGAGGGCGGGCAGAATCGAACGCACGATCTCGGCGGCGTTCTTTGAGGCAAGGGCCAGATACTCCCAGAAGCTGAGCGTGGCATCGCCGTCGCCCGCGTCGCTCACGCTACGAATGACGAGCCACGGGATGTCGTGCGTTCGTGCTGCATAGGCGATCGCAGCCCCCTCCATCTCAACGAGATCTGCAGAGCTACGGGCGGCAATCGCGTCACGAACCTTCTGGTCCGCTACGAACCAGTCGCCAGTGGCGATGCGGCCGCGACGGAGGTTGATCCCGAGACGCTTCGTCGTTGGCGTGGCGGCGCTGAGAGCAGCCGTGACGAGCTCAGCGTCTGCAACCAGAAGCGGGTCGCCCTTTGATGGAATATCTGCACCGTAACCGAAGAGTCGAAAGCCATCGGCCTCTGCCGCGGCAAAGTCATGCTGGAGGACGCCATCAGCGAGTAGAACGTCGCCAACGCGATACCCCGCATGCAGGGCGCCGGCAGAGCCGACCGAGATGACACAGCGCGGTTGCACAGCCAGGGCGGCGGTGACGGCGACGACAGAGGCGACCTTGCCAACGCCGCAACGCAAGAGGGCGACTGGATGTGTATCGATTCGGCCGACGAGCAGCGCGCCATCGGCGAGGCCAGGGAGCGCGAGCGACACCAGGTCACTGGCAAGCGCCTCAAGGGCGGCGCGCTCCTCGCTGAGTGCGGCGGCGATGAGCGTGGGGCCCGAAGGGCGGAGGTGCTGCTGCATGGGGGTAGGATAGCGGGGTGGATCTGCCTGACGTAACCAGCGCACCGTTGCCGCGACGTCGCAGCATCTTCACGCTCGCCCTCGCACTCTCGCTTGCCGCGGCGTGTGGCACCTCCGCCGCACCTTCAGGCGCGAGCGCGGATCCTTCGCCGAGTGCAATTCTCTCGCCGGCGAGCGATAGCCGCAGCCCGCTCATCCCCATCGCCGGATACCGCAGCACCCTCACCGCGCTCACGAGCGCAGGAGTGGCGCGGCTTGCCGAGATTGGCGGCAAGCAACCGATCACCAAGCTCGTCCTTATCTCGCCAGAGTCCACCGCAATCCTTGAGGCGCTTGGTCTCTCCGCCGCATCCATCGCATCTCGGCTGACGCTTGTCGCCGATCGCACCGCTCTAAAGGCGGCGCTCGCCGCCGATGAAAAGGCGGCCGGGTTCGTGCGACTCGCCGCGCTGGAGCCGGCGCTCCGGACCCTCACGTGGGAGGGGGCCGCAATCGTTGGCGTGCATCACGTCGGGTCACTGGCAGAGTGGCCGCTCCGCGCCGAACTCCCGGTTGACCCAACGATCCCTGCAGAGTGGCTCAGTGGACCGCTTGCCTACGACCCTGCAACGGCGTGGACGCTCGCGGCTGGTGGCGACATCCTGCTCGATCGTGGCGTTTCCGCCAACGCTAAGCGTTCGAAGCGGGGCGCTGATTCACTCTTTGATGGGGGCGTCGCCGACATTACGGGCACAACGTGCTGTAGCCAGTTCGGCGTCCCGCGCGTCGCTGCACGGTATGTGGGCAGTGGCGGAATCAACGGTCTCATGCGCACACTCTTTCAGGATGCCGATCTCGCTATTGCGAACCTCGAGTCACCAACGCCGAAGAAGTGGCGACAACACAACTCAGGGACAACCTTCACCGGAAATCCCGCACTCCTGCGAGTGCTGAAAGAGGCAGGGTTTGATTTCCTCTCACTCGCCAACAATCATGTTGGTGACGGCGGGATCACACGAATCCCAGAGACTGTTGCCGCAGTTGCCGCTGCGGGTATGCACAGCGGCGGCGCCGGGGCAAACCTCGCCGAGGCGCAGCGCCCATGGTTAACCGAGGTGGGCGGCATTACCGTCGGAATCGTCGCTGTCGATCAAGTGAACCCCAGCTATCACGCGCGGGCCAACCGAGCGGGGAGTGCCCCGATCGGCGTGCTTGAGATGCGTTCCTCAATCGCCGCAGCGCGTGCCGCTGGCGCAGACTTCGTCATTGTCTTCCCGCACTGGGGCCTGGAGTTCCAGGCACAGGCGACGGCGTCGCAGCGGCGCTTTGCCAAGAAGGCCATTGAGGCAGGTGCCGACATGATCCTCGGATCGCACTCCCATTGGGCTAGTGCGATGGAGATCATTAGCGGAAAGCCGGTCTTCTACTCCATGGGGAACTTCGTGTTTGATCAAAACTGGTCGGTTGAGACGTCCGAGGGGATCGTGATCGAGTCAACGTTCGCTGGTGCGCGGCTCGTCAGCACGCGTATGTTGCCGACCGTCATTCTGAATCAGTCGCAACCAAACTTTGTTGATGCCGCGACCGACGGCGTGCCGATCCTGGACCGCGTCTGGAAGGGTTCGAAGGGGCTGCCTCGCTGGTAACCCGGACCTGACGTTGCTAGGAGTCGAGCGACTCGTTCTTCTCTAGGTCCACGACAGCGGTTCGTAGTCCGATCGGTTCACGCCCCGAGAGCAGCGCTTCAGCGATGGCAAGGTCGGGGTCTTCCTCCTCGCCCTCATCTGCGGCGTGGGCGCCTTCCCCCTCGTGGGCGAGCAGCCGGGTCTCACCCTCTTCCGATGAGACACCAACCGCGGCCACAAGGCGAGAGTCCAGGGCGGCGGCAAAGTCGTGCTCGCGTTCCAGTTCTGCGGCAATTGCCTCAATGAGGGTCTCCTCGGTAAAGGTCTCAATCACCCGACTTCGGGCAGTCTCAACCATCGCCAGGAACTCGCTTGCGGCAAAGGCCTCGTCATGGGCGAGGGTTATGCCGATGGCAAGCTCGTCGTCTGCCTCATGAAGTTCATAGAAGTACACGCCGCGCAGGCTATCACCCCGCACCGCGCCCCTGCTTGACGCCATTCGGTGGGGCACGGAAACTTGATCCATGAGGACCCTAATCCGTCGCCGCACCAGCACCACGCGAAGTGCACTGATCTTCCTCGGGCAGGCGTTGATCGTGACGCTCTTCGTGGTCGAGTTCGGACGCAACCTCATCGGTGTGATTCAAGTCAACACCCGTCTGGCGCAACTGCGCGACGAAACCGCCGCGCTTCAGGCTCGAGCCGATGCGCTGACGGCTGAGCGCCTCCTCCTTGATGATGCCGCCTTCCTTGAGCTGGTTGCGCGAGGTTATAGCCTCGGTTCACCCGTTGAACGACCGTTTGTTCTAGCGGCTGACGCGGCGCCACTCCCAGAAGATGCTCCTGGTTCTGCAGCACGACGGCTGGCCCCTGAGGCTCCTACCCGCTCAACGCTCGATGCCTGGCTTGATCTACTCCTCGGGAGCTAAGCGGAACTACCTCTTCGGGTCCCCGAAGATTGTCCAGTGCCACGCCTTCTCGGCCTCGCCCGTGATCTCAATCGCGACGTGCTTGATCTGCGTGTACTCCTCAAAGGAGTAGCGGCTGAGATCTTTGCCGAATCCTGACTGCTTGAAGCCGCCGTGCGGCATCTCGCTCAGGAAGGGGAGATGGTCGTTGATTAACACCGCACCAAAGTTGAGGGCGGCCGCCATGCGGTGAGCGCGAGCAACATTGCCCGTCCAGCAGCTGGCGGCAAGGCCATACGGCGTGTCGTTCGCGAGCGCAATGGCCTCTGCTTCGTCGCCGAACGGGAGCGCGACGAGAACTGGGCCGAAGACCTCCTGCCGCACGATTTCACTTGATTGCTTCGCGTCGACGATGAGGGTCGGCGCAAAGTAGGCACCCTCTGCAGGAAGGCCGCTCGGCTGCGCGCTACCGCCAATCACAACCCGTGCGCCAGCAGCAACAGCGCGGTCAACGAAGCCGGCGACGCGATCGCGATGTTTTCGCGAGATAAGCGAACCGAGGTCAGTCGTTGGATCAAACGGATCACCGATCCGCACCTGCGCGCTGAGCTCAGCAATGCGGGCCACGAGACGATCAAAGATGTCTGCTTGGGCGTACAGGCGCGTTGCCGCTGTGCAATCTTGACCGCCGTTCACGAAGGCACCTGCGACAGCTCCGCGTGCGGCGGCTTCAATGTCGGCATCGGCAAAGACAACGAACGGCGCCTTCCCGCCAAGCTCCAGGTGCAGCCGCTTGAGGGTTGGTGCACCTGCAGCCATCAGCTCACGACCGGTTGCGCTGTCGCCGGTGAGGGCGATGATGTCGATGCGTGGATCGGCGGCGAACTGTGCACCGATTTCCGCACCTGGTCCGGTGACAACGTTGACAACTCCAGCCGGGAAACCTACCTCACGGGCCAACTCGGCAAGTCGTAGTGCGGCGAGCGGCGTGGCACTGGCTGGTTTCATCACCACGGTGTTGCCTGCCGCCAGCGCGGGTGCCGCCTGCCAGACCGCCATGGCGAGCGGATAGTTCCACGGCGCGATAAGGGCGGCCACGCCGATCGGCTCGCGCCGAATCATGGAGGTGTGGTTGCCGGTGTATTCACCGGCGGCGATCCCTTCGGGGGCGCGCAGGATTCCGGCGAAGTAGCGCAGGTGATCAACAACGGCGGGAATGTCTCCATCGCGGCGAAGCTTGCGTGCGGTACCCGTCTGCCACACCTCAAGATCGGCGAAGTGGTCGGCCTCGCGTTCAACCGCATCGGCGAGCGCAAGGAGGAGTCGCGCACGCTCGGCGGGGAGCGTCGTGCGCCAGCCGCCAGTATCGAACGCACGGCGGGCGGCAGCAATGGCGGCATCCACATCGGCGGCCGACGCGTGTGGGATCTCACCGATCGCTGCGCCCGTGGCGGGATGGCGCAGGGTGAAGGTGCGCCCGCTGGTCGCCCCACGCGAGGCACCGTCAATCAGCATCGTCGGGGCGAACGGTGGAGCGGCCTGCGGTGGACGGGTTGTCATGCGCGAAGGGTAGGCGATACGTCGCGTCGCTGGAAGTGGTCGGCGCGCTAGGATGCACCAATGCCAAGTGATCAGACTCCGAAGGGCGCCGCACCACGACGCACGACTGCGCGTGCCGCCAGCGTGACAACTCCCGCCCCCGCCGCGACCGTGGCCCCAGCCAGCTCAGGTCTCGCCGGCAGCAGCCCATGGGCCTACGCCCCGGCGCCAGAGTCTCGCGAAATCGTCACGATCCGCCAGCGCTACGGCCTCTTCATTGATGGGAAGGAGCGCGCCCCGTCAGGGGGCGAGGTCACCATCACCTACAACCCAGCCACCGAGGAGCCCCTCGCCGAGATCGCAAAGGGGACCCCCGCCGACGCCGATCGCGCCATTGAGGCGGCCGATCGCGCCTACCGCAAGGTCTGGTCGAAGCTGCACCCCCGCGAACGGGCCAAGTATCTCTATCGCATCAGCCGCATCCTGCAGGAGCGCAGCCGCGAGTTCGCCGTCACCGAAACGATGGACTCCGGAAAGCCGATCCGTGAGTCGCGTGACGTGGATGTGCCGCTCGCAGCCGCACACTTCTGGTACTACGCCGGTTGGGCCGACAAGCTCGAGTACGCAGTGCCGGGTCGCCGACCGGAGGCACACGGCGTCGTCGGGCAGGTGATCCCGTGGAACTTCCCACTCTTGATGCTGGCGTGGAAGATCGCCCCAGCACTCGCCGCAGGGAACACCGTGGTGCTGAAGCCCGCCTCCACGACGCCACTCACCGCGCTCCTCTTCGCCGACGTCTGCCGCCAGGCGGAACTTCCAGATGGCGTCGTCAACATCGTCACCGGCCCCGGCAGCACCGGCATGTCGATCGTCACCGACCCGCGCGTCGCCAAGGTCGCCTTCACCGGCAGCACCTCAGTTGGCGTCACGATCGCCAAGGGGATCGCCGGGCAGGGGAAGGGTCTCACCCTTGAGCTCGGCGGCAAGGCGGCCAACATCGTCTTTGAAGATGCCGCGCTCGATCAGGCGGTCGAAGGCGTCGTCAACGGCATCTTCTTCAACCAGGGCGAGGTCTGCTGCGCCGGCAGTCGCCTTCTCGTTCAGGAATCCATCGCAGAAGAGTTCCTCGCACGACTGCGTGATCGCATGTCGATGCTGCGCATCGGCGATCCGATGGATAAGAACACCGACGTTGGCGCAATTAACTCAAAGTCGCAGATGGAGACGATTGGTGAGCTGGTCGCGAGCGGCGTCGCCGAGGGCGCCCAGATCTGGCAGCCAGCGTGTGACCTCCCAACGCGCGGCTGGTTCTTCCGCCCAACGCTCTTCACCAACGTGGCGCAGAGCCATCGCATCGCTCGCGAAGAAATCTTTGGGCCAGTCTTGGCCACCATCACCTTCCGCACCGTTGCTGAGGCAATTGAGAAGGCGAACAACACGGCGTACGGTCTCTCCGCCGGCATCTGGACAGAGAAGGGGAGTCGCATCCTGCAGGTCGCTAGCGCGCTCAAGGCGGGCGTCGTCTGGGCCAATACGTTCAACCGATTCGATCCAACCGCGCCGTTCGGTGGCTACAAGGAGTCTGGTTACGGACGCGAGGGTGGCATGCAGGGTCTCCACGCTTACCTGAGGAGCTCCTAGTCATGGGGAAGAAGTCGAAGCGCACCGAGAAGCTCAACCTCCCGCTGACGATTGAGCCGCCTGAGAACTCCGATCGACTTGAGGTGCGCCGCACCGCGAAGCTCTACATCGGTGGCGCGTTTCCGCGCAGCGAATCGGGTCGCAGCCGCGAGGTTCAACTCGCGAAGGGCGGCGTTGCCAACATTGCTGGCGGTTCGCGCAAGGACCTTCGCGAGGCAGTCCGCGTTGCACGCATTGCTGCCGAACCATGGGCAGCCCGCACCGCCATGGTTCGCGGACAGATTCTCTATCGCGTTGCCGAACTGATGGAGGGACGCGCGGCACAATTCCGCGACGACCTGATCAACCACGGCGCATCAAAGTCCGACGCCGCCGCCGAGGTCTCAGCCGCGATCGATCGCATGGTCTGGTACGCGGGCTGGCCCGATAAGCTCTCTGCTGTGCTGGGCGGCACCAATTCCGTCGCCTCGTCACACTTCGTCTTCACCCTGCCAGAACCAACTGGTGTCATCGCCGCCATCGCACCCGAAGCCTCCCCGCTCCTTGGCCTCGTCTCGCGTCTCGGCGGCATCCTTGCGGGTGGCAATGTGGCGATTGTCCTTGCGAGTGAATCTGCCCCACTCCCAGCGGTCACCCTTGCCGAAACGCTCGCTGTGAGCGACGTGCCAGCGGGCGTGGTGAACATCCTCACCGCGCGCCGAGCCGAGCTGTTACCACACCTGGTGCGCCATGCAGATATCGATGGCTATGACCTGTGGGGCTGTCCAGACGAGCTCCTCGTCGAGGCGGAGCAGGGTGCGGCCGAGCATGTCGCCCGCGTGGCGCGACGCCCGCATGGGGTGAAGGATCGCGCCGACGCCTTTGATGGCGAGCGTGGCGAACGCATCGACGGTATTACCGCCTTCCTCGAGATGAAGACCGTCTGGCACCCGATCGGCTCCTAACCGACGCAACCGCGCCCGTACGGCGCAGCAGCCAGAATGCGCTAGTCGAGGGTGAAGTCGTCCGGATCGGCGTAGGCGCCCGTCACCTCTTTTTCGAGCTGCATCAGCAGGTCATTCACCAGGCTCGATGCGCCGAAGCGGAAGCGGTCGGGGGTGAGCCAATCTGGGCCGAGCGTCTCATGAACGACCACCAGGTATTGGATCGCCTCTTTCGCCGTGCGAATGCCACCCGCGGGTTTCATGCCGACGACCTTGCCGGTGCGGTTCCAGTGCTCGCGAATCGTTTCGAGCATGACGAGGGTGACGGGGAGTGTCGCCGCCGGTGTGACCTTCCCCGTGGAGGTCTTGATGAAGTCGCCGCCAGCGGCAATCGCCAGTGCCGATGCGCGGCGTACGTCGTCGTAGGTGCCCAGCTCACCGGTTTCAAGGATGACCTTCAGGTGCGCAGGGCCGCAGGCCTCCTTTATGGCAACGATCTCATCCCACACCTTGGCGTAATCACCAGCAAGGAATGCGCCGCGGTCGATCACCATGTCGATCTCGTCGGCGCCAGCGGCAACAGCGTACTTGGTCTCAGCAATCTTCAGGTCGATCCACGAACGTCCGCTCGGGAAGGCGGTGGCAACAGCGGCGACTTTGACGCTGCTCCCCTTGAGCGCCTCTTTCGCCACACCGACAAGGTCGGGGTAGCAGCAGAGCGCCGCGACCGAGGGCATCGACGGATCTCCCGGTAGCGGGCGCATCGCCTTCGTCGCCAGCTGGCGGATCTTCCCCGGCGTGTCTTTCCCTTCAAGGGTGGTGATGTCGCACATGCTCAGCGCGAGGCGCAGCGCCCACACCTTTGAGGCCTTCTTGATCGAGCGCGTCTTCAGGGTGGCGACGCGCTCCTCAATGCCAATACGGTCAACCGGAGTCGCGTCGCGGAGCCAAGCTCCGAGCGCTCGTGAATCTGTCGCAACCGGCAATGAAGAGGTCATACGGGGGAGTATCCTCTCTCTCGCCGAGATGCGCACACGGGTGCGCAGCCTGCGAAACAGTGAGAAGGGAGGAGTGCCATGGAGTTCCAACGTCCCGACGATGCACGCCGCCTTTTCTTTGAGATGCCGAAGCCAGAGCTGCATCTCCATCTCGATGGTTCACTGGATCCTGCGCTGGCACTCGAACTAGCGGCAACGCGCAACGTTGATGCCCCGCGGGATTGGGCAGGGATGCGCGCCGCGCTGGTCGCCCCCGAGCGCTGTGCCGATCAGGCCGATCTGCTCCGCGCATTCGACCTGCCAATCGCCCTTCTGCAAGATACCGAGGCGCTTGATCGCGCCGCCGAGCAGTTGGTACGCGTCAAGGCGGCAGAGAACGTTGCCTACCTTGAGATTCGCTGGGGGCCACACCTTCATACGGCGAAGGGGCTCACGCAGTCACAGGTGATCGCCGCCGTTGCGGCAGGGGCGCGCCGCGCAGCAGCAGCGACTGGCATTGAGGTGCGTCTGATCATCACCGCCCTCCGCTCCCACTCACTGGAAGAGAATCGCAACCTCGCAACTGCCGCAGTCGCCGCACAAGACATCGGGGTCGTTGCCTTCGATCTTGCTGGGCGAGAGGCGGCATTCCCTGACCCACTCACCTTCAAAGAGTCCTTCGACATCGCGCGTAACGGTGGGCTCGCCATCACCCTCCATGCGGGGGAGTGGGGTGGCGCTGCACAGGTGCGCCGTGCGCTTGAGGTGCAGCCCGCGCGTATCGCGCATGGCGGCGTCGCCGTGGACGACCCAGCCCTCTGCGCCGAGCTTGCCGCGCGCAACGTCTCGCTCGATCTCTGCCCCACGAGCAACACGCAGGCCGCCATTGTTCCGGGCTACGGCGATTTTCCAATTGCCGAACTGCGTCGGCGCGGCGTGCCGATCACCCTCAATACCGACGACCTCGTGGTGAGCGATGTCACCCTCTCAGAGGAGTACCTCTATGTGCATCGTCGACTTGGCCTCACCATTACAGACCTGATTGCCCTGGCGCGAAACGGCTACGACTTCGCCTTCGTGGACCAGGGAACCAAAGTCCGTCTCAGGAACGCCCTGGAATCGTGGTTGACGCAGCGGGGTATGTAACAGAGGCGCAACCTTGTCCCTCTACCCAACTGCAATACGTGCGCATATCGCGCCGTTATGAGGCACAATGCCGCCACGGTCAGCGAATGGCTGACCCGCTCGGCGCCGTGGGCGTCTGAGCAAAAGGAATTAGCGGAGGGCTACATACATATGAAGACGCGAATGTTCGCGCTCCTCACCATGCTGGTGCTCGTCGTCGTCGCCTGCGGCGGTTCAACGACCCCAGCGGCCTCAGAGTCGCCTGCAGCGGCCTATAAGGCCTGCGTCGCGTTCGACACCGGCGGCTTGGGCGACAAGGGCTTCAACGACTTGGCGAAGAAGGGTCTCGACGACGCTGCAGCGGCCGGTTTTGAAACCGCCTACGCAGAGGCCGCGGGCGCTTCTGACTACGAGTCAAACATCCAGCGCCTGATCGATGAGGGCTGCCAGTCAATCGTCGTGGTCGGCTTCACCCAGACGGGTGCAGCAGTTGCTGCGACGAAGGCAAACCCAGAGGTTGCGTTCGCGCTGATCGACGGCACGTGGAATCCACTCGGTGACGATTACACCGATGGAACCGCAGATGACAACGGCGCATATCCTGCGAACTTCACTGGCATCACATTCAATGTGAACGAGTCAGGGATGCTCGCCGGCTACCTCGCCGCAGGGATGTCCAAGACCGGCAAGGTCTGCACCTACGGTGGTGGACAGTTCCCAGGCGTGACCTACTTCATGGACGGCCTTGATGCAGGTATCGCTTATTACAACGAGAAGAACAGCGCCAGCGTGGCACTGCTCGGCTGGTCCGCAAAGGACCAGAAGGGCACCTTCATCAACGGCGACAACCCATGGGGCGACCCAGCGAAGGGCGCAGAGCTCGCAAAGAGCTTCTACGACCAGGGTTGTGACGTTGCGAATCCTGTCTCCGGTTCAACCGGCAACGGGACGTACGAGTTCATGATGAAGAAGGGTGCCTACTCGATCGGTGTTGACACCGACCAGGCGCTTTCGCTTCCGCAGTACGCAGGCACGCTCATGACCTCAAACCAGAAGGGTATTGATGTCGCCGTGCTTGATACGTTCAAGAAGAATCAGGGGGGCGACCTCGGTGGTGAGGACGTCGTCGGGACGCTTGCCAATGGTGGCGTGCTGATCTCCCCGTATCACGATCTTGATTCGGCAATCTCTGCAGAGCTGAAGGCCGCGGTC
>Ga0214921_10002276_pt1 | contig 31436 bp, 31 predicted proteins | sample LL1505_MetaG_FD_177992 | JGI IMG/M metagenome (GOLD analysis project Ga0214921, IMG submission 177992) | Freshwater microbial communities from Lake Lanier, Atlanta, Georgia, United States - LL-1505 | ecosystem: Environmental > Aquatic > Freshwater > Lake | place: USA: Georgia | collected... | reverse complement strand
TCCTCTCGCCACATGGCCTTGGTACCGCAAAGCGTGTCTTTCACAGGCTGGCCCAATAACCATGAGAAGATCAGACTAAAGCCCTTATTCGCACACAAGTTTGCAAATTGCATGGCTTGATCGTCCATCGGGTAAACAAGCCGCACACCGTTTGCGAAATCGGCTTTTCTTGACGCAAGGACTTCGATGTATTTTGGAAGGTCTTCGGGCGGCATGGTTAGATCTGCATCCAAGATCGTAACAATATCCCCCTTTGCATGCGCGAAGGCCTCCCTTACAGCGTTACCTTTGCCTTTACCCGTTTGTTTGAGCTTAACTATTCGACCAGCGTGAAAGACGTCTGGCAGATGTTGAATAACTTGCCAGGTGTTGTCGGTGGAGTTGCCCTCAATTATAATTAGCTCAGTCTCCTCACCAAGTCGCGGCACGCGCTCGAGGACATCCCTGATGCTTCCTGCCTCATTACGGGCGGGAACTACGACGCTTACCAACTTGGGCTCCCGACGTGGGAGATTTGCCCGTCGAGCAACTAAAAATATGGTAAGGCAAGCCCACGGAAACAACGGTGAGAGCCATCGATTAACAAGTCCTGCTAGCCAAGGAATCGGAGCAGGTATCAGGGCGTATCCAAAACTGTTGATTACTTCCCAATCGGCAAGAGCACATAGATTATTTATGTCGGAACGGGAAAGCCAGTTTTGACGCGGTTGATGGCTTGCGAGTCCCGCAAGCCGGGCGATTCTAAGAAATGGCTGCCAAAGTGTATTATAAACATTAATAATAATGATGGTTTTTTCGTGTGAAAAGGAATGGAGGCGCTCAAGCAGCGTCTGGACGTCGAAAACAGTATTTAGCAAGTCGCTTGCGACAATGACATCCCACTTGCGTCCATTATTGGCAAAACTCTCGAAAGCGGAGCAATGCAGCTCAAGCTCCGGGTTTTTAGCGCTACCATTCCTTATAGCATTCTGACTCAGATCTACTCCACATTTTGTCACTCCTTTAAGCTTTGCTAGCAATCCTGCCTCGCCGCAGCCAATTTCGAGCACGCTACTCTGATCGTTAATCAGAAGATTGTAACGGTGCGCAAGCAAAGAACAGTAGAAATTAGAAAATATTCCATTTTTGTATTTGTTGTTATAAAATTTTTCAAGTTTTCCCATATGAGCGGAAAAGCTACTTTCTGTTGTCGAGGGATCTGAAGAGGCGGCGTTCATATTAGCCCTCTGGCGTTAGAACAATCAGTAGGCGGGCGGCAAATATCGCAGCCCAGTTGTTTAATATAGCATCCAGCCGTTGGATATAACGAAGCCATTTTTCAGGGTATAGCTGGGGTCCGCGGAAGCCGCCCGATAGAAGGTAAGCAAACGACGTTATTTGGTCTATAGACAAGACCTTCCAGCCAGCGAGGACAGCAGGTTGCTCTCTTTTAATAAAGATTTTGTGTGCTGCAGATTGCGCCGCGAAATATCGCGTTCCTAACTTGTCGTCTACCTCGCGCGACTCGTCAAACTTATGATTGAAGAGAAGCGGTTCGTGATGAAAGCAGCCATAAACGATAGCTCCCACTAAGCTCATGGCCGGATCCATGATGATCAGTCTGCCACCAGGAGCTAGGACTCTCTTGCATTCTCGCAGAGCGGTCGCTGGTTTTTCCAAATGATGCCAGACATCAAACATGACAACATTATCAACGGACTTATCTGGAAAAGTGAGCGCGTAAATGTTTTGCACCTGGTCAATGCCTGGATTAGCGAACAGGTCTGTTGTGACAGCATTCGGGATGAAGTTTTTGATAGATCCGATTCCGGAACCGATATCGACGACACTTTGCAGCGCTTTGCCCACCTGCATCCGCTTACGGATGAGTCCGTAAAATTCCCGATAAACAGATTGCAGGACCGGTTTTTCGGCCCAAAACTGCTTGTTTTTGCGAATCTCATCGTCGTGGCGACTCGCGTTTACTTCCAGCATACACCGTTTAGTCATTGGGAGATTGATCTGCCGTAAATCCTAATTTCGGAAGAATTGTCGACTGGCATCGGCTGGAAGCGTTCATCGCGTTTGATACGTTCAGATATGGTTTTCGAGACTGTATTAAGGTAATCAGTTGAATCCGCCTCTGTTTTTTGTAGCGTGATAAAGAAAATTGGGGCTATTTCTTCGAATCGTTTCCAAGCGCGAAGTTCGCTCTTTTCAGCATATCCTAGGGACGTATACAGAGCTTTCACATTCGAAATCATCCGATTTTTGGCAGAATAGAATGAAAAAGAGTTTGCATTAAACCATGGAAGTTCGTAGCCGATAATCTGGATCTTCTCATTTGTGTATGCCTTTGATGTTGCCGACACTGCTGCCTGAATCGAGTTTTTGTGTTGAGAGTCTGCAGAGGGCGCTTTAAGCCACGCACTGAAAGACGAATTTGGCTCTTTGTACCCTACCGCAATGGATATGGTGGACAGGTAAGCAACGGTCGCCAATGCAAAAAGCAATATTTTTACATTGCGATTTGAGACCGCGCTGAAACCAAGAGCAGCCAAAATGGCCACAGATGGTAGGAGCGGCAGCAGGAATCTTGTTTCTTCGTTTATCTGGCCACCAAGAACCAGGACAACGAGTGCGATTTGGCCGAGGGAGAATATGTAGTATTTCCTGTCCAACATCAGAACCTGGGGGCGAGATTGCCTACGAATTATGCCGCAACTCGCGAATATCACCATCGCTGCAAAGATTGTTTTTGCAGGCCAGTCGGCGAAAAATGAGGCAAGAAACGCGCTGGTCCAGAATGCGGCTTTTTGCCCGAAAACGGGTTCCTGACCGTAATTCAAAGCAACTTCTCCGCTACTTGCGATCGCCATATGGTGCAAAACGCCATGATAGTTGTTCGCATACCAAGCGATACAAACAAGTGAGACAACTGCGCTGCAGGCATAGAGGCACTTCGACGCGTTGCTTTTGACATGCTTTACTTGCCCTTCCTCATTACTCACTCGGCATACATTCATGATCACCAATATTGTCGGGGCGATTGTGTATAGTGGGGTTGTGGCTTTGGTGATCAATCCTGCTCCACCGAGAAGAAGCAACCAGCTGAAGGTGACTTTAGAAGGCAGATCCTTTCCGCCGACGGCAAGACACCACACACCTGCTACGACAGCTAGTTGAAACATCTCAGGAAAGAACTGGGTTGCCATGCCGATAAACAGTGGCGCTGCTCCACATATAATCATCGAAAACACTCCCGACCCAACCGAGCCGTACGAAACACTGCGCCCAGCATGGAAGATGAGAACCAGGCTCGTGATCGCGCCCGTGCACTGCAAAAGTAAAAGACCGATCTCCACAGATCCCAGCGCTTGACCCAACGGCACAAAAAACTGTCCTATCCACGCGATGACGGGAGGCTTTGTTCCGAACGCGTTGAGCATAGCGCTGGGCCACAACCCTGGTCGATTTAGTAAAGTCCACCACAGGTCTACCGCCACCTCTCCATACCAGGCTTGATCCCACGGCCAAACACGCTGATCGACGAATATGAAAACAAGGGAAGGAACCACAAGAAATAGCGCCAAAACAACTGGAGCGGCATAGCCAAGACGAAGTCTGGAACTCCAAGGGAAGGGCTTTCTTTTGCAGGTCGTACTCATTTTTAGATTGATTGAATTTTCTTAGCGCAAAAAAAGGGGCTTTAGATTCCGATCCGCGACCAATTCAAAAAGGTCTCGGGCTCTTTGAATTCCTCTTTCCGTTCGCAGCGTCCATTCTTCAGGGCATGATAGGAACTCTGCAATGCGGTCGCGCAAAGTAGAAGCTCCTTTCGCGACGATGTGAATAGAGCTGTCCGTCGTGCCTGTAGCCGCTGCTTCCGGACTGAGCAACAGTGGCAAGCCATATTGCATGGCTTCAAACAAGGGCACACAAAATCCTTCGTGCTGGCTGCACTGAATAAAAATGTCGGCTCTTTGATAGCAGTTGCTTTTCTCTTCCTCGCTAAGATGCCCTAAAAATTTTATAGCGGTCTGCAGGCTATTCCTGTTTACCAATGCTTTTAGAGAGCGGAGATATTCTGTGCAAGGCGTGGAGCCCACGATCTCCAACTGCACTTGAATCCCCGAGCGGATTAGTAGCCCCACAGCCTCAATAGCTTCTTCAATACTTTTGTGCGGAACTACCCTCCCAACCATGAGTAGGTTGGCAAGCCGGTCTTGATTAGCGTTCCAGGCCTTTTTGACGGGAGAAGGGCGGGTGGGGACAACAAGCCTGATATCCTGCGTAAAGGGAGGAATAATTGTGACTGGCTTTGATACCCCATGACGTTTCAAGACGCTCGCACTGAGTTGGGAATTGCTGAGCATTCGGTCGCATCGGTCCAATTGTCCAAGCTGGTTTATGGCCGCGCGGCAGAGGTCTGCAGTGATACGGTCGTATGGCTCCAACAATTCGGCGGGTGTTACCCCGTGGAAATAGGCAACTTTCCAAGCTTGGCAATTGAGCAGATCTAAGAGTATCGGCTCGTAGATTGAATAGCTCAAAAACAAACAGTCTTCTGGTCGAGCCAATGCAGGGAGCTCTTCGATTGGATGGACTTTGGCCTGATCCGTTTTGTGGCTTCTCGCGAAGAATTTGACCTCATATCCAAGGCGTTGACCGGCTTTGCCGATTCCAAGACAGTGATTACCAACCGCATCCCCATCCGCGATGTCGGGGGCGGCAACAAACAGCCTGCGGTGCTCTTCTGTTTTGGTTCGAGACATAATTTTTGCAGCTGCCCGATTAATGCATTCGGTGGGTGCTTTAGTTCAGCGCTTGTACTGATTTAGGAAGTCTTGCCGCAGACAGTAATCACAAGCTGCCTGATTGCCCAAGCGAAACCGACCTCTCCTCCCAACTGCCAACAGCATCTGATTGCGTCAGCATACATTGCTACTTCGACCATTTCCTTGATTGTTCCGGAGAAAACCGCCTTGAAAAACTGCCGCCGATCGGTCGAGCACAAGCGTGCCGCGCTTAAATCTTCGATCTCGTTTTCTTCGAGACTTGGGTTCTCGAAAGAGATTTGAGCCTTGTAGACATAAGCTAGCTGTTGCCATTTGCGTTTCAAAGTCATTCCCGATGGCGTAAAGCTATACCGAAGAAGCCCCTCGGGTATGTTGGCCAGCTTGGCAACACGGCTTACCCGCAGCCACAGATCGTAATCCTCAGCATTCGCAAAGGTGGTACGATAGCCTCCCGCAGCAAGAACAGCAGAACGCCTGAGCATCACCGAGGGGTGAAAGATGCAATTTTCCCGCGGCAGTTGCCGAGCGATCTCTTCGTGATCGGTTGGCACGGTGAGAAGCTTGTCGTGCTCCTTGCTTTTGCCTTTCAGGTATACAAAGCTGCCTGCAACCGCTACCTCTGGATGTGTTGTCATGAAAGCAAGCTGCCGACTCAACCGCAAAGGCAACGCCTCGTCATCCTGGTCCATACGTGCGATAAACTCATATTTAGCTTCTCGCAATCCCTCATTGAGCGTCGCCGCGAGCCCTTGATTCTTGGGGTGAAAGATGACGCGAACCCGCTGGTCCCTGAGGGCGGCCTGTTTGGCGATCACCGCACTGCGGTCCACCGAGTTGTCATCGATCAGAATGAGTTCGAGCGGAGTGTGGGTTTGAGAGAGAATTGAATCGATCGCGCGCTGCAGTGTTTTAGCGCCGTTGTAAATCGGCAAAACGACGCTAACAGACACGTTGTCAGCTTGTTTTTCCACTTGTTAACGCGAATCTTTTTTAATGCTTTGCGAGGCGTCGCGGATCATTTTCTAATAAGGCTTTTACTCCTTCCTCGAGCGAAATCCGCGCATGCCAACCAAGAGTCCGGAAGATCTTTTCAGCACATGCCACTGCATAAAGCGGTAGCTCGGGATTGCTACCTGTTTCGTCCGGCACGTTCAACTCAATCGGCCTTCCCGAAACACGTCGGATAGTATCCAGAACCTCTTGGACGGAATATCCTATTCCGGTGCTCACGTTGAACGTCCCGATCAAGCGGTCAGGGCGGACCAATATCGAGACGATTGCCCGTGACACGTCACTAATGTGCACGTAATCCCTAACGTTGCCCAGAGACCCATGAACAGTGACAGCTTTTGCGCCTAAAACCCTGCTTACCGCGACGTCAACAAGACCTTGCCCACGGTCCTCAGAGACCCTTGCGCCAAAAATATTGGTGATACGAAGTATTGTTGCGTCCAACCAGTTACGCTCTGCTGCGAGCCTAAGGCTTTGCTCCGACTGAAGCTTGCTAACGCCATAAAAGCTGGTGGGTTCGCATGGGTTCTCCTCGGTGAACGGTCGTGGATCGCCATTCATGCTTTTCTTGTAAACAGCGCCTGCACTGCTCGCGAAAACAAAATGCGGCCTTTTCCCGCCACGCATAGCAGCATGGAGCATGTTGGCGGTCATCAGAGAGTTGGTGGCAAGAATATCCGCTGCCAAATGGTCGGAACCCAAAGGTACCCCGACATTTGCACAGTGCACTACGGCATCGAGTCCCTCGAAGAAGTCGTTGCAGTGCCTTGAATCGAGGAGATTACCACACAGCATTTCGACTTTATTGGAATCGGCAGTCCATCCTTCGGTCAGGCCGCCAGACTCCCTGACGGACAATCGGAGCAAGGAAATGGCTTTTTGTTCGGCGATTAAAGGCGCAAGAAAGCTACCAAGGACGCCCGAACTACCAGTTAACCCAACTTTCATTTTGTTTTGGCCAGCGAGCTGACTGCTTACTTTAGGAGTTTCCCTCTTGGAACGTTGCCAAAAGCGCCGAGCGGTAATTCCTAGATACCTGCTCGACGGAGTGCTTTGTCTGAATCTGCTCTCTTCCGTGCTGCGCTCGGCCCGCTACTCCTTCCGAGTTGGAGAAGACATCGAGCATTAATTCCGCAGCGTGGCGCACGTCCGGTTCGAACCACTCTTGGCCCCTGGAAAGACTGTATTGGCCGGCGGAAATCGGCACCATCTTGCCTCCGACAAGAAAGCTGTTGGACGCCAAGCAGAAGTCGGTGTTACCGCTGAAATTAGAAGCAATAACAGGGCATCCTATGAGCATGGCTTCCGCAATATTTCGACCAAAGCCCTCAGCCCGGTGCAATGAGACGAAACAATCCGACGACTTCATGTGAGCCCAGAGCGCGCTCCTCGAAAGAGTCTCGTTAATGATCTTTATCCGGCGATCGGCCGACACTAGGCGCAGTAAATCCTGAATTTCCGGTGAATCCGGACGGAGATTCATCGTTTTTATGATCAATTCGACTGACTTCTCTTTTGGAAAGGCTAGCTTAAAGGCACGCACCGTGGCGTGAGGGTTTTTTCGGTGAATTGAGGAGAGACCGTCGAACACTGTTAGAAAACGCTTCGTCACGGGGTTTATGTGGCCGGGTTTTCGCCAGTGTCGTTTGGGCACCACCACGGCCGGCGCCATCACTCGGGACCGACGCTGCCGCAAGGCTGCAGAGAAGCTCGTTTGAATGTAAGCAGTCGCAGCCCAGAATTCATGAATTAGCTCTAGCACAAAACCGAATTCTTTTGGCCACTTCGGAAGTTCCCACGGACAAACTGCAATAATTTTGCGATTGACGCTGTGCCCTTTGGCCAGATCACACAGATAGTATCTGTACATCGTTGCAGCATCGAGAAAAACAAGATCGGTGCCGAAAGAAGGATTGGCTTTAATTTGCGTGTCCCAGCCGAGATTACGCTGCTTCGGCCCAGGGGGTAGCCGTCCTGCAGCGTCGATTATATAAAAAGGGATATCCGAGAACTTCAAGCAGGCGGCTGCTGTCCGAACGTCCTCCCCGATGCCAATGGGAGTTCGGGGCCATCCGATCAGATTCACGCCAACTCGCTTCCATTTTCTGCGCGAACTATTGCAATTCGCACCTGCAGAGGGTGAGCGATTTGAACCACCACTGTTTGCAAGCCTGTTCCCTTTGGGAGGCTTGACTTGCATGGATTTGAGGTCTTGGGGAATCGTTTTACAGGCCCGTAACCAGGGGTGATTCGGTATCAGGGATGCATAAAACCTCTCCAAGCACACTTGCGCCGCGCTCGCAGGAAGCCGCTCGCCGTTGTTGGGTTTATTGTAGCCGAAACCTCGGGCTGCTTGATCCACAGCAACCCACGCATCAAAAGCGGAACAAGAATGCTGCTTTTCTATAATTCCAATCAATGCATCACAGAGCGATGCATTCAGCGTCGCGGCATTTTGCAATCCATAAACAATATACCACGCTGTTATGGCAACCAGCGTAGAGCCGTTGGCACCCTTGCTTAGATGCCTTTTAAGTCGTTTATCACAGTTGAGGAGGGCAGCCAGAATACGTGGTAAACGCTCCGATTCTGCTCGGGGACTAACTTCTTCGCACAGCCACGTGAGCACTTTTGGTGCCAGCGCTACTTCTTTAATATGCTCTTTTGCTATATAGTAGACTAATTCAGCGAAGAAGAGATCCGCACTTTGAGGTGCTCTTTTGGCTGCCTTTGAGTCGAGATATTGCGGGCCGAGGGCCCAGTCGACAAAAGATATGAAGCGGGGAAGCGGGTAGCCCCTGTTGGCGACCGCAGCCATTAGCCTGGTTTGCTCTCGCTTAGCCAACCCAACCGTCTTCCCTCCATACTTGGAGGCCAGAAAGACATTCCAGTAAAAGTATACATTGCTTGGATCTGCGCATAAGTGCGTGTGCCCCGTGTGATTCGCAAATTCGAGGAGGACAGCTTGATATACAACTCTGTCCATTAGCGGCTTACGTTTGTTATTTATTGCCGCCATTCGTCACTTTTTCCAGTAAATCATTGTAGCGCTTTTGCACGACTTGAACCGTAAACCCCCTCTCTTGAAAAACCCTTCGGGCCGCTCTCCGCATTCGACTGCATCTTGACTGGTTGCAAAGGGTTTCCGCAAGGAAACCCGGATGAAAGAGACATTTGACGCTTTTTCGATAAACATCGTCAAGTAACTTCCATGAACACCAGACGCTCCTGTGATTCCGACTTTCAAATATTGTGCGTTTTTCTTATCTTATTAAATATCTTTAAATATGAGTGCCCAACTTTTTTCGGATTATAGTTAGAGTATAAAAACTTAAAAGCATTTTGCGTGGTTTCTGAAACTACAGCCCTATTTTTGTAGACTTTTTCCATCTCCTTAACAGCACAATTAATATCGGGTTCAAACCATCTTTGATTTTCTGAAAAACTGTAATCTTTAGGACTTACTTTAATTTTTTTTCCAGATACAAGAAAAGCTGTTCGCTTGTTGCAAAAGTCGAGGTTACCACTAAATGCGCTACATATTACTGGTATCTTATATACCATCGCGTTTGCAATATTTCTACCAAATCCTTCAGACCTATGAAGTGAAATTAAGCAATCAGAAGATTTAATAATCTTTATTAATTGCTTTTTAGTCAGGACTTCATTTATTAATTTGATATTTTTTGAAAGCGAATAGTCTTTTACTTTCTGAAAATCTTTTGGACGAAACTCTAAATTCATACCTTTCAGAATAAGCTTCGTATTTTTATATTTTGTATTAAATTTCTTGAATGCTTTTATTGTACCAAGAACGTTTTTTCTACCAATTGAGGAAAGGCCGTCAAAGATTGAAAGAAAAACAAAGGTTTTTTTGCTGATATTATTTTTTTGTTTCAAGTTTAGCTGCTCGAATCGAACGCTGGGCCTAACGTAAAATATTTTCTTGTTACCGAAAGTTTTTGCAAACGCTTTTTCGACAAAACGCGTACTTGCAAACAAATAGTCAAAGTACTTAGCAACAAATTTATATTTACGTGGCCAGGAAGGTAATTCCCAGGGAGCTACTGAAATGTGAACAGCTGACCAATTAAATTCACCAGAAAGTATTTGAGACACTTGGAATCGAAAAGCTGTTACTATGTCGAGAAAATACAAATAAATATTACCTTCGTATTTATTATTTGTTTTTCTTGAATATTTATTTTTTATTTGCCTTACACCGGGATCTAGTTTTTCAGCGGCATTAATTATATTAAATGGAATATTTGCAGCCTTACAAGCACCTGCTGCACATTGAATATCGACACCTATGCCATTTTCAGTGTCAATCCAACCAACTAAATTTATCTTTCTTTCGCTCATAAATATAATTTTTTAAGTATATAATCTTTTTCCTTTTTTATAATTTCTTTTTTATAATTTAACTTAAAGTATTTTTCTAAAGCATCTTTTCCAATTAACAATAAAATTAACTTTGTTAAATAGCAGTCCTTTTTTCTATTTACAATCTCATCTTTTAGTTTTTGAAATTCTCTCTGAGTGGGTTTTAAAATATAATTTGAAAAGCGACGGGAGCAAAAGATATTAAAATAAATTTTAGAACCTAAATTTGTTTTTATTAATTTTTGAGGGAATCTATTCGATTTTGATTCAATTAAAGCAACTTGCTTTGCTAACAGATTTTTTTCAGTTTTACCAACATCAGAAACTACTAAATTCAGCCTATGATTCCACTCCTTTTTATTAGGAATATTTTTTCTTGCATACTCAACTATTTCTTTTTGTTTTTGTGCTGAGCATGATTCAATTTCTTGGATTACTTTTTCAGAGAATGATGAGACGTTGAATTTTGTAAATTTAATATGTAGTGGACTCTTTTCAATAAAATCGTAGATTCTTCCAGGATTATGAAATGATAAAAATGAACAGCCTTGAGCAAATGCCTCCCCTAATGTTAAGGGGAATCCTTCTGTTGTTGAAGTGTTAATACAAATTTTCGATTCCGAAAAAGCATTCAATATCCTACGATGACTTAGATATTTTTTATATATTATTCTAAAGTCTTTTTTGTCAATTTCTAGACACTGCGACTTTACATTGTTTTCTAACGGGCCCGAGGAGACAATTAAGCAATTTATTTTTAATTTCTTTTGTTTGCATTCAAATTGTATCTTTTTTAGAAGTTTAATCAGAAGATTTGGGTTTTTTTCTCTACTTGCTCGTCCTACAAATATTAAATCGTATTTTTTAATTGGATTATAATTTATTTTTGCAACTTGCTCCCAATAAAACGGGGTTATTTTGTATATTGATGCGTTTGTTATATTCTTTAATTTTTCTGCAATTTGGTCATTTACACATATTACTTTTGTAAAAAAATGCTTTTTTCGCAAATGATTGCCGAAGTGCGCTTGCATTGAATCGTTATGCAATACATCAATTAATTCAATTTTAGGGAACTTTTTTTTAATAGGCTTTAGCAATTTATAAAATTCGCTAAAGCCATTTAAAACAATCCTTTTAATTTTGTATTTTATTATGTGCCTTCTTACAAGTTGAAAAAGTTCGCGCGTATGTATCTTTTGCTTTTTTAGTTTTGATCGGTCAATTATTACCACATTATTTTCTCGTTTTAGATGTTTAATCGCGGCCTGAATAAATCTGCCAGCTCCAAATTTATCAAGATGCGGCACAGCAACCATGATTGATTTTTTTGAGTTATTTTTAACTTTCATATGATTTTTTATGGCTTTTTAACTTTTCTTTTGAGCCTGCCTATTTTGATATTATTAAATTTATATGTTTAAGCACTTGTGTTATGGAATACTTATTCAGTTATTTGTCGACTTGTATAATATAATTTTTTCGAAAAAAAATCTTTATTGAATTAGATTTTTTTATTTTTGGTCTTAATAGCCTTCTTTTGAGTATTTCTTGCGCCTTTATTGTAATTACTTTTTCTTAATGAACTTTGTGGAATATTAATGTCTAGCATTTCTAGCCACATATTCGCCGTTTAGGCGAGAATATGATAAAAACTTTTCTTCCCGACGATTGGTCTGCATCCGTTTCCAGTTGGCTCAACAGCCTTACTAATTATTTTAAGAACTCGGATTCTTTCACCTGTTGCAATTTGTATATTCACCACGTTCGCGCGTTTCAAGGGATTTCTTACCTGAGTCGACACCCCCAGCTTCGAGCTAAGGGGAAACAACTAGCGCAGTTTTACCCATAGCCGCTTTCCGTGAAAGGGTTCGTGAACTATTGCCGTTTTAATACGGACTTTTCGCCTGCGACCGATTTTGAGCTCGCCTTTCTCGGCCACAACTAACAAGGCTTTGCGCAAGGAAAAGTCTCATTTTAAAATCTTTATAGCACCCATGTTGCCTTGCGACTTCCGCAGATTTCCTCAAAATATCATAATACATCTTGTATTCATATCTTGTTCTGCAATTAAGTGCTTCCGTATATATCACGAGTGGTTGATAAAGTCTCTTTAGGCTTTTTCGGCTGAAGTAATTGGTTGCATATGCTTTCGCGACAACGTCACGGTGGGTCCGCTGAACGAGCAGGTGTTTTTGTGAAATAGAGTTAGGGCTAACCGTGTAATTGTATAGATATTCTGGTATGCTTTTTATTCGGGTTGTCTGTATTAGTTTTGTCCATAATTGATAGTCTTCCACATGCAAGGCTTCTCGGGATCTCGAATACCCCCCTGCTTGTTTGATTAATTCAGTCCGAACAACAACAGAGCCATGTGCTATAGGGTTGCCGAAGAGAAAGTAGTTTTCAATGCTATTGTGGCTGTTGGGTCGATAAAACCGGGTCTTTGCGCTTGACTTATATCGATTGAAATAGGTTCCACATAATCCGACCCATGAGCTTTTTTCCAATAAGTCTATCTGCTTGGCGAATCTTTGTGGATGGCATGTGTCGTCCGCATCCATTCTGGCGATATAAGGAGTTTCGACCTGCGAAATTCCGAAGTTTAGAGCCCCGATAATTCCTTGATTTGATTTTGAGGCAACTTTTATTCTTGGGTCGCGCTTACGAAAGCTATAAGCGATTTCGAGGCTTTCATCTGTTGAACCGTCGTTGATAATTAGCATTGTCCAATGCGGCCATGTTTGCTTCTGAATAGATATTATCGCGTTGCCAAGTGTTTCAGCCTGATTATAAACGGGAAGCAATACGGTTATCACTGGGCACGTTCAGTTGAGCTTGTGCCCCATTTGGGCTAGAAACACATCTATCACTTTCCGCCATGATCTAGTGTTATAAGCTGCTAGCATCTTATGGTCCGTGGCCAATTTAAGAAATCGGGGCCTCAGATTGCCCTGATCAAATGTTGTGAGGTGACTCACTTTATTGATTGCCGTAGGACCTAATTTGCTTGCTATATAAATAGCCATGTCATACCGGCTCGTTTGCTCATTACAACTAAAGTGATAAATCCCGTATTCGCCATTGCTCATTAGGTGCATAGCGACACTTGCAAGATCACCCACATGGGTAGGGAATCGTATGCTATCATCAATGATTACCTTTTCGTTATTACTCAATGTTCGATAGACGGACCCGATAAAGTCTTTTTGATGACTTGGGTTGCCGACAAGAAACGGAGTTCTAATAACAACGCTTCGAGCGCAGAGTAGTCGTACCTCGCGCTCAAGTTGTAGCTTATACTTGCCGTAAACAGAAATTGGCTGTGGCTCTATTTTTTCTGTAAAGCCTTGTTCTGGGGAATCTTGTCCGTATACATAGCAGGTTGATACTACCACTATACTTAGATGCGGATTGCTAGTTAGGCCTGCAGTAACATACTTTAGTGGGATTTCTAGGTTGATTTCTTTGGCATGCCTGGGATTTTTCTCACAATAATCAACGTCTGCTGAGCCCATACACATAAACAGTTCGTCCGGCGCAAAAGCGCTAATCGACGCTTGATATTCAGAGTATCCGCGGAGCATGTTCGCACTGGCTTCCACGCAGTTGGTGGAGCGCACAAGTTTTAGGGTGTTGCCTGCTGCTTCAGTTTTAAGTGCTCTGGCAAATGCTGTTCCTACATATCCAGAAGCACCTATTATATAGCGAGTAGACATTGCTTTTACCGATGCTGCTCAACAGCCACAGCAATGCAGTCTATTAGTTGCCGTGCGGCACGCCGAGGCTCAAATAAGTTCAAAGCACTTGCCTTAGCATTAGTACGAACGGTATCTCTGATCTCAGGGTCTGCGAGTTTGTGGAGGCCAGCCACTACGTCCTCGACCGAATAGTCATCAAACAAAATGCCAGATTTCTCCGAATGAATGATCTCGGGGATACCAAATCGGTTCGGGGCTAGCACCGGCACTCCGAGCAGCATCATTTCTTGGATTGTGCAAGGCAACACCTCGCACTGGCTCGTGATTATAAGGACACTGCGGTCTGATACTGTCAATTTTAGGGGAAACTCAGCAGGGAAAAACGACAGACTGAAATTGGTACATGTGCAGCCCAGCTGCTTTAGTTCCTGGATATACTCACTTTCATGAGATCGTATGTGCCGCTCCCCGTATAGGCTGACGTTTGACACCACGTTACTCTCGTCAGCCGCAAGCACAGCGAGCTTTTGATTTTTATTCTCATTTATGGACCCGATGTTAATAAGATTAATTTTACCCTCTCGATCTTCGCTGTTGTAATCAATACACTGCAACCTACTCGGTGGTAGTGGATTATAAATCACTTCGCAATTCGTAAATGCCTCGTAAGCTGCCCGTAGGAATTTCGCTGGAAATATTAACCGCGCTGCTGAGCTAAGCAGGACCTTCATGCTTTCCCAATTAGGGAGTGCCCATCTCATAAGAGGATGTATTTGGCCGTTGAAGTCGTGCGCTTGCCAGTTTTCGTGTAGACAAACGATGTAAGGAAGTCCTCTCTGCTTCGAGAACAACATGGCATCGTGACGAATAAGCGAGTTTACGATAACTATGTCTGGGTGCTTTATAGAGATATCTGAAGCCTCACCTAATTCGACATGCGCACCGGCGCGAATAAACGACTTGTGAAGTAACCCATTGTCGCGAGAGGAAACTGTGATTGCAAACCCGCATTGGACTAACATCTCGCAATAGGCTAGTGCCGTGTTATTGGATCCATTCGGTTGCAGATTATGCAAAAACCACACCACATTCATATAAAAGAAAGGGACAACTAAAGGGGTTTTATATTTCAGGAATGCTTAAAGCTCTCGTAATTTGCATCCCTGCAACTCAATCGGACTGCAGTTATCGACTGTAAAGGCCGGATACTTACTCCAATCAACACCTTCAAGCAGGTGGAGTATAACGTTTATCACACCGCTGTGGGCGATAAACAATGTTGGCTTGCTAACGTCGACTGTTCTTATGCTCGCCACAATCCGTTCTCGAAACTCGCAAAAAGACTCTCCGTTAGGAAACCGCTCATTGCATGAAATACCGAAGTCATGGAGACGGCGGTGATTTACGAAGTCGCTGTAGTTTATATCAGCAAGGTCGCCGACATTAATTTCTCGCAAGTCATCGCGACATTCCACAATTCCAAGATTTACGTTTTGTAATTGCAACTGCTCGAGCGTTTCTAGGCAGCGCCCAACAGTTGAGACGTAAGTTCTCTCAAATTTGCGTTTCTCATGGTACCATTTATAACCCAGTCGCTTTGCCTGTTGTCTGCCAACATCAGTTAAGGGAGCGTGCGCATCTCCGCACAGTACTTTCTTTAATTGATTTGTCGCCTCTCCGTGACGCACCAGACAGATCTCTCGCATCATACGAATTAGTCCGGCCTAAAACAAAGCTTGCAGGTATGATGTTTAGGCAGGCAAGCATCGAAATCCTTGAATGTGTTGAAATAGACATTTGTGCAGCCAGTGTGACCTTTTATACTTAACTCATATTGGTTTCGATCAACGTCGCCATTCATTCCGAGGCCTAGTCGCTCTTTTGAACCCATCAATCCCCATGGGCAATGGCAGTAGACGGGAGGTGCAACAAAAGCCACACTGAACGACTTGACCCCGCTTGCTTTCAGGTTGGCACTGAGTATCCCAAGCGTCAGACCGCTGATTAAAGCCTCGTCAACGAGTAATACCCTTGAATTTTTCAGTTTTACTGATTCGCGAACCAGACGTTTGATGTAGTACTCTTTACGTTCTTCACTTGGCAGAGATAACGTCCGCTTGTCACACTTTTTTCGAAAGAGCCTTAGTTCTTTTATGTTTAGATTCTTCGCGATATCACCCGAGTAGAACGCACCTGTATTAGGTATTGGGACTACATAGTTATAGGTCCCGGACCTTTGTTTAATTGTTTTAGCAAGAGATAGAGCGAGCGCTTTTCTCATTGCGGCCACCGACAGTCCGTGCACGGAATGCGCTCCGTCAAAGCCGTATATAATATTGAAGGCGCAGCAGCCGTTCATACTTTAAGACTTTTGCGTTTTAGCGAGCGTCGCTAAATGAAAAGCAACCGTGTTTGCCATTCTGGGTAGAATGCGACTTTGAAAGAGGTTCTCTTCACCTGCTAGAATTCTTTCGAATTCAGTAGTCAGCGTAGCCGCATTTATGTGGCGCGTTAGATTGCAGTTGAGAGTGTTGTTGATAAGGTCAGCATTCGGGCTGTAAACAGTCTTCCCAAGCCATGCAGCCTCAAGCAGGCTGGAAGTGGGTCTGGGGTTAGGCTCGTAGAACGCAAGTGCGTTTTGTAGCAGGCCATACCACAGAGGCGAACCGTAAGTAACTTGGCGCATGGCAACTACGTCAGGCACTTTTTCTGTGATACTTGGGTCGTCGGCAACTACTCGGCAGCTGATTCCGCTCTCGAGCGCCAACTTGGCAAATTCTTTTAAGCCGCACACTCTTGATGAGTTAACTAATGCCAAGACGTAAGGAACCCGATTGTCGCTATCAGGCAACGATAGGCCGCTTTTGCTTACGAATGGCGGAAGAAACCATCCTGGTATTTCTTCAACACGCTTTTCGCCTATAGCGTTTACTAGCTGCTTGGTTTCGGCGCGCGACCGCGAGACGACTACGACGTTTTCAGGGAGCACTTTTATGCTTTCTTGCTCGCTGACTTCAATCGGAAAATCGCAAAAGGGGAACAGATATACAGTCTTTTCACGCGGAAGACTGCTAATGATTCTGAGAACATCGGGGCGCAAGGAAAAAGCGCAGTAACTTTCATACTGCAGTATATCGTCCGACTCTAACCCCACCTCATCACATTTTACTCCGACCATTTTAAACCCAATCTGAAGCAGAAGCGCTTCAGTCTCTCCACTTCCGTGTTCGACTGCGATAGCAGATGATGTAATAAATAAACAGCTCTTGATCATCTTAAGAATGGCATACTACTTTCAGAAGGCAGTGGATTCGGTAATATCAGATGTGTTGATAGTATACCTCGACGAGATCTTTTAAGGTATTAGACCATAAGTACGACTTATCGAGTCGACTTTGGGTGCTGTGGCGAGTCGTATTAATTGCTGCGGCAGTGCCCGAGGCAATGGATTCAGCGGAGTCGGGTGAAACGTACGTACATGTCTCTTTGAAATACTCGCGGGTTGAACCGACTTCAGTAACAACAATCGGTACTCCTTGCGCTGCCGCCTCAAGCGCAGCTAGACCGGGTGTTTCCAGAGTGCTTGGCAAACAAAATGCAGAACAACCGCGAAAGGCGGACCTTAGCATCGGTCCCGGCTCGATCCACCCGCAATACCTTACTTTGTCACCTCCCTCCTCAAAAACTTGCACTGCATACGCATGATCTCGAATGCCCCCCACAAGCACAACATCGTGGCTTGGCATTGACCGCATAGCGCGGATTAAGCTCAATTGGTTTTTTCTTGGTTCTATGTTAGCCACATTGAGGACATATGGCCTAGTTAGCTTGTTTGCTTTACTAAAAAGCGTGCCGTCGGAGTCTTTGAAAGCATCCTCATCTACACCGTTGTATACGGTCTTGAGTTTTTCCAAAGGTAAGGAAAACACTTCAGAGAGTTTCAGACATTCAATTCTTGAATTGGCTACAACAGTGTCCGCCAAGTGCAATTGAAGATTGATTTCATCGTAGGGATATAAAGTTTTGGTCTCTTGGGTGATCCATAAACTAGATGACACCACTAGAGGTTTACCGATCGATTTGACAAAGCCACAAAAGTGCGATGATCCGCCGACGCACGAGAAGAAGTGGACAACATCGTGGTCGAGAAACTTGGGATTCCAAGGATCTAGTAAGCTCACGTCCACCCCCAAATCGGGAAGATACTTTTTATAAGCAAGCAACTGCATTTCTCCCCCGCCCGGCGTGTGGAACGCCATGGGGTATGTAGCGAATAATACTTTTAAGCGCTTTGACATGTTATCAGCATGGTTTTAAGGCGCGCTTCCCAGGTATTTGCCCCTATGAGGCGCTGACTATCCTTGTCACTCAATCGGCCGGAGGGGATGGCCACGGAAGTATGCCTTTCAAACTCCACGGAGCTATGGGCGATTTTTACCTCATCTACCGTGATCCCCTTCACAAATTGCAATGGTGTCGATACAACTCTGAGACCCGCTGCGATATATTCGTAAAACTTCATCGGGAACATGGATCGCGTGTAGTCGTTGCATAAAGTGGGCAGGGTCGCGACTTGGCAACCCCCCAAGTAATTTGGCAGATCCCGATAAGCTTTTCGCCCCAAAAAGTGGATATTTGTCAGGTTTTGAAGCCGTGCGATCCATTCGCTCTTCTGTCCTTCGCGCTCGGTGCCAATGATAACCCAATGCCAGTCTGGACGCGCTAAGGCGACATCGTAGATCAGTTTGAAATCAACTTTGAAGTCCGAAAGCACACCCATGTAGACAATCCGCGGTTCGGGAATCGCGGCAAGGTCGGCCGGCAGCGGTCCTTTTTCACGGGATTTACTGAAGTGTTCGAAATCAACGACGTTCGGGAAGAAATGGGTGTTGCTGTTGAACGGTTGGCATTTACCGAGAAGGTTTTCGTTGGTAACGAATACCGCATCGCACTGTTTGAGCAGTTTTTGCTCAGCAGCATTGACCGCAGCACAGTCAATCATGGGAACAGCCCCCAGATCATCAACGCAGTGATAAACCACCTTACCGCAATCGACCCCGCCAAGGAGTTCCAGCATGAACGGGTGGTAGGTCCAGATCAGCGGCTTGGACCATTGTCTCGCACGGAGGAATCTCTGCAGGGGCCAGCGAACCAAAGCCGTATTAAGCCGCCCGAGCCATCGTTTGCCATGAGCGCCGGGGATGGCCAATGGCGAAAAGATCCAAATATTTTGCTCCGCCTTCCTTGGCCCGAGAGCCAAAGATCGAAGGCCTCGCCACAATCGCCGCCACAATCTTTTCCAGTCTTTGCCACTGCCCATCTTCGGGCCGCGCAGCCCGACACTCTCCACATAACACACTCGCCACCCGAGTCGGGCAAAAGTCTTGGCCGTATGCTGCTTGTTGGTCCAGTAAGGCTCGTCCCAATCGGCCGTGGCGAAAAGGACGACATCACCCGGCGGCACTTCTTGCGGCGCGTCAGGCATGGGCGGATGCTGCCGCGTGGTCCCGCAGCCAAGAGGCAATTCGTTCCGACGCGCGGCCATCACCATAGGGGTTGATCTTTCCGGCCAGAGCCCGGCATCTCTCGGGCTCATCAAGCCACGAATGAACAGCGCGATAAATATCCTCGGGATCCTGTCCGGCCAGAGTGGCAAACCCGGCATCAACCCCCTCGCGGCGCTCGGTGTGCTTGCGCATGACCACCACGGGAACACCAAAGCTGGGAGCTTCCTCTTGGATGCCACCGGAGTCGGTAAGAGCCAGCACACTGCGGCTGAGCAAATAAAGACTGCTCTGATAGTCCACCGGCTCGATCAAGCGCAGGTTGGCAACTCCTCCGAGCAATTGCATGACGGGCTGACGGGCATTGGGGTTGAGATGCACGGGAAAGATCCAAAGGACGTCCGGATAGTCTGCGCACAAGCGCTGGATCGTGCGGCAAAATCCGCGCATGACCTCGCCGAAGTTCTCGCGCCGATGGCAGGTGATCAAGGCGATCTTACCCTTGCCCGCAATCGACCCGATGGCCTTCGGGAGGTTGTGAGGCGTATTATTCGTCCAACCAGCGCGCACCAATTCGATTGCATCAACAACCGTGTTTCCTGTCACGTGAATGGATGCACTCGCTATTCCCTCACTCAGCAGATTGTCTTTGGCCGCGATCGTCGGCGCAAAGTGCGCCGTAGCGATTCGGCCCAAAAGGGCGCGGTTGGCCTCCTCAGGAAAAGGGCTCGTAAGATCGCCTGTTCGCAAACCCGCTTCGACATGGCCGATGCGGATGTTGCGATGAAACGCAGCCAATGCTCCGCAAAACGCAGAGGTGGTATCGCCTTGGACCAGAACCCAATCCGGTTTCTCCGTCTCGAGCACGACGTCCAACTCGGCCATTAAGCGTGAGGCAAGGACATTGATGGAACGACCCGGCGCCATGGCCTCGAAGGAGCGGGCGGGGACAAGACCGAACACATCCAGTGCTTGCTGCAACATTTCCCGATGCTGGCCGGTGGCACAAACTACGGTCTCCATCTCGCGCTCTAACAGACGAACGACAGGGGCCAGCTTGATCACCTCTGGGCGTGTGCCCATCAGCACGAGCACTTTCATACAGGGATGACTTCCTCGGAAACATTGTAGGTGCGCCCTTTGTATTCCGCGGCAAATCGCAAAGGAGAACCATCTGCACCTATTCCTTCTTCCAGTCGGTAGACATTCCCTTCACGCACCATCTGGGCCGCGGCCTTGCGTCGAAGGAAATCGAGAGCACTGCCTTGACTCAAAAATATCGGAGACTTGGCAACGGACCTCATGTGCTCGATCAATTGACGATGCGCGTTGGATCGCTGTTTCTCATCACGCCAACCGTATTGATATCTCGACGAGAAAGGATGATCCAAAAATCCGAAAAGTGTTTTTGTGTGGTAAGCCAATGCAAAAGCCTCCTTTGAAACTGCGATCGGATCCTCGGACTTTAGCAGACAATCTCCATGCAACATGTGCTGCTGGCTATGTCCGATAAAGTCGGCGCCGAATCCTTCCACTTCGCCTCCGCGGGCGAATAGAAAGTCGGGATCATTGCGGATAATGCCTCCCACGCAACCTCGATAACCTGCATCACGCAGGGCTCGTATTGCGTAGGGTGGCGTCTGGTGGAACGGTGAAACGGCGTAGGGAATCTTATCACCAATCAACTCTTCCAACGCGCGTTTGGACTTGGTCGCCTCCACTGAAGCTGCCTCATAGCTTCCTCCCCAATTGACGGCATGAGTAGCCGAATGGGAAAGGATACTGCCACCAGACGCCACCACCTCGCGTAGGATCGAGTGATGCCGCTTATCGCCTAAAAGCGAAGTATTCACAGCCAAGGAAAAGGGAACACCGGCTGCACGATACTCCTCCCAAAGTGGGCGGGATGACTCTATGTCTTCGTCGCAGTCCAGACGCATGGTAACCGCGCAGTCGAAGCCAAAAGGAATTTCCGAGATGACTGGTTGACAGGGCAAATTGTCGGAGCGGTAGTTGGCGATAAAGTCTTCGACCATCCGCCATTCGCATGAATCGATCGGCCCAGCTGGTCGGTTGAACCAGAAAATACTGGAATTCCCTTCGTCATGTAGCGACGCGTAGGTGGCAAAGGCCGAACCGCCAATATTGACCGTGGCCAATTCCTGATCCGATGTCATGCGACAAGCTTGCGAGAATCCCCAAGGCGAGCCCTCGGCTCTAATACCGCCGAAGCCCAAGTTATTCCACTCATCAGTGAAATCGAATCGCTCGACCGCGCGCGTCCATGGGAAAAAACCCAGCTTTGCTGCCTTAGATCCGTAAACGATGCGACATGCGCTTTCCGAATATGCGTGAGGAGCTGCCGGAGCGGCGCGTACTGACCCCAAAAATGCGGGTGGCCACGTAGCCTCCTGTACACACAGGCGCCGGCTTAAAGCAGGAGGAAGTCGCCCAAAAAGGAGAAGCTTCTTATTTCCTGATCCATCCAACCAAGAGAGGAGGCATTTCTCGATCGCTTCATCAGGATTCATGGCCAAGATGATTTCCGCGTCTGCGAGTTTTTGAGCTGTGCGGTGCTCTACTTGAGCCGAACTAAGCGAACGGCGTAGAGCAGCCACGACCAATCGGCCCTCTGCTTGGCATGCTTCAGGGAAACAAGCAGCGATCATGAAGTCACGACATGACGAAATTTGGCGCGGTGCCCCACCCTCACCATGTCCTGATGGGTTCCCATCTCGATGTCGAAAGCTCCCGGCCAAACGGATTCAACCTTGGAAGTCAATGCAGCGAGATCAGTGCTCAGCTCCGGGACGATGCGAAGAACGGGCTTCTGAGCTCGCAGGTCGATCTGGAACTCTTGGATACCACCGACGCGGTGATCAAGAATGTCCTGGATGTGATGCGTCGGATAGGGAATCCCGTTGATAGGCACAATGTCATGGATGCGTCCGGTGACGCCCTCCAAGACAAAGCCATCCTCCCTTTCCACGACAGTAGCTTTGTCCCCTGTGGCGTAGCGAATGAGTGGCATGAGACGATTGCGGAATCCGGTGAAGACAAATTCATCCCCGCCAGTCTCTGAAGCGCGGTGCTCGGGCCACCCTTCGGAATCTAAAACCTGCAAGCCGGTGCCCGCACCATGCAACTCGTACGCAATGACTCCGAACTCGGCCAAGCCGTAGCGGTCGACCACGGCACATTGGAGAACACGCCCGATCTTTTCACGCATGTGGGCCTCGAGAAGTTCACCACTCGACTCGAAAACATCGAAGGCATTTGCCGTGCCCCTGGTCTTTTCGATGTGGCAGGCCAGCGCGTAGATGGTCGAGGGATGCGCATGGACGAGATGGGGACGAGTCGCCTCAAGTTGGCTCCAAATTTCCTCGAGGCCGTTTTCATCAAGGCGATCAAAGAAGATGTTGCTACGGTTCATCGCAAAACATTTAAAGTCCTCGCGACTAGGCCACCTTGACGCTGGTGCTGCATCTGGAAAGCGGCAAGCAAAGTGCGTCTCGGTGTGATGGCGTTTCTTGCCGATACGCTCACGCCCGTAGATTGTAGCAGCAGCAGCGTAATCTGCGCCTGACTGATTGTAATAAATGACACACGAGAGTCCTGTCGATCCCCCAGTCTTGCAACTGTGATGGCGAACTCCGGCCAGAGGGTGAGAAAGCATGCGCTCTCCCTGCTCCCGGATGATCTCTTTGGTCAGGTAGGGGAGATCCTGCAAACGGTGCGGGTCTTTTTCAACCGCATCGGGCTGGATGCCGTAGGTCTGGAAGAGATCTTTGTAATAAGGAATATTATGGCTGGCAAACTCCAACGTTTCGCGCAGGCGTTTTCGAGCGAGGACTTTACGACCTGCAAATGGGGCTCGGTAATGACGCCTCAACTCCGCCAACTTTAGGCGCACCTGTCGCTTTTCCATCCACTCTGAGAGAGGGTAGGCGAGATAGGCGCTGACGATTTGCCTAACCACTTAAACTACAAAAGCTTTTTTCTGCGCAAATGCTTCTGCGGGACCCGAATGATGAGTCCGATCGAGGTGACGACAGTTCCCTCCAATAAAAGCTTTAGGTGAGGCGAGAACCCGAAGGGCGGCACATCAATATGGCGATCCACCGGACTGTCGCCGGTATTCAAGTTGAGCGGAGCGACATCGTACCCTGCCGCTTGCAATTCGCCGATGAGCTGTCGGATATCGCTCTCGCGATACACGGAGCAGGACGGCGTCTCGATGGTGTCTGTCTTGGAGGACAAATTGAATTCCGTGGTGTGGACGGCGACTCCGCCGGGCTTGAGACAGCGACAAGAGTTCAGGACGAGGTCCATCCCGTGACGCAAAGATCCAAGATGCTCGAAGCAGCAAGCAGACCACACAAAATCGAACTGGTCGTGGAGATCTTCCGGAATTTGGTTCATGTCGACGTTGCGAAATTGAACGAGCTTATAAAACTCATCCCGCCGACAAAACTCTTTCGCGCGGTCGTAGAGGAGGCCAAGACTTCCGGCATGCTGCCCTGTGTCCACCCACCCCTGCTCGCTCGCCGCCGAGGAGTCCAAATCGGTAGCAAGAACGTCGCAGCCATATTTGGCCATCAAGCCAACGAGAGGCTCACGGCCGCATCCGAAACCCAGGCCGCTCTTGCCGGGAGCAAGGCAGCCGGCTTGGGAGAGGGCCTGCAGAATATAGACGAATTCCCATTGCTTTCGCGAGAAGCGCGGGGGGCTGTGCATTTTGCGGCACCATGAATCATACAAGGGCGTGAGCATCTGGTCCGATGTGCAAAGCTGCGAGACCGGATGCTGTAGGTCGGGGGAAGGAAAAGAACCGAACGAAACAACATCCCCCATGGATGCGTAGGTGCCTCGCTTCTCTCTGCGACGCCGCATCTTCCAGTAAGCAAAGTAGGCATCCCACAAGAACGGGACTTTGCGCGCCAAATCGCGCCCCTTGGCAATAATTTCACGCTTGTTTACGACGTCGAAGCCCATTGATTAACTAATGAAGGTGTTTGGTTCTTCTTTGGTAACGGGCTTGTCTTCAACCAAGCGGCCGTGCTCGAGCTTGATGGCGCGCGTGCAAATCCGGGAAACAAGTGCGGGATCGTGCGTGGCAATGACAAGGATGGAGGCTTGTCCGACCATCTCGTCAAGGCGTTGCTTGGCTTTCACACTGAACTCTGCGTCTCCAACGCTGAGCCATTCGTCCATGATGAGAATATCCGCCTCAACGCTCGTTGAAATGGCGAAAGCCAAGCGAAGCATCATGCCACTCGAGTAAGTTCGAACGGGAAGATTCAGATAATCGCCCAAGTCGGTGAAGTCAGCGATCTCATCGAGCTTACCGCGGATCACCGAAGGCTTGAGGCCATCCATAATTCCTCGCAGGTAGATGTTCTCAAAACCGGTGGCATCCGGGTCGAGCCCCATGGAAACATCGAGCAGTGAGGCGGTACGCCCGCTAATGGACATCTTCCCATGCGTGGGGGCATAGACACCGGAAAGCACGCGCAGTAGCGTCGATTTGCCGGAGCCGTTATGACCGACCAAGGCGACTTTTTCACCGTGATTGATGTCGAAGTTGATGCAGTCCAACGCCGTGACCACGGTATGCCGCGACATGTCTTTGGCAATACGCCCGCCCGTGGTGATGTCGATCATCCGGTTTTTGAGCGAGCGATGCGAATTCTCGTAGATGGGAAATTCCACCGAGACGTCTTGGGCTCTGATGTGTGTATCCATGGGTCAGATCCAATAAGCCACGCGGTCGCGAGCACGTGACATGAGATATTGCGCGAAGGAAAAGCCGACCACCAAAAGGCCCAGCGACCAGACCCATGATTGCCAATGCAAATCGCCTCCCATGACGGGGGCCCGGATAATCTCGATGGTATGATAGAAAGGATTCAGCTCGGCCACCCAGGCCCGCTCACCCAATTGGCTCGAGGGCCAGAGCACGGGGGTGATGAAGAAAGTTATGGTGACGAAATTTGCGGCGATAGGCACGACATCGCGAAACCGGCTGCAGATCGTCGCGCAAACAATGACCACCCAGACCCCTTGGAGGAAGAGTATGGCCAGTCCTGAAACGATCATGAGGAGTTCCCAGTTGGGAAATTTTCCGAAGAACATCATAAGGATGATCACCACCGGAAGACTGTGCAGAAGGATGACAAAGTTGCGCCAAACAACACGGATGGCATGGATGGTGAGAGGCATGCGCACCTGTTTGATAAGAAAACTCCCGCTGATAAATGCGCTGCAGCCCTCGTTGATAACGCTGCCGATGTATTGCCATACAACCAAACCAACACCCAAGTAAGGCAAATACTCGCGTAGGCTTTGCCCGAGAAGGGTCGAGTAAACAAAACCCAAGGCACCAACCATGAGAAGGGTGCTCAAGGTGAACCAGAAAGGTCCGATGACCGATCGGCGATAGCGCTGTCTGATGTCATGCCACCCCAGGGCCAACCAGACGTGCCAAGTCATTAGCGCAACCCATAGATCGTTATGGCGCGTGTGATTTCGCCATAAATCCTTATGGAAATTGATCATGATTTTTTGTGGGCGGCAAGCAGTTGGCGGTTAGCGGGGACTTCCAGCTTACTGCCAACAGCCAACTGCTTACTACCCTCCAGCATTCTACCTACTCTTAGGGCGGAGTTTCAGAACCATCTCCACGGCTTGATCGAGCCAACGAAGCCGCTCCAAAGGTGTCATCCGATAAAATTCGGTATGCCCATCGAAATCCTCCAGTTTTGCCTTCTCCAAGACAGCCAACGCCTCTTCTCTGAGTCTATCTTCACTCATCGTTTAGGCATCCCCTCCAGCGCAGCAATATCGAGAAGATCTTTTGGACGTGGGGGTTGAATAGCCTTTTTTAAAGCTAGGAGCTTTTGTCGGTTGAGTACTTGAATTTTTCGTTCTTCCAGGTTCATCCACTCAGCATCCTGCGAGAGCGCCTCGTAGGCCAAATCCGGCCGCAAAAAAACATCTAGCTGAAGAGACGGTCGGTCAGGATGTAGAAAGGTGAAAACGATCGCTTTTTTTTCTTCGAGTACGACCCGCCTAAGTGCGGGATCAATCAAAGAGCGGGGATTCAGAGGAACCCGCGGAATCAACCCCAAATTTTCTGTCACCTCTACAAGCCGCTCCCAATTCTTTTCTTGCATCATCACAGCAACATCCACATCCATCGTCAATCGCTCCACTCCATGAAGTATGCAAGCCATGCCACCTCCCACAATAAATTCCACTCCGGCATCAGAGAGCGCATTGAGAATTGTCTCGTGATGGGCCATATATTTCTCGTGAGCGGTATGCAGTAGGCTATCTGCGGTTACTTCCAGCCCGCTGCAAACCGTACACTGCTTTCTTGTACAACACGCTGCCGTCCTTGGTCGATTGAGCCCGCTTTAGCGAACTCAAAACCAATCTTTCCCTGCCCTATTCTCTGTTGTCTGAGCATCCCGTGAGATTGCCGGACCCGACTGCTACTTCATTCTAGTCAGTAGCGGCATGGTCCTTAAAAAACCTGTCACCAGTGGAAGCAAAAGCTGACCGTGGCTGTGCCAACGACGAATCGTCTCCAGCTTTTCTCTTAATTCTTGCGGCAAGTTTAGGTTCGGATCCTTTCCCAAGCGGACCACCTCCTCACCCAACTCCTCAAAAGCGGGCGCGATTTTCTTGGTCACAAACGTTTCCACCGCCTTGCGTAAGTGATCCTCGACAACGAAATGCTCCGCTCGGGTGCCATTGTGGCTCTCGACCCGAATGGCTCCTAGTTCTTTGAGAAACTTTAATCCCTGGCTGACCGAGCCCCGACTAATCTTCAGCTTTTTACAGATATCCTCCGCTTCGATCGGGCGTACCGAAACAAACACCGCCCCGTAAATAAGCCCAACCGATTTGGGAAGTCCCAGGATTGCGCAGAGTTTTACGCAGAGCTGGAGGATAGAATCCTCAGGACTACCCGCCTGAGCAGTACGTGAAGGCTTAGAACTTATCAACTTAGATTTCGAACTTAGAGCAATCATGAGTTTCTAGTTTAAGTTGTGGTCGTATTCCCGAAACACCATAGGTGTAGCCCACGAAAATCAATCGGCCGCCGAGGGCTGCTCCTCCATACCAAATCATTAACTCCAAATTCAATTTCAAATATATTTGAAATTATCCACTGGTGTATTTTGGGGTCGAGCGCTGAAAGAGGGGACATCACGACCATTAGGTTATGCTCTACTAAAATTTCCTTTGTTTCAAGTTTTTTTGAAAGTATTTTGCGTTGATTGTCATTTATTTATAGCCATATCTCCTTAGATATAGGGCTCTAGTCGGCCTTGGAGTCCCTGGAATAATCTAGGCGCTTTGCCAAATTTCGATATAAGCAAGCTGGTATGGCCCGATAGGTAGTTCGGTATTGACTGATGGTGTTACTGCTTTATAATGCCAACATGATCCGAACCCAAATTCAATTCGAACAGAAGACCTATGAAAGTCTGAAAACAAAATCCAAGGAGACGGGAAAGAGCATATCGGAAATTGTCCGCAGATCCCTCGATCAGACGATCGAGTCGCAAGAGTACGATCAAAAATGGGCCCGTGCCTTGAACTCGTTGGGCAAGTTTTCCAGTGGTCTGAACAATCTTGCCGAAAATCACGATGAGCACATGGGTGATCTTTGGTGAGTCCTGTCTTTATCGACACCACGGCTTTTCTGGCCGCACTAGACAAGGGGGACAAATTTCACCCTGAAGCGGCCAAAAAATGGTCGGTTCTGGCTAGTTGCAAAAGTGAGTTGTGGACGACAGATTATGTCCGTCTGGAAAGCTGGTCTCTTATTCAGCGACGGTTGGGTGCAGAAGCGGTGATGGCCTTTCAGGACGACTGGTTGCCTTTATGCAAAATACATGAAGTCGGTCGCGATGGATTTGAGCGTGCCGCCGCGCAGTGGCGGATTGCCCAGCGCCGCAACCTCAGCTTGGTAGATCTGACGAGTTTTGATGCCATGCGACAGCTGGCCATCCGAACGGCCTTAGCCTTTGACGAGCATTTTAAGGAAATGGGGTATTTGGATGTTCAAACACCATAAGCAAACCGATGAAAATGTGCGTTGGTTACGCCCCTACGGTTTCGGTGGAATAGGTTTTCTCGAAAGCTTGTGTTCCAAAAGCCGGGTGTGGCGGACGAGAGTCGAGTAAAAGGTCGAAGCGGCGATATAAAAGCCGGGATACCCATCAAGAAACCCAAGTCGGAAAACATAGGCCCGGAAAAATCTCCAGAATGCACGGAAGGTGGCCTCGGCCGGCAGCCAGCGGGATCTCTTCTTTAAACGTGATTCCAAATAAAGATCAGAGAAGTAGTTGATCTTCGAGACATACCGGGAAATGGAGGGATTCGAGTAGTGGAGTATATCCCCGGACAACGTCCCAACATTACCATCCACTATCAGTCGGTCGTGCGGATCCGTCCCTCCCCACTTTGCCTTCCCGGCACGCCAAAGCCGCGTCTGCCAATCCGGATACCAGTCCCCATGTCGAACCCAGTGGCCGAGAAACAGTGAACAGCGAGCCATCCTCAAGGCCACAGGGCCTTCCGCTTTCGACGAAAGAAAAAATCGATGAATCGAGCCTTTGAGCTTGGAGGAAATCTCCTCATCGGAATCGAGGCCAAGAACCCAGGGCTGGAGGGCTTTCCCCGCTGCCGAATTTTTTTGGGCGATATGCTCCTTCCAAGGTTCACGGAAAACACGGGCTCCGTACTGCTCCGCAATCTTATCCGTCCCATCGCCAACATCATCATTCACCACAACCACAATATCGGAGACCCAACCCCGAACACTCTCAAGAGCCCGACCGATCCGGTCGGCATCAGGCCCAGAAATCATGCAGACCGATATGGGAAGAGGAGCAGACATCCCCCTACTTTATCGGAATGAAGGCGGAGGACAACCTTGGGCGAATCGACTCGCAGAAGGGGCCAGTTTGGTTTATGTTTTGCGATTGCGGGACAGGTGCCGGAGCGGTCTATCGGGCTCGCCTGGAAAGCGTGTGTTGGGTAAAACCAACCGAGGGTTCGAATCCCTCCCTGTCCGACCCTACTACGTCCCGCAGTCGCGGGACTTCGAAGGGCTGAGAGGACAGGGAACTCTATCCGCCGGAGGCGTGATTTGGATGGGTCTTAGGGTAACGGGGGACCAATCCCTCCCTGTCCGAACGCTAGTGAGGACAGGGTGTCCCACCTCCTAGAGGGGATGAGCGGATGGCGCGGGGGCAGGTCCAAGGGGGCGCATTGCAGGTGCGCGAAGCGAGCAAATCTATCAACCCGGAAGGGTTCCCGCAAAAATTTTGGGGCGACAGGGAATCAATCCCGACCACAAATGCAAATTCCAGCTGTTAGGCCTAGGTAGGGCGTTCTGTCTCCAGCCCGCCTCATTCAACATTTACACCCCAAAACGGCCGGCGAGGCGGCGTCGGGACACGCCGCCCTACCTAATTTTCAACTTCCCCAAAAAAAAACAACGGGCTTTGCGATCCGTGGGTCCAAGCTGTGGTGAACGGGACAACCCAGTGCGGCCGCTTCCAGCAATTTTCTTTGCGGATGATCTGCTGGAAGTGGAATGATGATTTTCGATTTAAGTGCCACAATTCTCCGGGGCGTATCGGCGCTCATTTCTTTGGTCGTCTCGATCTTCATGCCCTCAAGGTTGATCGAGTGTCTCTTTGCGGCAATCCCCATAATCGTCGCCATACAAGCAGCGAGGGCAGTGGCTACTAAATCGGTCGGAGAAAAGGATTCACCTTTCCCCTCGTTGTCGACAGGGGCATCGGTTTCCAGTTTGGCCCCCGAAGGGCCATGAATGGCGGAGCAGTGCAGCTGCCCCTCGTAACGGACGGAAATTTTTACCAAGGTTAGTTTAGCCCTGTCCTGCGCCAGGACTGCGTGCCCATCCCCCAGTAACGCCTAGGAGGAACATAATTCCAGAACCTGCTGCGGCACCCAGCAACACTTTTAAAAGTTCGAGAGTCATTGAGCGTCGCTGGTTTTCGAGCGCCCGCTCCGTCCCGATCTTCAACTGCGCTTTTTGCGCATCCGTTTGCTGGGTCAGCTTGGTCATAAATTCCGGGCCTTTGAGCGTGGTCCGATTCTGTTGGTTAAAATTGGATACTACTGCCTGAAGCTCCGATGCATCGAGAGTTTTGACCCGATCCACCGTTGTTTCCAGCTGGCGCATCTGGGCCTGGCTTTGTGCGGTAATCTGCTGTTCGGCCACGACGATTAATCGATTCCCCGTGATCAAAGCCGAGGCGATGACAAGAAGGAAGCCGCCCGCATAAATAAATGGAACGTAGGAGAGAAGTTTCATTACCGTTCTCTCGATCGGCAAAGGCATAACCCGCGGGAAGGCAAGCAAGACCCCTAAGGCCAAAAGAGGAACAGGAGTTCGATCCACTAACCCGGAACTAAAGCGAAAGGCTTGGAGAGCCCCACCAAAAGGGTTGCCTAACAGTTGGAAGAGCAAGTCGATGCCTGCAAAAGCCAAAAGGCCATAACCAACAACGCGGATGATTTGCGGAGTAGGAGAGTTAGATTTCATATCGCGCTAGCTTGCTGAAACTGGAAATTATGTCCAGAGCCAAGACATCCGCAGGTCTTATTCCTGCTTATAACTTGTTAGCCATAAACAGCCTCCGTCTATTTTCGGTATTTAAAAAAAATAGCCGTATCTTTTCCCAATTTGCGTAGTTTAATCCTATAGATGCTATCTGCCCTCGCAGCGTCTGATTGGGATCGTACCAAGGCCTCTTTGCTTCTGCAAAGGGCCGGTTTTGGTGGGACTCCAGAAGAGGTGGACGCCCTAGCCGCTCTATCCCCTGCGGAAGCTGCTGAGTCGCTTCTCGGCCCCACCCGGCTGGTAGCCCCTGAGCCTCCCGCCTTCCTGAGCGAACCTGACCTCAAAGCAACTTTAGATTCGGAGCGATCTAAGCTGGCGGCATTACCTGAAAAAACCCGAGCTGAGGCGAAGAGGGAGTTTGCCCAGTTCGCGAAGACAAACC